>VOFJ01002966.1_pt1 | contig 37631 bp, 68 predicted proteins | sample 5384081 | NCBI WGS metagenome assembly VOFJ01 (sample SAMN12384729, study PRJNA508395) | human gut metagenome | isolation source: healthy gut I | host: Homo sapiens
ATTCGGTAGAACTAGGATCGACTGAAGGAGATAAACCATACGCGACTTATCGTGAGAGTGATACGGGTAAGAAAAAATGGAAATAAAGAGACATTAGGTATGAAAAGTACGACAGTTCTTTTTCTATAAGAAATGGAGCAGATTATGGAAAAAACTGGTAGATGTGATTATCGGCTTATCGTCCGGGAGGAAGGGTGGAGGAGGAATCTTTGCGCGGACTGGAAGAACAGACCTGGCCGGTACACCGTCTGATCGTGATGAATACAGGAAAGGAAAACTGGAGGCGACTTATGAAAACGACGATTCCGATGGAAGTGCGCCCATCTGACCAGAGAGGAATTCGATCATGGAAAGACAAGGGATCAGGCGGCGCGGATGAGCCGGGCAGATTATCTGCTGTTTATGACTCAGGGGATGCATTGCCGGAAGACTGCCATCTGATCGAAAAGCTGGTGGAGGCGATGGAACAGGACGAAAAAAATCGGAGGCGCCTATGCCAGAATTGTGCTGCCACAGGGAGGACTGCCGGCTGATGGAACAGTATACGAGACAGTTTAATTATCCGGAGGAAAGCCGGGTGAAATGGCTGGCGGACCTGCCAGGAACTCTGGTATCAAGACGTATTTTTGTTCCAATTGTGTGCAATGTACAGACGGAGCTGTATCTGCAGTTGGTGGTTTGTACAGAAGGCCATTTTTTAATGAAGATATGATCTTTGCAGGAGAACTGATCAAAGGGATATGGAGTGGCTTATGCGGCAGAGGCAAAGGTGGTACATTCCCACAATTATTCGGCAATCCAGCAGTTTCACCGGAACTTTGATCTGGCGGTTTCACAGGCGAACCATCCGGAAGTTTTGCCAGGGGATCCGATCGGAAGGAGGGGGATCCGTCTGGTGGAAAAACCCGCCAGATGCTTAAACAGCGAAATCCCCGAACTGCGGCAAAACTGAAAGCATTCGGCGCCAGCCAATTGACGGATACTTTTCTTTTTCTTACTGCGGTAAGCTTCTGCTTCCCAATGGGTAATGAAATAAGTGATCTCATCTGTCATCTGAAGCGGACCGCCGAAGCTTTCTGCATAGACTGCAAGCTTTGATGGCATCCTTAGCCAGAAGCTGGGCCTTGGCAGCTTTCCCCTTGTCATCTTCCATAATAAATGCACCAACGCCCTGAACCAGGATCAGTCTTGGCTCTTTATCATTTTCAGTCATAAATGCAGCCAGTGCTTCTTTTGCCTGATCAATGTTTTCAACAAATAACGGATATGGACCGCAATATACAATGTGATCAGGGGTGAAATGGCTTCAGAAGCGGTGCGGCAGCTTCTTTATTTTTACAAAAATCTGCTTCAGCAGCCGGTACAACCTCTACAGCATGTCCGAGCAGCTGGGAAAGCTTCTGTGCAGCAGCCTCTTTTTCCGGGGTAACAGCATCGCTGACGTCAGCTGTTCGTTTTACCTGTTTTTCAAGGGTGGAGATCACGCCATCAAATAAAACACCAATTCTCTTCTACGGTATTTGCAGCTACGAAAATACCGTGATTCTGAAGCAGAAGAACCTGAACATCTTTTTCCAAATTCTTCTTTATAAGCGTTCATTTTCTCATAACAGATACGTGCAAGTGTGTATCCTGGTTTACAGATGTCGATCCAGAGAACCTCTTTTTCCAAGAAGCTGCTCGGAAAGTGCCTTTGCGCCATTGCCGCAGGTGAGACCGTTTACAAAGTAGGATGAACATGCAGTACATAGGTATATGCAAATAAATTGTGAAGTAAGGCTTCCACGCTTGGACGCTTGGTCTTATCTGCATCGGTCACTGCAGCCATTACATCTGCAAGATAGGCAGCTTCACGCTCAGTGTCATTTCCTGGATATTCTGTTTTTCATGATCTCATTGAGACGGGCGCGGCTCATCTCAACGAATTCCTCTGCCTTAATGGTGGCAAGCTGTGTACCGGAGCCCTTTACATACAGTGTGGTTTCATCTTTGACAGAAGTATTTCCACCGCCTGCAAGAACGTAAGCAGGATTGCTTCCGTAAGTGTTTGACATTTTTACCAAAGTTGAACGATCCATAAAATTTAATACCTCCCATTGTTTTTTCATACATCTACATTGTACATGATATGGTAATATTTAGCTATCAAAATATGCTAAAAAGAAGTAGTTTTTGTGCTTTTTGATGAAAAAAATAGTCAAAAAACTTCTGGGCAGCCTGGGATAAGGGAAGGCTTTCGTGATATACAAGGGCCAATTGTCTGGGCGGAAGCTGCTGCTTCAGGCTGACCTCTATCAGAGAGGTTTCCTGTCCACGTAAAGAAGCCAGCATGTAATCCGGAACACAGGCAATTCCAAGACCAATGCGTGCCAGATCAATAAGCAGATCATTGCTGTTAAGCTCAACCTCCGGAATCAGATTCTGTCTGTGGGATGCAAAAAAACTGATGAAGATATTCACTTGTTGTGCTTTTTGGACGAAAAGGGTGAGAAGAGGATATTCCATCCCAGCTTCTTTATTTCCAGGGCTTTTCCTTCAAGTGGAAAAAAGTCCGGAGTGGCAACAAAAATATCCCGAAATTCTTTTACCACCTGTACTTTTTGTGTGTGCGGTAAGCCGGGAATTGGGAAGATTGCTTACGATCAGATCCACCTGACGGTTTTCCAGAAGCTCCACGCAGCCCATGGAGGTGCTGTTTGTGACCTTGATCCGCACTCCAGGATAATCCTGATGAAAGCGCTTCAGGTAGTCAATCAGAAAGTACCGGCAGATGGTATCGCTTGCCCCTATCCGAAGCTGCCCCCTGAAGTCTGTCTTCCTCAAGAAGCTGTGCCTCTCCCTGGGAAAGCATTTCCAGGGCCGGTTTGACATGCTGGAAAAGTATTTCTCCCTCAGGGGTAAGGGAAACCTTCTTGGTGCTTCGGAAAAACAGTTCTCGTCCCAGCTTTTTTTTCCAGAGTCTTGATTCCCTGGCTTACCGCAGACTGGGAAATGAACAGCTGGCGGGAGGCTTCAGAGAAGCTTTAAGGTGGTGGCAACGTAGTAAAAGCATTTGTATAATTCAAGATTGATATCCATATATAAATCCTCCAAAAATCAAACTCGTTACTGTCCACTCCGTGACCAGTAACACGCTTCGCGATGCACAGAAAGACGAACCTTCTTGTGACAAGCACAAGAAGTAGCGTTTGTGCGCAAACTTAATTCTCGGGTTTTTCTGTGAACTTTGTTCAAAAAAAACACCTCGCGGAATATTGTCAGTGAACAGTAACTCAAACTCTGCTATGACTGATGAGCCATGTTTATTTACATATAGAAGTAATAGTAATAAATAATATAAGATATATTAATTTTACTTATGATAAAACCTATGATACTATAATAAACGAAAATATGCAAGAATGGATGCAGTTTTACGCAGTCATCCGGTTAATTTTTTCAAAATGAAAAAGCACACCACACTATGATTTCACATTCACGAAAGGAGTTTTCCAATGAGTAACGTAAGACGAGGTATACGTAGAAAAAGAAACCATCCTTTGCCGTAAAAGCCAAAGAACTGAAGCATGAGATCAGCTCTTATCTGGGCATTCAGACTGTAACAAACGTGCGGGAACTGATCCGTTATGATGTAGAAAATATTTCCGATGAAGTTTTTGATAAAGCATGCCATACCGTATTTGCCGAGCCTCCGGTAGATGACCTTTACCTGGAGAAAAATTCGAGGCAGCAGATGGCGCACATATTTTTTCTGTAGAATTCCTTCCTGGCCAGTTTGACCAGAGAGCAGATTCTGCTGTTCAGTGTGTACAGTTCCTGGATGAGAACGCACAGCCTATCATTCGTTCCGCAACTACTTATGTGATCGAAGGTGACATTACAGAGGAAGAATTCGAGGCAATCAAAAATCACTGCATTAACCCTGTAGATTCCCGTGAGACAGGCCTTCAGAAGCCGGAGACACTGGTTACAGAGTTCAAAGACCCGGAAGATGTTAAGATTTTCGATGGCTTCCCGCAATATGGATGAAGCACCATTGAAGGAACTTTACAGCTCCCTGAACCTCGCCATGACATTTAAGGACTTTCAGCATATCCAGAATTATTTCAGAAGAATGAAGAGAAACGCGATCCTTCCATGACAGAGATCCGTGTTCTGGATACGTACTGGTCTGACCATTGCCGTCATACAACATTCTCCACAGAGCTTACAGAGGTGAAATTTGATGAAGGTGATTATAAAACACCTATCGTTGATACCTATAACAGATATCTTTCCGACAGAGAAGTCCTTTATAAAGGACGGGATGACAAATTTGTCTGCCTGATGGATCTTGCCCTTATGGCTATGAAGAAGCTGAAATCCAGAAGGCAAGCTTCAGGATCAGGAAGAGTCCGACGAGATCAATGCCTGCAGTATTGTAGTTCCGGTTGATGTAGATGGAAAAGAAGAAGAGTGGCTGATCAACTTCAAGAACGAGACACATAACCATCCTACTGAGATTGAGCCGTTCGGTGGCGCGGCAGCCACCTGCTTGGGCGGAGGCATCCGTGACCCGCTTTCCGGACGTACCTATGTATATCAGGCTATGCGTGTAACAGGAGCAGCCGATCCTACTGTTTCTGTAAAAGAAACTTTCAAGGGCAAACTTCCGCAGAAGAAACTGGTAAGAAGCGCAGCTCATGGCTACAGCTCCTATGGAAACCAGATCGGTCTTGCTACCGGCTATGTAAAAAGAGATTTATCATCCAAACTATGTGGCAAAACGTATGGAGATCGGTGCTGTTATGGGTGCTGCTCCAAGACGTGCAGTTATCCGTGAGAATTCTGATCCGGGAGATATCATCATCCTTCTTGGAGGACGTACCGGCCGTGATGGTATCGGCGGCGCAACCGGTTCTTCCAAGGTCCACACCGAGGAGTCCATCGAGGTCTGCGGCGCAGAGGTGCAGAAGGGCAACGCGCCTACCGAGCGTAAGATCCAGAGAATGTTCCGTCGTGAAGAAGTCAGCCATATTTCATTAAAAATGTAATGACTTTGGTGCAGGCGGTGTTTCCGTTGCTATCGGTGAGCTTGCAGCACGGACTGAGCGTAGATCTTGACAAGGTTCCGAAGAAATATGCAGGCCTGGACGGAACAGAGATTGCGATCTCTGAATCTCAGGAACGTATGGCGGTAGTTGTTGTAGATCCGAAAGATGTTGACAAATTCCTTGGCTTTGCAAACGAAGAAAACCTCGAAGCAATCCCGGTTGCCGTTGTAACAGAAGAACCAAGACTTGTTCTTAGATGGAGAGGAAAAGAGATCGTCAATATTTCCCGTGCATTCCTGGATACCAACGGAGCTCATCAGGAGACAACTGTAGAAGTTGAAATCCCGAATAAAGAGGGTAACCTTTTTGAAGAGCGTCCGGACGTAGCCGATGTAAAAGAAAAATGGCTTTCCACACTGGCAGACTTAAATGTATGCTCTCAGAAGGGTCTTGTCGAAATGTTCGACTGGTTCTATCGGAGCAGGACAGCGTATTTATGCCATACGGCGGTCAGTATCAGCTTACAGAGACTCAGTGCATGGTAGCTAAAGGTTCCAGTACAGAACGGTAAGACAGATACTGTTACTATGATGAGCTACGGCTTTGACCCATATCTTATCATCCTGGAGTCCATATCACGGAGCTGCTTATGCAGTAACAGAATCTGTAGCAAGAATCGTAGCTACAGGTGGTGATTACAAGAAAGATCCGCTTCACATTCCAGGAATACTTCCGTCGTATGACCGAAGATCCGGAAAGATGGAGCCAGCCGTTCTCCGCACTGCTTGGCGCATATGAGGCACAGATCGGATTCGGCCTTCCTTCCATCGGCGGCAAGGACAGTATGTCCGGAACCTTCAATGACATTGATGTTCCGCCAACACTTGTTTCCTTTGCAGTTGATGTAGCTAAGATCCAGGATGTGATCACTCCTGAACTCAAAAAAGCAGGAAACAAACTTGTATGGCTCCGTGCACCGAAGGATCCAGTACGATTTCCGGATTATACAGGCAATTATGGATCAGTATGAAAAACTTACACAATGATATGCAGGCTGGAAAAGTGGTTTCCGCTTATGCACTTGACCGTCACGGTATTGCTGCAGCTGTCAGCAAGATGGCATTTGGAAATGCAATGGGCGTGAAGATTGAGCATAGCCTGGATCCAAGAGACTTCTTTGCACCAGGCTTCGGCGATCTGGTTCTGGAAGTTCCGGCTGAAAAGGTTGGTCAGCTTTCCATCACTTACACCGTGATCGGTGAAGTAACAGATGATGGTAAATTCTCCTATGGAAATGACTGAGATCACTCTGGATGAGGCTTGCAAGGCATGGACAGGCACTCTGGAGAAAGTATTCAAGACAACCTCCGGCGAAGAAAATGACGGACCAGTTGCCATGGCTGTAAAGACAGCAGATCCAGAAGCAACCTATGAGAATGGTGTTTACAATACTAAGAACATTTATGTTTGCAAGCATAAAGTGTAGCAAAACCACGTGTATTCATTCCTGTATTCCCAGGAACAAACTGTGAGTACGACAGTACAAAGGCATTTGAAGAGCAGGAGCTGAGGTAGACGTTAAGGTATTTAAGAACTTAAGTGCAGAGGATATCCGTGATTCTGTGGAAATCTTTGAGAAATCCATCGATCAGGCACAGATGATCATGTTCCCGGGCGGCTTCTCTGCCGGAGATGAGCCGGACGGATCCGCTAAATTTTTTTGCAACTGCATTCCAGAATGCAAAGATCAAAAGAGGCAGTTATGAAGCTGTTAAATGAGAGAGACGGTCTTGCACTTGGTATCTGTAATGGTTTCCAGGCCCTGATCAAACTTGGTCTTGTACCATACGGTGAGATTTGCGGACAGAAAGAAGATTCTCCGACACTGACCTTCAACACCATCGGACGTCATATTTCCAAGATGGTTTACACAAAGGTTGTAAGCAACAAGTCTCCATGGCTTCAGAAAGCACAGCTTGGCGGCGTATACTGCAATCCGGCTTCTCATGGTGAGGGACGCTTCGTCGCAAATGATGAGTGGCTTGCTAAGCTCCTTGCAAACGGTCAGGTAGCTACCCAGTATGTAAATCAAACGGAGAGCTGGATCAGTCCGAAGAATCCAATATCAACGGATCTACCTATAACATTGAGGGTATCACAAGCCCGGATGGACGTATTCTTGGTAAGATGGCTCATAGCGAGCGCCGCGACAATGGCGTTGCAATCAACATCTATGGACAGCAGGATATTCAGATCTTTGAGTCCGGTGTTGAGTACTTCAAATAAAACGTTGCAAATAAAACGTTAAAAAAAATATCCTGGTAAGTACAAAGCTTTTTTCCGCATTGTAACTTATCCAGGATATTTTTTGTATCTTCATTACTTTGATTTTCGTCACCGCAGATGCATTGCCATCAATATAGTTCTTGCGCTATATTTAATAATTTTAATGAAATATTTTCCAGGCTATTTCCATCTAATGTATGTAAAAGGAAATACAGCAATTAATTTCGTGTACTGCAGAACACAAAAAGGAGCGAAAAAACCTTATGGAAAATTTGGTGAAAAAGGCAAAATCCGGAGATTCCGGTGCATTTGCACAGCTCATCCGGATGAATACCCAGAGCATGTATAAAGTAGCCTGGGCCTATCTGAAGAATGACGAAGATGTGGCAGATGCCATACAGGAAACGATTTTAAAGTGTTATGAGAAGCTTTCCACTTTAAAAAGGATTCTTACTTCAAAACCTGGATGATTCGGATTCTGATCAATAACTGCAATGAAATGCTTCGGCATAAAGGCCGTGTTTTTCCTACGATGGAAATGGAAGAGGGAATCTTCGAGGAACCAGGCTATGTAGATTGTGAGTGGAAGGAAATCCTGGCATCCCTGGATGAGAAGTACCAGGTGGTGATGCTTTTTGTATTACAGCAAATCCCTTTAGTGTAAAGGAAATTGCCGCTCTTCTGGAAATTCAGCCAGAATACAGTGCTTACAAGGCTCTCCAGAGCCAGAAAACAGCTTCGTGCAGAGTATGAAGGAGGATATATTCATGGATGATAAATTGTTTGATATTTTTTTCAGAAGAAACAGAAGTGCCGGAATGTGTGCGCAGGCGTGTAGATGAGACATTGGAAATGATAGAGAATTCGGCAGAGTCCGATAGAGGGTATCAGAAAGAAGAAAAAAAAACGGGAAAAAGTAATAAATGGCACTGACAGAATGGGAAAAATTGGTACACGGAAAAACTGGAAGCGCAGTTTAATCTTGACATTTGCGGCAGTGATGGCATTTGGTGCCACTGTTTTTTTGCAGCAGAGAAGTATATAGGAATTTCCGGTTTTTTCCAGGAAGTTGGAAATAAGATGCCGGAAGAAGCCAAGGGGATGATTGAAAAAGATCCGGTGCAGCAGGAAGATGGCGATTCCATTCTCACTTACACCGTGAAGGAAGCCCTATGTGATAAGAACAGTGTGGCCAGGTGGTGGTGGAAGTTACAGCGAAAGAAAGAGGCAAAGTATCTTCTGGCAGGACAAGATACCATGAATGAGGATCCTGTAAGAAATCTTGGAATTGAAAGTGACAAGACAATAGGAGAATATGCCGCAGAAAAAGGGCTGATCATAGTAAAGGTTGGAGCCAGCTTTGATTTTGATTCAGATCTTGGCATTGAAACAGCAGTGGGAGATTATCGAAATCTGGAAGATGATGTAGTAGATTTCTATTCTTCCGCGGTAAAGACAAATGAGAGTAAGAATCTTACCATTTCCTGCATCGGAACTGCCACGCTTCCGGATGCTAAGTGCGTTGATGATGTGATGCGTACAAATATTACTTTCCAGCTGGAAGATAAGAGCCAGGGGAAAAGTATGACCTATGTGCCTGTGGATGGTGAAGGGATAACTGCAGATGGAAAAGTAAAGATCCTGTCCGCAGATATAGAAGAAACAGAAGTGGGCGATTACGTCACAATCCATTGCATCTTCTTAGAAGAGTGCGACAGTATTTCCCTTGATGTAATGGATCTGAATGGAAATCTGTGGCAGCTTTCCGACCTTGGCGGTGGTTCAGAGGTGGCAGAGTCTGGAAAAGAAGCCACCTTCCAGAGAAGCTATCAGAAAACGGACCTTGCCGACGAAATCGGAATACGGGGATATGACTATGAAACGAATACCACGTATGAGCCGGTAAAAATGAAGCTTAAGAAATAGAATAATCGAAAAAAGTCCCCATTCACTGTTTTTTGCAATTAAAACAGTGGGATGGGGGACTTATTTGATTTGTTAAATTAAGATTATCCGAACTTTCGCATATTACTCAGATCGGAAAAATCAATCATTTTGATTTCTTCAACGTTGCCGGTTGAAGCCATTGGGCAAACGGCGTAGTTTCGCGTCTCATTTCCTATAGTAAGCTTTACCACATAATGCCATATGGACCATGATGGAGAGCCAACCGGATAATCATTAAAGCAATAATGAATATCATCAAATCCACCGACTAATTCAGCGAACTTACCGAGAATTGCCGGTGATGTGCTAGAGTCCCAACGGTAAGTTACAAAAAATGGAACATTGGGATCTGCTGCCAGATTGACTGTATCATCGTTATATTGTGTTAAATATTTAAAGCGGCCTGGTTCTCTGAGGTAGGCACTTATAGCGTCCATCTTTTCAAAAAAGGAGTCATATCAGCAGTTGTAGTTTTGTTAATAATGTCAATCATCCATGCGTTTTTTTGCCTGATCATAATCCAGAACATTTAATGTCACTGTATTTGCAACCGTATAACCTGATGATGAATATTCCCCTGAATTCTACAGTGTTGGTTCCTGCTTCCCAAAAATATCGCGTATTTGATATAACCGCCTTTTACTTTCTCTAATGAAGTAGTTTCTGAGTCATTGTTTTCTAAAGGAATATCATCAAAGAAACGAGATGAACCACTTCTGTATGCGCTGGTCCGCGAGTCATTTCCATTAAAAATCAAGGAAAAAAGAGTTCGGATCCGGATTGTCTGTCTTTATAAAAAAAAGGTTTGGGACAATCGGTGTAAATATCTGCCTTCTGTTTGTCCAGACCATAAATTTCATATGTATATTTAGCTGGTGCAGTTCCTTTTTTATCGTGTGCAGGCAGATCAGCTTTGGGAATCGGTGTGGGTGTAGGAACCGGTGTGGATGTAGGCGTTGGTGTAGGTGTAGGGGTTGCACTTTGGTGGGTACTGTTTGTCTCTCTGTTTGTTGTGCAATGGCCTGTAGAAGACCATTTGGAATAGTATTTTTTTCCTTTAACGGTCATGTAAGTGCGGGTTTGCATATAATATGTAGTCCCGGCACGGAGGCCATTGAGAAAAAATTTGTTGTTTTTGTTACCTTTGACTGTTATAGTTTTTGCATTTTTTAGTTTTGAATTAGTGGCATAGCGCAGCTGGTAACCACTGGTCTGGGAGGTTTGTCTTTTTACTACTACAGTTGCAGCTGCTGTTTTTGCATAGATATTCATTATCTGGGCTTTCGGCGGTAAAATAACAAACTGTTTTTTAGCAGTGCCGGTATAAGTGCCTTTTCCAATAATCTGAACCGTGTAAGTTCCTACTTTTTTGCAGCCTTTAGAGTACTTTACAATATAGTTTTTTTCTTTTCCTTCAAGACTTTTCCTTTATAAGTTACTCTTACTTTTTGGACGCTGTACCTTTTTATTATAGGTAAGCTTTGTGGCTGATAATTTAATCCTGGTATTTTTCACATTTACCCTTGCTGCGGCAAATACCTGGCTTGAACTGCAAAACAGAAGCAGTAAAATGATGAGGCAGAGGTGAATCTGCCGGTGTAGATGATGATTTTTTTTCATGGCTTTTTACTCCTTTTATATGATAAGTTTATTGGGTTTTGTAAAAATATAACTATTTATGACCAGACCGTAGCAGCCATTTCTGGTCAATCTTTTTTTACCTCATCATCTGCAAACCGGATATGCAGTCTGACGGAATTGGACAGTTGTACGATTTCCTCTACAGTACCTTCCCCAAATTTGGGATGAGTTACCACATCGTTTACCTGGAATTTTATTTCGCTATGTTTGGCGCTTTTTGTAGGCCTGTTCACGGCGGTAGGTGTCCCGGATGGGAACTGTCTTGTCATGGATAGGGTTTTTTTTCAGAGCTTTGTCATAATCGTGCTTCAGAAGGCTTTCTCCGATTCTGTAATAAGGAGTAGGCGCGGCGCCCACAAGAGAACAGCAGTATTTCCAGGCGCTCCCATGCTTTCCTGCCTGCCAGTTATACTGCGCCGGGATTTTCATATTGTATTGCATATAATGGGCATATTCGTGTTTATAAAGATCCAGGCGGTCTTCTTTGGTAAGAGGCTTCTTTACTGCATACCCGATAAACAGCAGGGAAAAAAAATAGAAGCCTTCCTTTTTCATGAGAAGAAAGCAGGTGTATAAGAGCCAAGTACAGCCTCATCGTAACCAAAGCCGGATAGGCACAGAAGCTCCACGAAGCCCAAACCTGCGGTCGAGGGTCTGGAACAAGGCACGGATCTGAGCTTCGTGGATGGTAGTTTCGTTATCAAGAAGTTTACGGATGGATGGATCAATATTCATGCAGTTACTCCTTTAAAAATTATTAACTGGAAAAATACATGCCAAGTTTTATGGCGTTTGACTTGAAAGCTCCCACTGACAGATCGCGAATGCGACTGCGTTCATGAGCAAGTAGCGAAGCGGACATTCCAGGTCCGCTTCGCTGATAGATAAAAAAAAATAGATGCTGCAATCTGCAACATCTATAATAGCGAGAGGGGGATTCGAACCCTCGACACCGCGGGTATGAACCGCGTGCTCTAGCCAACTGAGCTATCTCGCCATATTCAATTAAAAAAACTTTTGCTGAAAAGTCTGTGCGTATAAAAAGACTATCAGCAAAGTAGCGAGAGGGGGATTCGAACCCTCGACACCACGGGTATGAACCGTGTGCTCTAGCCAACTGAGCTATCTCGCCATATTCATTTTCATAAGTATGGGGCCTACAGGGCTCGAACCTGTGACCCTCTGCTTGTAAAGGCAGATGCTCTCCCAGCTGAGCTAAGACCCCATATACAAACTGTGAAATTTATTTCTCTCCCGCAGCTCGCTTTGCTATTATACTATCAACTGTCGCAAATTGTCAACAACTTTTTTTTTTCAAAAAAAAAAAAAAAATTTAGAATTATATTTTTTTACTATTGGAAAAAAAAAAAGGCTCTAGAAACAGAAATTTTTATTTTGGGTCCTTATTTGCAAAAAGCGGAAAACAATTTGGCAAGTAAGGTTCTTTCCAAAATGAGAATTGGTGTTATACTGAGTCTGTAAACAAGAAGAGCAAACAAAAGCATACCGGATACCTGTAAGAAGAAAAAAGAACGGACGCAGCGTATTCGTATGGTCTCATAAGAAAGGGCTCACAAACACGCCCTCGAGACCATAATTGCGATCAGCTGACAATTGTTTTTCCTATTAGGAAACGTCAGTTGGCGATACGAAAAATAGAAGAGGAGAAGATGGTATGAAGATTTTAGATTCCAAATTTATGAAGGGCTTTATCAAAATGGCGGACGATGGTTTCCAGCAGGGCTGGCATGAGAGAAACGGTGGAAACTTAAGCTATCGTCTGAAAGCAGAAGAAGTAGAAATGATCCGTCCCCGTCTGAATGCACCAGGCGAGTGGCAGCCTATCGGCACAGAGGTGCCGGGACTTGCAGGAGAGTTTTTCCTGGTAACCGGAAGTGGCAAATATTTCAGAAACATAGCAGTTGACCCGGAAGCCTGTCTTGCAATCATTGAACTGGATGACAAGGGCGTTAATTACAGAATCCGTTGGGGACTGGTAGAAGGCGGCCGTCCAACCAGCGAGCTTCCAACCCACCTTATGAATCATGAGGTAAAAAAAGAAGCTTACAAACGGCAGACATCGTGTTATTTATCACGCACATACAACCAACACACCATCGCATTAACCTTTGTCCTTCCACTGGACGACAAGGTATTTACAAGAGAGCTGTGGGAGTCTGCAACAGAATGCCCGGTTGTTTTCCCGGATGGCGTAGGCGTTGTAGGCTGGATGGTACCAGGCGGAAGAGAAATTGCAGTAAAAACAGCTGAGCTGATGAAGAAATATGACGTTGTTATCTGGGCACATCATGGAATGTTCTGCTCCGGTGAGGACTTTGACCTGACCTTTGGCCTTCTCCATACAGTAGAGAAGTCTGCGGAAATCCTGGTGAAGGTAATGTCCATGGCACCGCGTAAGCTTCAGACCATTACTCGATGATTTCCGCGCAGTAGCCAAAGACTTTCATGTTACTTTACCGGAAGAATTTCTTTATGAAAAAAGAGCAATAAAGTAAATTAATATAATAATGTGAGATCTGTCTGTGATGAGAAAATTCACAGGCAGATTTTTTACGTTAGAGGAAATCAATTTTAATAAATGTTTATAAAATATGAAAAAAATTGCTTGACAATTCATTGCCTGTATGCTATTTTTAAATAAAAATTCGATTCAACGAACTAAACCGATGAAGCGGGAATAAAAACAATCGTGCACCCACAGAGAGTCCGGGAGGCTGAGAGCCGGGCGGTAAGGCAGTTTGTTAAATGGGCCGCTGAGGGCGCATGGAAAGGCAGAACAAATGCAGAGAATTGAAGACAACATATCTGATTGAAGCATGAAAGTAGATTCTGCAGAAACCAAGTATTATGCGACGTAGGACATACGTCAGTTGTCAGGAATATGATGGTATTCCGTTAAGAGCACGATTTTATCGTGAAGCAAGGTGGCACCGCGGGTGAATATTCAGGCCGTCGTCCTTGACAGATATGGAAATTCTGTCCTGGACGGGTTTTTTGTGTACTAGAAAATTACTCCGTAATGTTCCTGTTACACCTAAAAACGCTCTGCGAGGATGCGGCGCGTGCACTGTTCAGAAATAAATCGGGAGGTGTTCTATGTATCCAACATTTGATAAGATCAGGGAAATGGCAGCAGGAGATTACAAAAAGAATTCCAATCTGCAAAGAGTTATACGCAGACAGCTACACACCAGTAGAGATGATGCGGATTCTGCAAAAGGCAAGTCATCACTGCTATCTGCTGGAAAGCGCCAGCCAGAGCGAAGCGTGGGGCAGGTATTCTTTTCTGGGATATGACCCTTCCATGGAAATCACCTGTACAGACGGAATCCTGCGAATTCGAAAAACCAGTAAGACGGAAACTTTTGGTAGAAGCGGCAATGCTGCAGAAAGCAGTACAGAAAGCAGTACAGAAGAGGTTCGACAGGTTGCCCATCCAGGCGATGCCATCCGTGAAATCATCAGTCAGTACAAAAAGTCCGGTTATGGACGATATGCCCACATTTACCGGCGGTCTGGTAGGTTACTTCTCCTACGATTACATCAAATACAGTGAGCCCAAGCTGGAACTAAAAGATAAGGAACAGCAGGATTTCCGGGATCTGGATCTGATGCTGTTTAATGATGTGATCGCATTCGACCACTACCGTCAGAAGGTTCTTCTTATTACAGGTGTGATGACAGATGATCTGGAAAAGTCCTATAAACAGGCCTGTAAAAAAACTGGAAGAAATGACAGAGCTGATCAAAAAAGGGAGAAAAAAAATCTTTCCTCCGATCAGGCTTAAATCTGAAATCCAGCCTCAGTTCGCTAAAGAAAAATATTGCCAGATGGTGGAAACGGCGAAGCATTATATCAAAGAGGGGGATATTTTCCAGGTGGTTTTGTCAAAACCCCATGAGGGCAAAAAGCAGAGGGCAGCCTCTTTGATACCTACCGTGTTCTAAGAGCCACCAATCCCTCTCCCCATATATGTTCTACTTCTCCAGTGATGACATTGAAATCGCCGGTGCCTCCCCGGAGACACTGGTGAAATTAGATCATGGCAAGTTAAGCACTTTCCCACTGGCAGGAACAAGGCCGCGAGGAAAAACACCGGAAGAGGACAAAGCACTGGAAGGATCTTCATGAAGGATGAAAAAGAGCTGGCCGAGCACAACATGCTGGTAGATCTGGGAAGAAACGATATTGGAAAAATCAGTGAGCTTGGCAGCGTAAAAAGTAGAAAAAATATCTGACTGTGGAACGTTTTCCCATGTCATGCATCTGGGCTCCACAGTAACAGGAACCATCAAAAAGGGATAAAGATGCCATGGATGCAGTGGATGCCATCTTACCGGCAGGAACCTTTCCGAGCACCGAAATTCCGTGCCTGCCAGATCATCGAGGAACTGGAACAAAGCAAAGAGGCATTTACGGCGGTGCAATCGGATATGTGGATTTTGCAGGAAACCTGGATGTGTGCATTGCAATCCGTCTGGTATATAAGAAAAAAGATGAAATCTGTATCCGGTCGGGAGCCGGAATCGTGGCAGACAGCGTACCGGAAAAAGAATTTGAAAGAGTGCCAGAATAAGGCAAGAGCGGTGGTAAGGGCCATCAGCCAGGCAGAGGAGGGATTAGAATGATTTTACTGATTGATAATTACGACAGCTTTTCCTATAACCTGTATCAGCTGATCGGGTCCGTTAATCCGGATATTCAGGTGGTTCGAAATGACGAAATTTCCCTGGGAGAAATAGAGAAGTTGATACCAGAAGCAATTGTTCTTTCCCCTGGTCCGGGAAGGCCGGAGGAGGCAGGTATCTGTATTCCGGTGATTAAAGAATTTGCAGGAAAGATTCCCATTCTGGGTGTGTGTCTGGGACATCAGAGCATCTGCGAAGCCTTTGGCGGAACAGTTTCCTATGCAAAAGAGCTGATGCATGGAAAAAAGAGATGAGATGATCCAGTGCGGTTCCAATGTCCTGTTTAAAGGACTTCCGGAAAAGTTCCGGCAGCAAGATATCATTCCCTGGCAGCAATAGAAGAGACTCTTCCGGAGGAGCTGGTTGTGACAGCCAGAGCAGAAGATGGAGAAATCCATGGCAGTGGAGCATAAGGAATATCCGGTTTATGGTGTACAGTTTCATCCGAGTCTGTTATGACTCCCGATGGAAGGAAGATGATTGAGATTTTCTAGAGCGTGTTTGAAAAAAGGCTTTCTGCAAGATGTGCGTCACAATTTGTGGGAGATTTTGTCCGGATGAGGGAGCCGTAGCGGGCTACGGAAACCGAATTCGGGCAAAAATATACAAAGTGGGGTGCAGATTGCGGAATGATTTTTCAAACACGCTCTGGAAGCGCAAGTCAGATTTGACAATTTATAAAGGACAACATCAGAGAGGAGCAGAAAAAATGATCAGAGAAAGTATTATCAAATTATCGAAGAAACAGAACTTAACCTATCTGGAAGCAGAAGCTGTAATGGACGAGATTATGAGCGGAAAAGCTACTCCGGTACAAATGTCAGCCTATCTGACTGCTCTGGCGTTGAAAGGGGAAACTATTGATGAGATCACAGCTTCCGCAGCAGGAATGAGAGCTCACTGTATCAAGCTGCTTCATGACATGGATGTACTGGAAATCGTAGGTACTGGTGGAGACGGCTCCAATTCCTTTAACATTTCCACCACTGCCTCCCTTGTGATCGCAGCAGGAGGTGTACCGGTAGCAAAGCATGGAAACAGAGCTGCTTCTTCAAAAATCCGGAGCCGCAGATGTGCTGGAAGCTCTGGGCGTTAAGATCACAATTCCACCGGAAAAAAGCCAGGAACTTCTGGAAAAAATCGGAATCTGCTTCCTGTTTGCACAGAACTATCACATTGCAATGAAGTATGTGGCTCCAATCCGTAAAGAGCTGGGAATCCGTACTGTATTTAATATTCTTGGACCGTTAAGCAAACCCGGCTGGCGCCAATATGGAGCTGATGGGTGTTTATGATGAAGCCCCTTGTTGAGCCTCTTGCGCAGGTCATGGCAAATCTTGGAGTAACAAGAGGAATGGTTGTCTTTGGACAGGACAGTCTGGATGAGATTTTCCATGAGTGCACCGACTTCCGTATGCGAGATCAAAGATGGCAAATTTACATCCTATGTACTCACCCGGAGCAGTTTGGTTATGAGCGCTGCACAAAAAGAGGAGCTTCAGGGAGGAACCCCGCAGGAGAACGCCGAAATCACAAAAAGCAATTCTGGAAGGCAAAGAGACAGGTGCGAAACGTCATGCAGTTTGCCTGAATGCTGGTGCCGCACTTTATATTGCAGGCAAAGCAGCTTCCATTGAAGCAGGTGTGAAGATGGCAGAGCAGCTGATCGACAGCGGGGCTGCCTGAAGAAACTGGAAGAATTTATACAAAAGAGTAATCAGGAGTGAAAAATAAACACAAATAATAACAAAAATGACAATAATCACATTGCAAAAAACAAAATAACACTGAAAAAGAATAACAATATAACTCATTTGGATAAAGATGACGACAAAGAGAATGACATCACAGAGAGTTTTACAGGAGATAGAATGAGTATTTTAAACGAGATTAGCAGCGCGCAAAAAGAGCGTATTGCGGAGGAAAAATTTAAAGTCCCATTAAGGGAACTTATCTCACAGCAGAATTCCAATCTGGCGAAACATGCCGAGGAAAAAATCTCTTTTCTGGAGGCATTAAAAAGCCGGGAATGTCTTACATCTGTGAAGTAAAAAAGGCATCCCCCTCAAAAAGGACTGATCGCACCGGACTTCCCTTATCTGTCCATTGCAAAGGAATACGAGGAGGCAGGAGCTTCTGCAATTTCCTGCCTCACAGAGCCCTTTTTATTTCCAGGGCGCAGACAGGTATTTGCAGGAAATTTCCCAGGCAGTGAATATTCCGGTGCTTCTGAAAGGATTTTACAGTAGATGAGTACATGCTCTACCAGGCAAAAAAGCATTTGGGGCTTCCGCTGTACTTCTGATTTGTGCGATTCTTGATAACAGCCAGTTAAAAGCCTTTGGGGAACTGGCACAGGAGCTGGGAATGGATGCTCTGGTAGAAGCTCATGATCAGTGGGAAGTGGACCGTGCTTTGAAGCTTGGAGCAAAAATCGTGGGAGTGAACAACCGGACTCTCCATGATTTTACCGTTGATATGGGAAATAGTATCAGACTGCGGAACATGGCACCGGCTGATACGGTGTTTGTTTCAGAAAGTGGTATTAAGACAGCGGAGGATATCCGTATATTATATGAAAACAAAGTAGATGCAGTCCTGATCGGGGAGACCTTAATGCGCAGCCCCGACAAGAAAGCGGCACTTGGGGCATTAAATGCAGGGATTGTCTGAGCTGATTCATGGTGATAAGTGATATTCCATGGTCCCACTTTGTATATTTCACCCGAATTCGGTTGCCGTAGCCAACTACGGCGTCCTCATCCGGGCAAAATCTCCCACAAATTGTGACGCACATCTTGCAGAAAGCCTTTTTCAAACACGCTCTGGCAATCGGAGATGTATAATGTGCTGATAAAATAGTTGGAAAATAAAAAATTAATGAAAAGGAAACGAAACAGTATGGCAAAATTAAAAATTTGCGGCCTGACCTGCAAAGAGGATATTGAAGCCGTAAATGAAGCAAAACCGCATTTTGCGGGATTCATAATTGAAGTTCCAGGAAGAAGACGAAGCCTTACGGCAGAACGGGTCAAAGTCCTGGTTAAAGGGACTGGACAAGGAAATCCTTTCCGTAGGTGTATTCGTAAACGCTGCCCGGAACTCCCCATTTCCTTATTAAGAGATGGCACCCTATGGGCTGCCCAGATTCACGGGGATGAAGACGAAGACTAAATCGACAAAATCCAGAATATGACCGGAAAGCACTGTCATCAAGGCCTTTTCCATAAAAAAAACACCCGAAGATGTACAGCGGGCCCTTCTGAAGCCCTGCCGACTACATCCTCTTAGACCAGGGCGCAGGAGGAACCGGCGAACCTTTCGATTGGACCCTGGTTCCCCAGTCCGCCGCCCATTCTTTCTTGCCGGAGGAATCGGTCCCGAAAAACCTCCGCAGCGCCATCGGAACCTTACACCCATGGGCTGTAGATCTAAGCAGCAGCCTGGAAACCGATGGAAGAAAAGACCGGGCGAAAATCCAGCAGATTGCCCGTATGCTGAAGCAGATTAATACGCTGGAAGCATACAGAAAAAGAGCGGGAAGCAGATTTAGAGTGAAGAAAGTAATTCATATACAAAACAGCGAAACGAAAGGAACCAACACTATGTCAAACGGAAGATTTGGAATCCACGGCGGCCAGTATATTCCCGAAACCCCTGATGAACGCGGTGATCGAACTGGAAGAAGCCTACAACCACTATAAAGACGATCCGGAATTCAACCGGGAGCTTACAGAACTTTTAAATGAATACGCAGGAAGACCATCCCGTCTCTACTACGCAGCCCACATGACCGAAGACCTTGGCGGCGCAAAGGTTTATTTAAAAAAGAGAAGACTTAAACCACACCGGTGCCCACAAGATCAACAACGTCTTAGGTCAGGTGCTTCTTGCAAAAAAAAATGGGCAAGACCCGTGTCATTGCAGAAACAGGCGCAGGTCAGCATGGTGTGGCAACAGCAACAGCAGCAGCTCTTATGGGTATGGAATGCGAGGTATTCATGGGAAAAGAAGACACCGAGCGCCAGGCGTTAAATGTATATAAGATGCGTCTCCTTGGAGCAAAAGTTCATCCTGTAACCTCTGGAACTGCCACCCTGAAAGATGCCGTATCGAGACCATGCGTGAATGGACAAACCGTATAGCAGACACCCATTATGTACTGGGCTCCGTTATGGGCCCTCATCCTTTCCCAACCATTGTTCGCGATTTTCAGGCAGTGATCTCCAAAGAAATCAAAGAGCAGATCCTTGAAAAAGAGGGCAGGCTTCCAGATGCAGTCCTTGCCTGTGTAGGCGGCGGCTCCAATGCCATCGGAACCTTTTACCACTTTATTGAAGACAAAGAAGTACAGCTGATCGGCTGCGAGGCAGCAGGCCGCGGCGTAAAAAACACTGCAGAGACCGCAGCCACCATGGCCACTGGCAGACTTGGAATCTTCCATGGAATGAAATCGTATTTCTGCCAGGACGAGTACGGGCAGAGCGCACCGGTGTATTCCATCTCGGCGGGGCTGGATTATCCCGGCATCGGACCGGAGCATGCCCACCTTTACGACACTGGCCGCGCCCAGTATGTACCCGTAACAGATGAAGAAGCAGTAGAAGCCTTTGAATATCTTTCCAAAACAGAAGGAATCATTCCTGCCATTGAAAGCGCCCACGCTGTTGCCTATGCAAGAAAAAATCGTGCCGCAGATGGGCAAGGATCAGTGCGTAGTTATCACCATTTCCGGCCGGGGCGACAAAGACTGTGCAGCAATTGCACGTTACAGAGGGGAGGATATCCATGAATAAGAAAATTACTGAGGCATTTGCAGAAGGGAAAAGCATTTATCCCGTTTGTTACCTGTGGGGATCCATCTCTGGAGATCACCGAGCAGCTTTTGTCTATGCAATGGAGGAAGCAGGGGCAGACCTTATTGAGCTTGGAATCCCGTTTTCCGATCCGACAGCAGAAGGTCCTGTGATCCAGGAAGCCAATGTGCGTGCACTAAGCGGCGGAGTAACCACAGACAAGATCTTTGAAATGGTGGTAAAAAATCCGTAAAAAACCAGTATCCCGATGGTGTTTATGACTTATGCGAATGTTGTTTTTCCTATGGAACAGAGCGTTTCATCGGGAAAGCAGCAGAAATCGGAATGGATGGAATGATCCTTCCGGATGTTCCTTTTGAAGAAAAAAGAGGAGTTCGACGTGGTCTGCAAAACAGTATGGTCTGGAGCTGATTTCCCCGATCGCCCCCCACATCCCACGACCGGATCACCCGGATTGCAAAAAAAGAGGCAAATGGCTTCGTATACTGCGTTTCCTCCCTTGGCGTAACCGGAACCAGAACCCAGATCACCACCGATATCGGAGCGATGGTGAAGCTGGTAAAAGCTGCAAAGGACATTCCTGTGCAGTAGGCTTCGGCATCTCCACCCCGGAGCAGGCAAAGAAAATGGCTGCCCAGTCTGACGGTGCGATTGTAGGCTCCGCCATTGTGAAAATTTGTGCCGCACATGGAGAAAACTGCGTCCCATATGTAAAGGATTATGTAAAGTCTATGAAAGACGCTGTGCGTGAGGCTTAAGCAGGAAGAATATAAAAAATGGAAAAGAAATGCTTCAGTTTTTCCAAAAATAAGCAGAACAGACCAAAAAAAAATTTAGCTTGTTTTAATTCTAAAAGACTATAAAAGAAGGGCAAAAGCGTTGACATTTTGCCCTCTTTTTTTTATAGTATCATATGTGAATTAATTTTATGTGTAAAATAAATGGTAATGAAAAAAGAGGAATGAAGTTGGAGAAAAAAACTGGTATTTATTTTTAATCCCAAAGCAGGGAAGGGCAAGATCAAGACATCTCTGATGGATATAGTAGATATCTTTAATAAAGGCGGTTATGAGAGGTGATCATCCGCGCAACTCAGGCCCCAGAAGGATGCCTATGAACAGGTGAAGAAATATGCAGACAAGGTGGATCTGATCGTCTGCAGCGGCGGTGACGGCACGCTGGATGAAGTGGTTACAGGAATTACCGAGATGGGAAGCAAGGTTCCGGTCGGATACATACCGGCAGGAAGCACCAATGACTTTGCCAACAGCCTTTTTTATGCCGAAAAATATGCTGGATGCGGCATCTATGATCATGAAGGAAGAGATTTACAGATGCGACGTAGGCAGATTTAACAGCCAGACTTTTGCCTATGTAGCTGCTTTTGGTCTTTTTACAGATGTGTCTTATGAGACAAGTCAGGATCTGAAGAACATTCTGGGCCATCTTGCTTATGTCCTGGAAGGCGCCAAGAGACTTCTGGATATCAAGGCTTACCATATGAAAGTGACAACAGAGAATGGTGTGATCGAAGATAATTTTATCTACGGCATGGTCACCAATTCCAGATCTGTGTGGGCGGATTTAAGAACGACCAAGGATGTGGATATGAACGACGGCCTTTTTTGAGGTCACTTTGATCGTACAGCCTAAGAACCCGCTGGAAATGCAGGAGATTATCCGGAATCTTCTCAACATGGAGGATAATTCTGACCTGATCTATTCTTTCAAGGCCCGGAAGCTTACAGTTGAAGCAGATGAAGAAGTAGCATGGACACTGGATGGTGAGTACGGCGGAAGCCCAAGGCTGGTAGAGATTGAGAACCTGCAGCAGGCACTGAATCTTTGCCTGAAGAGCGACAAGTAAACAGGGTGAGACTGGCTGGTATCACCAGAGAGAATTTTTGCGCGTTTTTTTTTTGCCTTGCACCTGTGAAAGCATTAAGTGCTTACATGTGAAAAAAATAAGAACCAGTAATGTGTGATGAATCGTTGTTTATGGAGAGAAGGTACCGCAGATAAATGGCAGCCTGGGGGAAATAAGCAGCGAGATGAACGAGAGGAGAGGAACAATGGGAGATTATGTTAATGTGAAGGAATTATTCGGATGTGATGTATTCAATGATTCCGTCATGCAGGACCGTCTGCCGAAGAAGGTTTTACAAAGAGCTGAAGAAAAACCATTGAAGAGGGCAAGGAGCTTTCCATGGAGGTTGCAGATGTGGTTGCCCACGAGATGAAGGAATGGGCCATCGAGAAGGGTGCCACTCATTACAGTCACTGGTTTCAGCCCCTTACAGGCGTAACTGCAGAGAAGCACGATGCATTTATCACCGCACCTATGGAGAATGGAAAGGTCCTTCAGAGCTTTTCCGGTAAAAAGAGCTGATCAAGGGAGAGCCGGATGCATCTTCTTTTCCATCTGGCGGACTTCGTGCCACCTTTGAGGCAAGAGGCTATACAACATGGGATTGTACCTCACCGGCTTTTGTAAAGACATGATGCAGCAGGTGGAACCTTATGCATTCCTACCGCTTTCTGTTCCTATACAGGCGAAGCGCTGGATCAGAAGACGCCGCTGCTCCGTTCCATGGAAGCCATCAATACACAGGCATTAAGACTTCTCAGACTTTTCGGAAATACGACCTCAAACGGGTGACACCATCTGTTGGAGCAGAGCAGGAATATTTCCTTGTTGATAAAGAGAAATATATGCAGAGAAAGGATCTGGTTTACACCGGACGCACTCTTTTTTGGTGCTATGCCGCCAAAGGGACAGGAAATGGACGATCACTATTTCGGAACCATCCGTCAGAGAATCTCCGCATACATGAAGGAAGTCAACGAGGAGTGCTGGAAACTGGGCGTAACAGCAAAGACACAGCATAACGAGGTTGCACCTGCACAGCATGAGCTGGCACCGATCTACGCACCGGTAAATATCGCTGCAGACCACAACCAGATCATGATGCGTATTCTTAAGAAAGTTGCCAGCCGCCATGGTATGCGCTGCCTGCTTCATGAGAAACCGTTCGCAGGAGTGAACGGTTCCGGTAAGCACAACAACTGGTCCCCTGACTACTGATGACGGAATTAATCTTCTGGAGCCGGGCAAAACACCACATGAGAATGTTCAGTTCCTTCTCGTCCTTACCTGTGTCTTAAAAGCAGTAGATAAGCATGCAGATCTTCTTCGCGAGTCCGCAGCAGATGTTGGAAACGACCAGCGTCTTGGCGGGCCATGAGGCTCCGCCAGCTGTTATTTCGGTTTTCCTTGGCGAGCAGCTTCAGGACGTGCTGGAGCAGCTGATCAGCACAGGTACTGCCACACACAGCAAGACCGGGGAGAAAATGGATACAGGCGTTAAGACGCTTCCGGATTTCATGAAGGATGCTACAGACAGAAACCGTACTTCACCATTTGCATTTACAGGAAATAAATTTGAATTCCGTATGGTTGGTTCCAGGGATTCCATTTCCGCATGCAATGTGGTGCTGAATACCATTACTGCTGAGGCGTTTAAGGAAGCCTGCGACGTTCTGGAAAAAGCAGAGGACTTTGATCTTGCCGTCCATGACCTGATCAAGGAATATGCTACACAGCATCAGCGTATCGTATTTAACGGCAATGGCTATGCTCCTGAATGGGAAAAAGAGGCACGCCGCCGCGGACTTCCTGTTCTGCCATCTATGGTAGATGCCATTCCGGCACTTACTACAGATAAGGCTGTAGAACTGTTCGGAGAATTTGGAGTATTTACAAAGACTGAGCTGGAGTCCAGAGCGGAGATCCAGTATGAGATTTATGCGAAAGCAATTAACATCGAAGCGAAAACCATGGTGGACATGGCAACCAAGCAGATCATTCCGGCAGTTATCAAGTATACAACTGTACTGGCAGAGTCCATCAATCAGGTGAAGGCAGTTGGACCAATTGACGTGAGCGTTCAGATGGATCTTCTGAAGAAAGCAAGCAAGCTTCTGAAAGAAGTGAACAGTACCATGAATAAGCTGAGCAAGCTGGTAGATCAGATCGAGACGCATCCGGAAGGACGTGACAGGGCAGTGTTCTGCAGAGAGAAACTGGTTCCGGCAATGGAGAAATTAAGAGAGCCGGTTGACGAACTGGAAATGTTAGTGGTGGATAAAGATATGTGGCCGATGCCATCTTATGGAGATCTGGTGTTTGAGCCGTAAAGTGATCAGGAGGACTGCAGCCGCAGTCCTCTTTTTAAATTAAAGAGGTAAAGTGAAAAGCAGGAAAAAGATGAGTGAATTTGATTTTTTAGAGGAACAAAGTGTCAGTGCGGCACTTATTAAGGCGGCGGATGAGTTTCGACAGGGAATATGGTGTTTCAGAGGAAGCGAAGCACAGACGGATAAAGCCGGCACTGCCATTTTATGGGAAGGAAACACTGGAGATGGCCATGGCAGCGGTGCTGGAGCAGGAGAATCTGCTTCTGGCAGGACCGAAGGCTACAGGAAAGAATGTGCTGGCAGAGAATCTGGCATATATTTTCGGGAGACCGGTGTATAACGTGTCCTTCCATGTGAATACAAAAACAGTGGTGACCTGATTGGAACAGATACTTTCGTGGATAATCAGGTGAAGCTGCGTAAGGGAAGCATTTACCAGTGTGCTGAGGAAGGCGGATTCGGTATTCTGGATGAGATCAATATGGCAAAGAACGATGCGGTCTCTGTCCTTCACGCCACATTGGATTACCGCCGGTCCATTGATGTGCCAGGATATGACAAAATAGACCTTCATCCTGCGGCACGTTTTATCGGAACCATGAACTACGGATATGCAGGAACCAAAGGAGCTGAACGAAGCTCTGGTTTCCCGTTTCCTGGTGATCGATATGCCAGCGCAGAATGAGGAAACGCTTGGATTTATTTTCAACAGGATGTTCCCGGATGCAAAGAAAGAGGCTGTGGAGCAGTTTATGGGAGTATTTCTGGATCTGCAGCAGAAATCCATGAACAGCGAGATTTCTACAAAGCCGCTGGATCTTCGCGGCCTGCTTGCTGCTATGAAGATCGTGCGTACCGGGCTTTCCCCATGGCAGGCGGTACGCATGGGCATTGTGAATAAAACATTTGATGTGTTTGAGAAGGAAATCGTGGAGGATGTGGTGCGAACCAGAATTCCACAGGGCTGGACCCGGGAAGATGTTTATGGAGAATAAAGAAAACGAATCTTTAAAAATTTCTGCCAAATTGGTTGATCTTGAAGATGCAGAGGAATTTTTGAAGAAATCAGCTATTGGGAAAGAAAAAATTAAAATTGCAGCTGGGGATAAGAAATCAGAAAAAGTTTCAATGGAAGTACCTGTAGCGGAGGAAAGCGAAAATTTTCAGGCAAGAGAGGATAACTGTGAAGAACTGAATCTCCAGGATTATCAATTAGAGTTGGAAAACCGTATCCGAAATCTGCTCTGGACCATCAGCGGGGACTACACCCAGCAGATGAAGCCGGATGTTTCCCTGTTCCTCAGGTCAAAGGATATTGCATTGTATGATGGGATTAAGCAGGGCGCATTGGCGAAATTCTTTGATAAAGATTTTCTGGGAATGTATCTGGTGAAAAAAAAAATCTTCATGGGCGCGGATGAAGCGGCGCTTACCTTTGTTTCACAGCTCTGTATTGAAGAAGCCATCGGAGAACGGATTTGTGAACAGCGCCCTGGGATCTGGGAGATGCAGAGGAAAGCCTGCGAGGACATACTGGATCAGGGAATATGAGACTATGCCGTCGGCAGCAGATAAGCTGGGCTATCTGAGAGTGAACTTGCTGAGAAGGCGGATTGACAGAGGAGAAAAACTTCTTTGAAAAGAAGAATCCGCAGGCTGATTCCAGAAGTGAGGAAAAAATCGGCGGATAGTGTGGAAAATGCGGATGTATCAAATGGAATAATAACAGGAAATGTGGATGCATCGAACGGAATAATAACAGGAAATGCGGATGAATTGAACGGAATAATAGCAGGAAATACGGATACATCAAATGAAAACTATAACAAATATAACGGAAAACAAACAAAAGAATAGAAAATACAAAGGAATCTATCACTATATTGACTTAATTTCCAGTGCAGCAGAGGTTACGGATACAATGTCTTTAATCCGCATGATAGACACTGTATACAATGAAGTTGCTGAACCCGACTTTTTTCCCAAAAGGCAACCCTTGAGCAGGTGCTTGCTGTCACTATGGAGGATCTGACGGAGTTTGACTGGCACGACTATCTTTCCGAAGAAATGTATGAGGATGCATTGGAAAGCTATATGGAGCAGCTTACCTCAATGTGGCGGGTATGGAGAATGCGGATGTCACCCGGGAGATGGAAGAGGAACGGAGTCGAAACAGAAAATTACAGTTCTGCCGCCGGAGGCTTTGGAAAAAGCCCACACCTATGTGGAACTGAATTTTGGAAAAACTTATCTGAGCGAGCTGGAAGAGAAGCGGATAAACCGGCGGATGTGCCGGGATATCCACAGTGACTGCAGCCTGTATTTTACTGAGGGAATTCTGAAAAGTCCGGTAAAACGAAATTACCAGTATGAATATGCAAAAAGGTTGAAAAATAAGAATATCTGGCTTTATCATGACAAACACCGCATTGTGAAGCGGAATATCGCCCTTCTCACAGAAATGCTGAAAAAAGTCACTGGTCATCAAAAAGTGAAAATCAGGAGATTCTTTCAGACAGAGGAATGATTGTTCCATCAAGGCTGTGGCGGCTTGGAAGAAGCAGTGATGCACAGGTTTTTAGGCGGGAATTGAAGGGAGATTCTTCTGATTTTGTGGTGGATGTGCTGATCGATGCCAGTGGTTCCCAGATGAGCCGCCAGGGCGAGGTAGCGCTGCAGGCCTACATTATCAGCGAGGCACTTAGCAATGCAGAGCTGCCCCACAGAGTGATGAGCTACTGCACCTTCTGGGACTATACCATTCTCCACCGCTTCAGAGAATATGACGACCAAAGAAGTGCAAATGAAAATATATTTAACTATGTAACATCATCCAACAACCGTGACGGACTTGCCATCCGGGCAGCAGGATACGGCCTTCTGAACCGGGAGGAAGAGAAAAAGATTCTGATCATTCTCAGTGATGGACGTCCTTACGATGTTATTGTCAATCGTCCCAATGCGAAGAATCCGGCACCGTATCATGGGAAGTACGCAATTACAGACACTGCAGCCCAGATCCGTAAAGCTGCGCAGCCAGGGGAGTGAGCGTGCTGGGTGTTTTCGCCGGGGAAGAGAAAGATCTGGCGACGGAGAAGAAGATTTTTTGGAAAGGATTTTGCATATATCCGAATATTACCGGATTTTCCAAAATCGTTGGAAGATATCTTACAAAAGCAATTGGAGGATGATGAATAAGAAAGCAGAATACGGAGGTAACGCCATGTTTCAAAATAACAAAAAGCTGCCTTCCTGGATTATCTGATGATCATTGTGGGTACAGCCCTTATGGCAACTGCCATAAACAGTGTTTTCGATATGTCCGGTATGGTAACCGGAGGCTTTTCCGGTATTGCGATCCTGGTAAAAAGAGTGGACAGAGGGGAGTCGTGCCGGGAGGCATCCCACTGTGGATCACGAACTTAAGTCTGAATATCCCGCTGTTTCTGATTGGAATGAAGCTTAGTGGATTCCAGTTTGTGAAAAAGGGCACTGGTGGGAGAAATCTGCCTGTCATTCTGGCTGGCGGTTCTTCCGGCATTTGACATTGCAGGAAATGATCTTTTGCTGGCAGCCGTTTATGGTGGTGTGATCCAGGGAATTGGAATCGGACTTGTGTTTCTTGGAAGAGGAACTACCGGGGGCACAGACATGATGGCGGCACTGCTTGCAGCGGAAGCTCCGCCATTACTCCATTGCCCAGATTATGCAGTTTATTGACGGAGCCATTGTACTTGTGGGTATGTATGTGTTCGGTGTGCAGAAAGCACTTTATGCCATCATCGCCGTTTATCTTGTAACAAAGGTATCTGACAGCATGATCGAAGGTTTGAAATTTTCCAAACAGGCGTATATCATTACCAGCAAGCCGACGAGATTTCCAGAGAAATTATGGACAAACTGGATCGCGGCGTGACCGGAATCCACGGAAAGGGAATGTACTCCGGCCAGGACAAGCTGCTTCTTTACTGCGTTGTGGGACGCAAGGAGATCGTGGCATTGAAAGAGCTGGTGGACCATATTGACCCAGATGCTTTTGTGATCGTGTCTGACGTGCGTGAAGTCCATGGTGAGGGATTTATTGAACGTAAAAAAGAGAAAACTTTACCAAAGCCTTTTGCGCACCGAAACAAAAAAAGGGGAAAATAGGGCTTGAAATTGGAGTGATATAGAAAAAGTTAAAAAAAATATGCTGGAAATTTGTAAATTTTTTTCTACTTTCCTCTTCCTTTTTGGTGATTTTGTATTAAAATAGGTTCATGAATTTTTGGAATCAGTAGATTTTCCTAAGACTGTCTGAGGTTTTGTGCAATATTACAGATTTGAGACCGCGAATTTTGGCACTAATGGACAGCGATTCCATGCCGGTTATACCGGCGAACATATAATGTTACTGCTCTCTTTGACAATGTTTTCACTATCTTGGAATACATTGACAGCTGTGAGACCAGTAGCCCTATAATTTACAAGAAGGGACGGAAGGGTAATGATATCGAATCAGGTACTGCAGAATACGCTTGAGGGGCTCAAGGAGATATCCAGGACAGAGTTTTGCATTATTGACACAGATGGCAAGACACTGGCGTCCACCTACAGTGAATTTTGAGATTCAGCCAGGAGATGTCCAGGCTTTTGTGGAATCCCAGGCTGCCAGCCAGCTTGTGAAAGGGTATCAGTATTTTAAAGTCTGTGATGATTATCAGCTGGAATATATTCTGGTCGCCCACGGAGAAGATGAAGATACTTATATGGTAGGAAAGCTTGCCGCTTTCCAGATCCAGAGCCTGATCGTTGCATATAAGGAGCGTTTTGACAAGGACAGCTTCATTAAGAACCTGCTTCTTGATAACCTGCTTCTGGTAGATATTTATAATCGTGCGAAGAAGCTTCATATTGATGCTGATGTTCGACGGGTGGTTATGATCCTGGAGCTTGAGCAGGAGAGAGAGCACAGCTCCATGGAGAGCGTGAAGAGTCTGTTCGGCGGCAAGAGCAAGGACTTTATCACAGCTGTTGATGAGAAGAGCATTATCATTGTCAAGGAACTTGAGGAGAATGAAGGATACGAGGAGATGGACAAGCTTGCCCAGACCATCCTTGATACCTTAGGACTTGAGAAGAGAATACTACACATATTGCATATGGAACTATCGTAAGCGAGCTGAAGGAAGTTTCCCGTTCCTATAAAGGAAGCCAGAATGGCTCTTGATGTAGGCAAGATTTTCTCACCTGAGAAGGATGTTATTGCTTACAGCTCTCTTGGAATTGGCCGTCTGATCTATCAGCTTCCGATCCCGCTGTGCAAGATGTTTATTAAGGAGATCTTTCGGCGGCAAGTCCCCGGATGATTTCGACGAGGAGACTCTGGTCACCATCGACAAGTTTTTCGAGAACAGCCTGAATGTATCCGAGACCTCCAGACAGCTTTACATTCACCGTAATACTCTGGTGTACCGTCTGGATAAGCTGCAGAAGAGCACCGGCCTGGATCTGAGGGTGTTCGAAGACGCCATCACGTTTAAAATTGCGCTGATGGTTGTAAAATATATGAAATATATGGAGACTCTGGAGTATTAAGTTTCATATTTGTAATTTCTGTGCCTGCTGCATTTGTTTGTGGCAGGCATTTTTCATTTTGTGCTGGACTAGAGCCTGTTTGAAAAGCATTTCTGGATCTGCTTTGTGTTTCCTTTGTGAAATCTATTGCGTTCTTGGTTTTTCTCTGGTATAATAAGGTACTGCAAAAAATAAGGTTGCATTTTTACCAGACATATATTACAATAATGTTACATAAAAATTAAGCAAACTGCTGAATTGAATTTTTACATGAAAAATTTAGGAGGATATCATGAGTTTGATCTGATAGATGTGAGCAAGTCCTATGGACCGGGACTGCCGGCAGTGAATCACGCCAATCTCCATGTAGATAAAGGTGAATTCGTATTTATAGTAGGAAACAGCGGTTCCGGCAAGTCCACGCTGATCAAGCTGCTCTTGAAGGAACTGGATTCCACATCCGGTACGATTATCGTAAGCGGAGAGAAGCTTGAGGGGAATGAAGCACCGCCGTGTGGCCAAATACCGCCGTAAGCTTGGTGTTGTATTCCAGGACTTCCGTCTTCTGAAGGACAGGGATGTGTATGAGAATGTAGCTTTTGCCCAGCGTGTTGTGAACCGTCCTACCAGAGTTATCCGCAAGAGAGTTCCGGAGGTACTTCAGGAAGTTGGACTTGCAGGGAAATACAAGGCGTACCCGGACGAGCTGTCAGGTGGAGAGCAGCAGAGAGTTGCTCTTGCCAGAGCGATTGTAAACCGCCCGGACATCCTTCTTGCAGACGAGCCCACTGGTAATCTTTTGATCCGAAGACATCCGAGGAGATCATGAAGCTCCTTGAGGAGATCAACCAGCGTGGAACCACAGTCCTGGTAGTAACTCACAATAAGGATATCGTCAATTCCATGAAGAAGCGAGTGCTCACCATGCATAATGGCGTGATCATCAGCGACGAGGAAGAGGGAGAATATTATGAGGCCTAGTACCATCTGGTATACTCTGAAGCAGGGTATCAAGAACATCAAGAGAAATTTCATGTTTTCCATTGCTTCTATTATTACGATGGCAGCATGTATTTTTCTTTTCGGAATTTTTTTTTCCATTGTAAATAATGTGAATACGCTGGCGCATAAGGTTGAGGAAGATGTGCCGATCACAGTGCTTTTTTAATGAGGGAACCACCCAGGAGCAGATGGACGCAGTGGGAGAGCTGATAAAAGGCAGCGCCCGGAGGTTTCAAGATTGAGTTTGAGTCCGGTGATGAAGCCTGGGAGAAGATGAAGCAGGAATACTTCGGTGATGACTCTGAGGCAGCAGACGGTTTCAAGGATGATAACCCGCTGGCAAACTCATCTAACTACCGTGTGTATATGAACAACATTGAGGAACAGTCTGAGCTGGTTGCCTATATCAAGACACTGGATAATGTACGAGAGGTTAATCAGTCTGAGCAGGCTGCCAAGACTCTTGGTTCCATTAACCGTATTGTCTCCTATGTGTCTGTGGCAGTGATCGTGATCTTGCTGCTGATTGCTCATTTTCCTGATCAGTAATACCATTTCCGTTGGTATTACAGTTCGTAAGGACGAGATCGGAATTATGAAATATATTGGTGCTACCGATAGTTTTGTACGTGCTCCGTTCCTTCTGGAGGGTATGATCCTGGGACTGATCGGTGCGGGAATTCCACTGATCATTTTGTATTTCTGTTACAATAATGTGGTAACCTATGTATATACCAAGTTCAGCGTACTTCTGGGTGTTGTAGATTTCATTCCGGTTGGACAGATCTACCAGACACTGGTTGGTTCCGGTGGCGCTGGCACTGGGAATTGGAATTGGTCTTGTGGGAAGCTTTATTACTACAAGAAAACACTTGAAGGTGTGAGAGTTCTGTTTTACAATAAGGGCGGTTATTCGCATTCCGCCAGAATATGAGAAGAGGATATGGGGGCTGCTGGAGATCTGGCAGTCCTTTTGTATAAAAAAACAAGTAAAGGTGTTTCAAGGCGGACGCATTGGGGCAAATGATATTCCACGCAAGTCGGTGCAACGCTCCGGTGAGCTAGCTGGCAACTGGATGAAACTTGTATGGTGAGGAGAGATAATATATGGCAGATAAACAATTTATGAAAGGGAGCTGTAACTGGTGTGCTTTGCGCATCCCTGGTGCTGGGCGGGGGGATATGTGGGGCTTCAGAAAGCGGGACGTGCGGGAAGTAATGTACTGTCGGATGTGGCGGTTACGCAGAAGATTAAGTATCTGGAAGATATTATAGATCAGAATTATCTGGAAGATGTGGAATGAGGATTCTCTGAAGGAGGGGATTTATACCGGGCTTCTTTATGGGCTGGGGGATCCGTATTCCAGATATTATACGGAGGAAGAATACGAGGAGGAGATGAGAGATACCGGAGGGCTCTTACTCTGGAATCGGTGTGAGCATTACCCAGAATACGGAGGGCGGAATTCTGGTAGTGGACTGTTATGAGGGCAGTCCGGCGGATGAGGCCGGGCTGAAGGCGAATGATGTGATCACGGCTGTGAACGGAACGGATGTAACGGAAATGACGCCTGCTGAGGTCTCAAAGATGATACGGGAAAAGGAGGACGGTACTTCTATCCTGACCGTCTATCACCAGGAGGCAGATGAACCGGAAGAAATTACAGTGACTTTGAGCGATGTGGAGCTGCCAACTGTTTCTTATGAAATGCTGGAGGATTCTATAGGGTATTTGCGAATTACAGAGTTTACCATGGTGACACCCCAGCAGTTTGAGGATGCTTACAAAGATCTTCAGGCAAAAGGCATGGAGAAGCTGATCGTGGATCTTCGTGACAATCCAGGTGGGGTGCTTTCTTCTGTGTGCGATGTGTTGCGCCAGATTTCTGCCTGAAGGACTGATCGTGTATACAGAGGATAAATATGGGGAAAAACAGGAGATGAAGTGTGACGGCGACACTCCGATTCGATATTCCGCTGGCAGTGCTGGTAAATGAGAACAGCGCCAGTGCATCAGAGATTTTTGCCGGGGCAGTGAAGGATTATGAGATTGGAACGATTGTGGGAACCACCACTTATGGAAAGGGAATCGTTCAGAGCATCCGCCAGCTCTCTGATGGAAGTGCGGTGAAGCTGACTACGGCGAAATATTTTACCCCCAAGGGCAATGATATCCACAAGGTGGGAATCACACCGGATGTGGAGGTAAAACTGGATGCCAGTCTTTTGAACCGGACGGATTATACACATGACGAGGATAATCAGCTTCAGGCCGCAATAGAGGCGGTTTCTCGTTGACAAAACCACTATGTTGGATTAGAATGGTAAAAAGGATTTTTTGCAAAATAACGCGCCTGATCTGCGCGATAAACGATAAACAGGCGGATCGGTTATTTAGCCGACAGTTATTTTGTTGACAGGCAATTAGCTGTGGAAGTATTAAACAGTTATGACAGGCACAATAAATGTGGAGGAACCATCAATGAAACACAATTTTAAGAAAATCGAGCCGAAATGGCAGAAAAAAGTGGGAAGAGCAGCAGGCATTTAAAGCTGTTGACGGAAGTGATAAACCGAAATTCTACGGCCTTGTAGAGTTCCCATACCCAAGTGGTGCGGGAATGCATGTTGGACATATTAAGGCATATTCCAGTATCGAGGTACTTTCCAGAAAGAGAAGAATGCAGGGATACAATGTACTGTTTCCCAATCGGATTCGATGCATTCGGACTTCCTACTGAGAATTATGCGATTAAGACGAATACACATCCTCGTGAGATCACAGACCAGAACATTGCGAAATTCACCAATCAGCTGAAGAGTGTTGGATTCTCCTTTGACTGGAGCCGTGTGATCGATACCACACAGGAAGATTTCTATAAATGGACCCAGTGGATTTTCCTGAAGATGTTTGAGAACGGACTTGTTTTCCGTGATAAGACATTAGTTAACTATTGCCCATCCTGTAAGGTTGTTCTTTCAAATGAAGACAGCCAGGGCGGCAAATGCGATATCTGCCACAGTGATGTTGTTCAGAAATCAAAAGATGTATGGTATTTAAGAATCACCCAGTATGCCGATAAGCTTCTCGAAGGACTGGATGATGTGGACTATCCGGCGAACATCAAGCAGCAGCAGGTAAACTGGATCGGTAAATCCACAGGTGCTTTCGTAAACTTCTCAGTTGACGGAATTGATGAGACACTGCAGATTTACACCACCAGACCGGATACCCTGTTTGGTGTAACATTCATGGTAATCGCACCGGAACATCCGATCATTGACAAGTATGCTGACGACCGCATCACCAATATGGATGCGATCAAGGCTTACCGTGAAGAGTGTGCGAAGAAGACTGAGTTCGAGAGAACCCAGCTTGTAAAAAGATAAAACAGGTGTGAGAATCCAGGGACTTGAGGGAATCAACCCGGTTAACGGTAAGAAAATCCCGATTTACATTGCTGACTATGTAATGATGGGATATGGTACAGGTGCTATCATGGCAGTACCTGCTCACGACCAGCGTGACTATGATTTCGCGAAGAAATTTGGCATCGACATTATCCAGGTTATCAAGGGCGGCGACATTGAGAAAGAAGCCTACACAGGTGACGGCGAGATGATCAACTCCGATTTCCTGAATGGCTATACAAATAAGAAGGATTCCATCAAGCGCATGCTGGAAGAACTGGAAAAGAAAGGTATCGGTAAAGCCGGTGTTCAGTACAAAATGAAAGACTGGGCATTTAACCGTCAGAGATACTGGGGCGAGCCAATCCCGATCGTTCATTGTCCGAAATGTGGTGATGTAGCAGTTCCTTATGAGGAGCTTCCGCTTCGTCTGCCGAAGATCAAAGACTTCCAGCCTGGTGAGGATGGACAGTCCCCACTTGCCAAGATCGAATCCTTCGTAAACTGCAAATGCCCGAAATGCGGCTGCGATGCAAAGAGAGAGACAGATACCATGCCACAGTGGGCTGGATCTTCCTGGTATTTCCTTCGTTATGTGGATCCACACAATACAGAAGCTCTTGCAGACCGCAAGAAGATGGAATACTGGATGCCTGTTGACTGGTACAACGGCGGCATGGAGCATGTGACAAGGCATGTGATCTATTCCCGCTTCTGGCATCATTTCCTGTATGACATGGGAATTGTCAATACTCGGAGCCATATGCGAAACGTTCTGCACAGGGTATGATCCTTGGTTCAGACGGCGACAAGATGAGTAAATCCAAGGGCAACGTTGTTGATCCGCTTGACATTGTAAATGAGTATGGTGCAGATGCACTTCGTACCTACGTTCTCTTCATGGGTGACTACGGCGCAGCTGCTCCGTGGAACGACAGCTCCGTAAGAGGCTGCAAGCGTTTCCTTGAGAGAGTTGCAGGACTGACCGATATCATGACAGAGGAGCCGGCAGCCAAGGATATGGAGGTTAAGATCCATAAGGCAATCAAGAAGGTATCCTCCGATATCGAGGCTATGAAGTTCAACACTGCAATTGCCTGCCCCGATGACTCTTATCAACGAGATTTATGCAGTTGGCAAGATCAGCAAGGATGACCTTGTAATCTTCATCAAGCTCCTTTGCCCGTTTGCACCTCATCTTTGCGAGGAAATCTGGGAGACCATCGGCGGAGAAGGCTTACTTTCCCTTTCCAAGTGGCCGGAATATGAAGAGAGCAAGACTGTAGAGGACTCCATAGAAATCGGTGTCCAGGTCAACGGTAAGGTTCGTGGAACCATCGTAATCCCGAACGGCTGTGCGAAAGAGGAAGCTCTTGAGCTGGCGAAGAATGACGAGAGAGTAGCTTCCTTCTTGGAAGGCAAGACTCTTGTAAAAGAGATTTATGTACCGAATAAGATCGTAAACTTTGTTGCGAAATAAAGATTACTGGAATAGAGAAACTCTCCACTGAATGATCGGTGGGGAGTTTTTTGAATTACAGCAGTTATCTTCAAAATAAAAGAATAAAAAGACTATCTTATAAAGGAAGATCAGTGGTCAGATAATATGAAGACTGACGGCACACTTGGAAAATTATAGCCAGAGAAAATGCAGAGATAGTCCACTGCTGGCTATAGAAGTATATAGAAAATGCATAAAACGATTATGACTGTTTTAAGAAATTAAACGCCTGCTCATAATGGAGAATGCGTGTTTTTTTGATTTTCCAATAAGGTGGTTCGCTTTAATTCAATGGCAATTGTGTAATCTACAAGTTCTTTTCCAGTGTAGTCGAGAAGACGATATTTCTCGATAAGCTGCTGTTCGGAGATGGATTGAACATCGACAGCTGTAGTCGCTCTTTCTTCTGTTAATCCTAACAGGTAATCGGTAGAGACATGAAAAAGCTGCGACATCTTTATAAGAAATGGAAAGCCTGGTTCCCGAATGTCCATTTCGTAATTGCGCAAAGTGTTGGCAGGAATGCCAAGCTCGGCAGCGAAAGCGTCGCGATTGCGATAACCATGTTCTTTACGCAGCTGCATAAGTCTTTTTCCAAAAGTCATGATAAAAATCCCTCCATTTTCTATTATTGATTGACAAAATCATATAGAATAGATATAATATACTCACCAGAACAGCTGGAAGGTAGATGCTCTCTACCCGATCCTGTTATATTGGGTGTTGACTATTGAGATAGCCGTTCCGCAACTTTCCGAGGGTTAGGACGGCTATTTCTTATGTATGGCGAATTCCAGAATAGAAACAAGTAAAATACCTGCGGTTAAAATAACATAAATTCTTCATAGGTTGACATAAAGTATCACCTCCTCCATAAAACTCGGATGGTGAGAGCACGTCCCCAGCTGCTCGGGGGGAAAATATATTAAATTTGAAATACATATATTTATTATATAGAATAATTCAAATTACGTCAATAAAAAATATCCAAATAAGGAATGAAATATATAAATACACTCAAAATGAGTAAAAAAATAAGGAGCTGAAAAACGATGAATGGACTCAGCCAAAAACGATATCTCGAACTCCCCCTCCCAACCGAAGACGATCCCCGCTCAGACCAGCAGCGGATCCTGGATAGTCTGGCGGCAGCAGGTGTGGGAAGAGCGAGTTCATATACCTGTCCACATTTTTGCGGGCAGTTATACCCTTTGCTGGACAACGCAAAGTGGAAAATAACGGTTTCCCTTGCCTGGAATGGGGAAAACTGGGGAAATGGTGGAGATAGAGGAAGGAGATACCACCGCGCAGCATTATGGGCTGGCAGTGGATCTGGGAAGTACCACTGTGGTGGCGAGACTTCTGGACTGCAACAGTGGAGAGATTTTGAAGAAAGGAAGTCAGTAGCTTCAATAAGCAGATCCAGTGGGGGGACAGATATTCTGTCCAGGATTTTTTACTGCAAAGATAATAAAGAAAAGCTGGAAGAAGTGCGGCGGGCTACGGTGGAATCCATTTGTGAATGCATGG
>VOFJ01002467.1_pt1 | contig 37596 bp, 47 predicted proteins | sample 5384081 | NCBI WGS metagenome assembly VOFJ01 (sample SAMN12384729, study PRJNA508395) | human gut metagenome | isolation source: healthy gut I | host: Homo sapiens
AATTGTTGTTGTAATTCACACGCACTTTCTCACCTTTTAGTACCCTTCTTTGTAGTGATCAGGACCACTCCCAAATGCAGCTCTAGCTCCATAAACAGCAGCGGAAGAAGCATCTTTTAACACCGAAATGCTTGCAATCTCCCGTGGATTGAGCAAAGAACTATCATTAGTTTCCACTCCATCCACCAATATAAGAGCCGAGCCACCGTTCAATGATGTTGTTCCACGGACATTGATTTGCGCAGTTGCGTTAGGACTACCTCCATCAAATGTTATATTCAAGTTGGGAATAGCTCCTTGTACTCCTTGGGTTACGTTAGCTATCGGCCGATCCTCCAACACATCGCCATCAGCCATAGTAACGGCTCCCGTCAAATTTACCTTCTTTTGGGTTCCATATCCCACTACTACTACTTCATCCAGCACTTCAGAGTCCTCTTTCAAAACTATTTTAAAAGAAGTCTTACCATTAACGCTCAATGTCTGACTTTTCATTCCAATATAAGAAATTGTAATTTGAGCATTGGATGCTACATTGTTGAGAGTAAAAATACCGTCAAAGTTGGTAATACTACCATTGGTAGTTCCTATTACCAATACACTGGCACCAATAATCGGTTCGCCTTTTTCGTCCGTAACGGTACCGCTAACTGTCAGTGATTGCCCCAAAGTATTCACGGACAAACAAGAAAAAGAAATAACACAAACATGCTTCGAAGAAACATGAATGGCAGTGTTTTTACATTGTTTCATAGAATAAATTATTAGTTAGTAATTAGATTTATATCAAGGTCACATTAATAATAAGGAAGTAAACAAAATCCCTATGCGTGAAATCGGACAAGGAACTGTTTACAATAATTAATGGTTAACTTGTTCTTTTATTTATTAAAGTAAGAGGATGTGCCTCACGGCACTATTTATTTTGCTTATGTGTATTATTTCATTGTGGTATTGCAAATATACCATAAAATTCCTAATAATCAAAAAAAAATAGTCTTTTTTTTTGAAAAGATTAGTTAGCGCTTTTTCGAATAACGAAAAAATACATAATTCCACTCCTCTATCCCAAATATTCTCTTAAAATAAAAACAATCCTAAAGAAGAATTCCAGCAAATTATTGACTTTATTCCAAGTCAATCACTTACCTTTGTCATACTGATACAATTTATGCAATATTCCGTACAACATAAAATATCAATATCATGAAACAATTATTGATTACAACTCATTTGTATACATTCGCTGTTATCTGTGTAATTGCAACTACCATTAGTAGTTGTACCTTTAAAAAAGACTGATATGGAAACACCAACCGGAACAAAGGAAAATGAACTAACCATGCTAGTAGGAACTTACACGTCAGGAGACAGTAAGGGAATTTACAGTTTCCGTTTCAACGAAGAAACCGGAACGGCAACCGCACTTAGTGAAACGGAAGTAGAAAATCCCTCTTATCTCGCAGTTTCTGCTGACGGAAAATTTATTTATACAGTCAGTGAATTCAATAATGAACAGGCGGCCGCCAATGCATTTGCCTTCAATCAGGAAAAAGGAACTCTTAAATTATTGAATTCACAGAAAACCGGCGGTGAAGATCCTTGCTATATCATTACAAATGGAAATAATGTGATAACCGCCAATTACAGCGGCGGCAGTATCTCTGTTTTTCCTATCGCAAAAGACGGTTCACTCCTGCCTGCTTCCGATATTATAAAGTTCGAAGGTTCGGGAACCGATAAGGAACGACAGGAGAAATCCCATTTACATTGTGTCCGTATCACTCCGGACGGTAAATATATGTTTGCCGATAATTTGGGAACAGACCAAATACATAAGTTTATCATTAACCCGGACGCGAATGCAGAGAATAAGGAACGTTTTCTTAAAGAAGGTTCTCCTTCCGCCTTTAAAGTGAACGCCGGTTCAGGTCCCCGGCATCTGACATTCTCACCCAACGGTAATTATGCCTATCTGATTAATGAACTGTCGGGTACAATGTAATAGCCTTCGAGTATAAAGACGGAGATTTAAAAGAAATCCAAACCATAGTTGCCGATACAGTCTGTGCAAAAGGCAGTGGTGATATTCATATCAGTCCGGACGGCAAATTCCTGTATGCCAGTAATCGCCTGAAAGCAGACGGCATCGCCATTTTCAGTATCCAACCGGATAACGGAATACTGACAAAAAAGTAGGTTATCAACTTACAGGGATTCATCCTCGTAATTTCATTATTACGCCTAATGGCAAATACATGCTGGTTGCTTGCAGAGACAGCAATGTCATTCAGATATACGAAAGAAATGCAGACACAGGCCTGTTAACAGACATACACGGAGACATAAAAGTAGATAAACCTGTTTGCGTGAAATTTATACCCAATCCCAAACAGAGCTAATATTCACAAGACCTAAAAATTATATATAGCCTGATACTTATATTCTCTTTCAAGTGTGAAACAATTTAAATGTGAAAGAGCTAAGCTGATTAACAAATCAAGCCTAGCTCTTCATTCAGGAATAAAAAAAGCATCCACTATCTCATTTTGATCAAACTACGAAAGGCCTGAATCCCCTGATGATTAATATCCAATTTTTCTACCTCTTTCAATAACCTGGCAGATTTCTCTTTCTGATTCAATCCCCAATATCCCAATGCCATCATATATTTGCAATGAATTATATTCCTTACAGTCAAGTTATCCTCCCAAATCAAAAAAGATCAGGCTATGACACAGCGAAATAATCCATTTTAATCTTGTCAAACAAATGCTTCTCTCCGTAAGAAATCAACTTATGAAAACGTCCATTCGCCTCATCTATGCGTCCTAGTTTTAGTAATGCCAACCCCTGATAAAATATTTTATCGGGTTTCGCATCATTATAATACATGGCGGCGGCAGGTTCTGTCGGCCCAACAGTGGCCTGTTCCCAATATCTGACAGCTTCATCTTTACGGTTCAGATTTTCATAAGCGCAACTCCAAGAAATAATAGAAATCATTCTCTTGTGCACCGTACAATTTGCCTTCACCTAAATGATGCGGATATTCCAAGCATTCTTCCAATAATGCAATTGCTTCTTGATTATTGCCAGCAGTCAATGCTTGCTTAGCCAGTTCCACACGGGCTAGTTGATATTGGGCAGGTACTTTTCCCTCACCACCTTCCCAAGGGTGGAAGCTATGTGCATCAAGCAATGCTTTGGCTTTTCATATTCACCAGTCTGGTTCAACAGAGTTATTTCTTCCAATACAAGATCGTCACGTTGCTCAATCAAATCAGGATATTGCCGTAAGAAAGCCAGACGTTCCTTATGCGGACGACGAACACGTTTATAAAGCTGGTCCAATTCCATTAGAATACGTGCATCTGTTGTATCAAGCCGAAAAGCACGTTCCATGTATTCGATAGCCTTTGTTTCTTCATTCTTTTTATTGAAATAAGCCAGAGCCAGATTACGCCATACAGTCGGGAAGTTATCATCTAGCCGGGCAGAAGTTTCCCATGCTTCCATAGCCAAGTCGTACTGACGTTTGTCATAGTATCGATTACCCAGATAATAAGGAGCTTTAGCATCATGCGGATTTTGCTCCATGGCACATTGTAATGCAAGGATTGCTTCCAGACGGTTAGGGAAACAATAATCAGGACACATCTCAGCCGCTTGGGCAAACACCTGTCCTGTTCCCGGTAATTCCCCTTGAACCAGACACCAGCCTAAATAATAATAAGTCATAGGAGTAACGGCACCTTCAGTTATAGCTATATTCCATAAAGAAGCAGCCTCTTGCCAACAACCTGCCGCACAATAATCAAGCGCTATTTCATCATAGTTATGAGGTTCGCCACGCATCATTTCCTTCAAAGTAGCCAACTCGTCAGAAACATTGGTTATCAAATATTTTTCATAACGACAGCCAAAGTTGAATTTATCAATGGCCAATGAATCCTCAATCAGTTGCAGAGCTTCTTCTGATTGTCCCATTCGGCGGAGGATAGCAACTTTTTAAAGCACGGGCTTTATGATTGTGCCAGTTGCGGATTAGCGAGTGATTAATTTCATCCAATGCATCTGCCAAGCGGTTTTGCATAGTAGAAATCTGTGCACAAGCAAAATATCCGGCATCCTGCCAAGCAGCACTCCAGCAAGCTTTATAGAAACGGTCGTAAGCCTCATTGTAACGTCCCTGATATTTCAAGGCAAGGCCAAGATTATAAATCGGTTCTCCGTCATAAGGATTCGGATTACGTTTTTTGTAGGGTCTTCACGGCAGTAAGCAGATATTGTTCTGCTTTATGGAAACGCCCTTTACGTATATACCACAGACCAAGCGCGTTATTATTACGTACATCAATCGGATCACGCCGCAATGCTTCTTCGTAGTATTCTACGGGATTATAAGTAGCATGCCTGTATTGCTCCAAATGCATACCTGTTAAATAAAGCTGTTCAGTTGTCTTTATTTCTTGTGGGAATAGCGCAGCTTCGGCAGCATCAGGAATAGGTTTCACTTCTTCCGGTTCCGCATGCCAATAAAGCAATTCCCTTCCGTTTGCCGTGATTTCAAGAATCAGTTTATTAAGTTTCTCACCATTCACATTTACCACTTCATTCAGCAATTCTTCCGGGGTGATAGTCACTTCCTTGCTATAATACACTTTACCGTCTTCTCCTTTCAAAATAACGTTTACCGTCTGACGAGAAGTAGCAAATATCTTACAACGTACACAGTCTTCTCCTTCCGGTTCAATGTTCATCAGCAAATCCCTGCTGGCATTCTTCACCACTCCCAATTCCCGGTAAGGCAGGAAATATTGAACGAAACTCTTTTCTTCATAAGGTTGCAGCCAAGTAAAGTCCGGTTGATTTTCAGTATATACACCTGCCATTAATTCAATATACGGTCCATCCTCATCGGTCAGATTACGGTCCCATGCACGACCGAAATCACCGTTCCCCAAGTCCATTGTTTCTTACCCGGAGAAATATGGTGATTGGCTACATGCAGCATACCGGCACGGGTATCATTCTCATATCCACCCTCGAAGTCAAAGCGGGAATTTACAGCCATATAGGAAGTAGGAACCTTGATATTCTTATAGTTCGAGATGTCCACTCCGGCGGAATAGTCCATCTTATAATAAGTACCCGTTGCGATAGGAAAACTGGATACGGCACGTTTTCCATGGTCGAACACGGCATTGATATCCGGCGGGAATACGCTCTGATAGTAATCATTCACCGCTACGGCAGGATTCGCCCACCACAGAAAGGTCTGCGGTACTTCGGTACGGTTGTAAAGTACTCCTTTGATTTCAAGAAAAGCATGTCCGGGACGAAGTGTAAAACCTGCCATTCCCTTCTGATGAAACATACGTTCCATTTCATTCACCCATACCGTGACGCTTCCGTCGGCATTTTCCTCAATAGTCGTATCCACGGGCATATAAGTACTGGGGCGATGATGTTGAGGCCAGTTAAATTCGATACCACCAGAAATCCACGGTCCTGCAAGTCCCACCAGAGCCGGCTTTATCACATGATTATAATAAATAAAATGACGCTCTCTGATTTTATCATAGGCCATCTGCACACGTCCACCCAGTTCAGGCAGAATCATCACTTTGATATATTCGTTTTCGATAAAAATAGCATTGTATTCCTTATCCACCTTTTCATCGGACATTGATTCAATCACAGGATAAGGATAAACTACCCCACTACTGCCTTGATACACCCGTTTCTCCAGGAAAATCGGATTCTTCTCCGGTTTACCTACTTCATAGGTAGGGATAACCACCTTTTCTTTCCATGCTTTTACCATCGTATTATTGATTATAAATTTATTTTTTATTCGTTGACAAAAACAAAAGACAAAGAAGATCGGAGACAGGGAGGTTTTATATCCTCCCAGCCTGATTAATGATGTTATGCCTATTTACTTGCTAATTTGACAATCCGTTATCGTTTATTTAATTAAGTCCTTTTCTAATGCTTCCAGCGATTTGCCTTTCGTTTCGGGCAATGCACGGAAGAAGAACAGGTAGCCGACAGCACAAATGGCTGCATAAATCCAAAATGTACCGCTGCTTCCCAAGAAATTATTCAGTAGCGGGAAAGTGTATGTCAGTGTGAAACTACCGACCCATAAAGCAAATGTACAGGTAGCCATCGCAACGGCACGTACTCGGTTCGGGAAGATCTCGGCGAGCAGTACCCAGGTGATTGGCCCCAACGACATCGCATAGCAAGCAATAGCCAAAACGACCAGCACCACCATAAAGAATCCACTGACTTCGAAGAAATAACAAGTACCCAGAATAAGATAAATGCCTGCCAGTCCCCCGGCTCCCCAACAGCATAAGAATACGGCGTCCTAAACGTTCGACTGTATAAATTGCCACAAAAGTAAAAATTACATTTGCCACACCTGTCACCACAATATTAAAGAGAACATCTCCCAATGAATATCCTGCGGACTGAAATATCTCCTGCGCATAATTGAAGATAACATTAATGCCGCACCATTGCTGGAACACAGCTACGATAATACCTAAAAACAAGCACTTTACGGAACGGACGGCTAAACAACAACCGCAATCCTCCTTCCGACTTCGAAGAACCGGTTTCTTCCACCAGGCGAAGTTCCTGACCGGCATAGTCGTCACCGCCTATTTTGCTGAGTACATTCCATGCCTTCCCTTCTTTTTCCTTTCATCGCCAGCCAACGGGGACTTTCGGGAATGAAACATGCCAGCAACAAGAATATCGCAGCAGGGAAGGCAGCCGCCCAAAACATCCATCGCCATCCCATTTGGCCATTCCACGAAGCGCAGATATCCGCGAGAGAGAAGTCTGCAGGAATAGGCTCCGCAATCAGCCAGTTTGTGATTTGAGCGCCAAGAATACCGAGCACAATTGTCAATTGGTTTAGCGAGACGAGCTTTCCCCTGATTGAGGCAGGAGCTACTTCGGCAATATACATAGGAGAAAGTCCCGAAGCGATTCCGATGCCGATACCTCCCAGAAAGCGGGCGGCCAGGAACCAGCTAAATACTGAAAATGCCCCGGTAGCATAGGCAGAAGACAAGAATATGAAAGCAGAAATTATCAGGAGAGGTTTACGCCCATAACGGTCTGCCATCATCCCTGCCACCATAGCGCCAATCAGACAGCCGAGTAAAGCCACGCTCATGGCAAGTCCCTGCATGGCAGGCACATCGGCTATATCGAAATAGAGTTCGTAGAAAGGTTTCGCTCCCCCCCTATCACTACCCAATCATAGCCGAATAGAAGTCCGCCCATTGCGGATACTAAACAGATAAAATAGACAAACTTTTTATTATAACTTCTCATCCCATTAGAAGATTGATTGATTAATTGCTTTTGCAAACTTGTTTTTTAGACTTTCGACCGAACACCCGGTACTCCTTTTTTTTCTAGTCCAAGCCCCTATAAATAGATGTCGCTTTTGTTTCTATCACTTTACCTTCATTCTTTAGTATCAGGCTTCTAATATCCTCTTCGCCAAGCATCGTCCGGGGAGCAAAACTTTCAGAATTCATATACGTAACCAGGCTGTAAAGCATCTGTTGTATTTCAGGCTTGTCGCTTCCCTCGGAAAGAATATCCATAGCACTCATTATCAGTTTCCCCTTTCCACATTTTGTTTCAAAGACAGATACCAACTTTCTGTTATTTGTAAAATTGTCAATAGATTCCACAATCGGTTCAACCGGCGGTAACGAATCGACAACCAGTACTTTCGACCTCTTCACCAGATTCCACCATTGCCAGTTGCTATGCATTTCTGTAGGGAAGTGCCGCAAAGCCGCATGTTGAGTATTGCACAGAAGTCCCATTGTTCCTGCCTGTCTGGGGAAATGGACAGGACTCCAGAAGACCGGAAGAAACTTCCCTTCCAATCCTTTCAGATAACTCATTTTCGGAGAAAACAAAACTTTTTCTTCCTTGATTCAACGCAGCCAAAGCTTCTTCTACATCTTGAGTCAGCAGGACATCTCCGACATTCAATGATTCGATACGAGGATATACCCAAACAGGCCACGTATTTTTTTCCATTCAGTTCCTTCTACAGATACCGTGAGATACAACTTTGAAGCCTTCCGTACACTTTTAAGTTCTGCACGGATATCTCCACATTGTGTCACTGTTCCTTTGGATATACTTTCCACATTCAGTCTGCCGTTCGAGATTTGCGTTCCCGCCTCATCAGCCAGCTGCCACATTATCTGTTTATTATCAATAGCCGCATTCGAATAGTTGACAACTTCAATTGATGCAGAGAACATCTCATCACCGGAATAAACCGCTTTAGCAAAACGAGCCAACGGAACAACAGGCGCACAAAACTGCCTGAAAGCAGAAGCCTCAATCAATCCTTTCGAATCCCAGAAAGCATCCAAAAGTCCGACCAGTGCAGTTCCCTGTCCCGGGAAATCATGCAAATCCAACAACTGAAAAACCGCTGAACTGCTTTGTTTTCATCGCTCTTTCTATCTCCTCCTTATATAACAAGACCGCCAATTTTCCCGATGCTTCCAGAAAATCCTCCGCTTTCGAATATAATCCTTTCTTCTGTAAATCCTGTTTGACAGCCTTAAAATTCAGAGGTTCCAGTACTCCTGTGTATTTTTTTCTATTTCTTTTTAGATTCGGAAATACGGCATACTGCCCAATCTCATGAGAGATAAGAGGGACATTCATGTCCTGCATGGCGGCACTGTAATCTTTATAGAAACAAGGTGGTTCCTGATCGAAAATACCTTGTCCCTCACCCAGCCTTTATCTGTCCATTGCGTGACAAAAAAGTCATCTTCCGGCTCCGGTTTCGCTCCATGTCCTTTTTCGAAAGTAAAAGTCGAAGTTGTATATAAACGTCTGCTATCTTTCCCTTTCATATATCTGACCATATCATTCAACAGTTTAAAATCATACTGGAGTTCATTACCAACACTCATCATTGCAGAATGACGGGTGATTTCCATACGCTTCGACAATCCGGTCAAATTCGTTATAAAGAAATTGGGTCATTGCCTCATCCTTGCCGATAGTATAAGACCAGTTCGGCAGTTCCACCTGTAAATAGAAACCTAACTTATCCGCAACGCAAAATGCCGCTTCCGGCGGGCACCAGGAATGAAACCTCAAATGGTTCAGCCCCCACTCCCCTGACTGTGGCAAAGACTTTCATCCAACCTTCTTCCGTCATCGGCGGAGTACCTGTCAGAGGAAAAAATACAACACTCTAATGTTCCGCGCAGGAAAATTCTATTACCGTTGACCGTCAGAATGCCTTGACCATTATCTATCTCGCGCATCCCGAAAGAAACATCTTTCCGTTCAGTTTTCTTCCTGTCAAACCGGCAAACTACAGACAAATTATATAATTCAGGAGTAAATTCATCCCATTTCTTCATATCTGTACCCAGCGAATAATCATATTCGAGCTTCTGCCTGCCTTCTTGCAAAGTAATCTGAAATTCTTTTTTCTACAAACTTCTGTCCACCTTCAGGCTGTCCGACCTGCAAGGCTAGTTTCACTTTCTCCGGTTTATGCCCGCTATTCTCCAAAGTAACCGCCACCCGTATCTTCCCATTTCTGACATCAGGATAAACATTCACATGCTGAATACTGACTTTCTGCCGGGCAGTCAGTTTCATCTTACCCAACACTCCATTCCACATAATCTGAGTGTCATTGGTATAAGCATGTGCCAGGTCGTTTGCAGAAATATCATATCGCTTTCTATTGTCAATACGTAAAGCTATTATATGTTTACCTGCCGACAGACCTTTCGGCATGACAAACCGATGAGGAGCGATCAAGCTTTCCTGTGCACCCGCCACTTCTTCTCCGTCAATCCATAAACGGCTCTGCCACAGGACTCTTTCAAAAGAGAACTCCAACGGCTGTCCTGCCATACTTTTGGGAATATTAATCTCACGCTTGTACCATGCGACCCCCTACATAAGCGTTCTTACGGGTCAGACGAAGCAACTGCGGTTTTTCCAGTTTGGGAACGAGCCTGTTGGAAGTCCCTTTCCGGGCCAAATCTGTGGTTCCAGGCAAACTTATATTATCGGAGAAAGATTTTCAGATACCATCCCTCTTTCTCCCCCTACATCTGTACTATCTAAAGCCAATTCCCAATTTCCACTCAAATCCAACAGATTTTTTTGGGCGGCAGAAATACTGAAATTCCCAATAATACTATTAATAAGAAAGATTTCATATTATAACTTTTCATACCATTAGAAGATTGATTAATTAATATTGCAAAGATAGAACCGGTTGAGTAGACAAAAAATAGAATTTCATTTTATAAAGATAGACAATCTTATTTTTTTTGCCCTATATTTGATAAATAGTATACATTACTATATATTTGCATAAAACAGTTGAATCACATACTATGATATTATGGTAAAGTTAAAAAATGGATTTACCGGAGAAAGGGCAGGGCTTTTAGTGCTTCCCCGAATGATTGTTGACAAACTGGAGGAAGATCCTCTGACCTCCATGCTCCATATCACGGATATAGGATATTATCCGAAGGCCAAACATCACTTCCGGGAACGAAAAGAACCGATCAATCAATATGTATTCATTTATTGTATCGACGGGGCCGGTTGGTATCGGATAGGTGAACAGGAATATACCGTTTCCGCCAATCAATATTTTATCCTTCCTGCGGGAGTTCCTCATGCCTATGCTTCTAATAAATCTTCTCCATGGACTATTTACTGGATACACTTCAAAAGGTATCCTTGCTCCTTTACGCTCAGGAAGCAAGTCGTCCGATGGATATCCAGCCCGAATCACATTCACGTATCAGTACACGAATCAACTTGTTCGAGGAGATATTCAATACTCTGAAGAATGGTTACAGCAATGAAAACCTGCGTTATGCGTTCTACATGTTCCATTTTTATTTAGGAACACTACGCTATATACAGCAATTCCGCAACGCTGCCACACATAATGACTCAACAGAAGATGAAAATATAAGCGAACTGGCAATTCATTATATGAAAGAAAATATGGAGAAACACCTCAGCCTGCAAGATATAGCCGACCAGATCGGGTATTCTCCTTCTCACTTCTCCATGCTGTTCAAGAAGAAAACAGGACATGGCCCGGTAACCTACTTCAATTTATTAAAAATACAGCATGCCTGTTTTTTACTCGACACCACGGATATGAAAATTAATCAGATATGCTATAAGATAGGTATAGAAGATACTTATTATTTCTCCCGCTTATTCAGCAAGATCATGGGAATGTCACCACGGGAATATCGTAAATCGAAGAAAGGATAACTGCCTCGAAACTTTTAGTTTCAAGCCTTTGGAACAATAGTTTCAAGGCGGTGAAACTTTAGTTTCAAGGCGCGAAACAAATAGTTTCCCTATATGGAAACTTTAGTTTCAAAGCCTTGAAACTAACTGAAGTAAAGCTTGATTCTGACGAGGAACTACAAGGGAAGTATGAGAAATGCAATACGAACAGTATGAGAAATGACTGTTTTTTATCGGTTTTAGGTTAAAAAGTATGAGAAATACCTTATTGAAAAAGTATTTCTCATACTTTATTATATTGATTAATAACAAATTATCTAAAAACAATGAGAATATGAGAAATGCTTTTCTCATTTCCGGTTCTTCGCCAAATTTGGTGGTAATTTAACCAGTCGGTGGTATCTCCATTCCCCTCCTTCGGGGAAGGAGGGGTGGCTGAAAGCCGGGGTGGTAGGTGGATACACAATGCTGATAATAACTGACTTACGCATTCACCTACCACCTCCCCCTACGGGGACTCCTCCTTCCCGAAGGAGGAGAATGGAGAATACTATCGACTATCAAATTATTATTGAATACTATCGACTATCAAATTATTATTTTCCTAATTAAGTTTACCACCAAATTTGAAGAAGAACCTCATTTCCCTTCTGGTAGGCGAGGACTACTTTTTCTCTATCGACAGCACAAATTGGCGTAAATATACTTGTTGTTCATCACTACCCGCATTTGTAAATCGAACGAATTTCACCGGGGCTTTTTGCAGTCCGGCCGTCAGTCGGGCATCTTTCTGCTTCAAGTCGATCGTTTTCCATTCTTTACCGTCCGCGGAGATTTCAAAACGTCCCCATGTACAAGGTTCCTTCTTTCCGAAATTAATATCTATACTTTCTGCCGGATAGATATTATCCAATTCTATTTCTATGAAGTTTCCTGCCGGCCATTTCACGACTTCGTTCATCGGAGAGATAAGTATGCGGTTCGCCTTTATTTGTAATGGCAAATTCTTTATTTGCTCCACATTACTGATAAGCTTATGTGGCATATAATCTGTTGTGGCATCCAAATCGGCTCCATACTTCTGATTATATCGTTTTACGGCAGTCGCAAATATCTGGTCAATCAAAGGCTTTATAACTTTGGAGGCTGTCTTCACTCCCGGTTGATAAGGATTCTGATTATAGTTCTGGTCGGTATAAAACATTCGTTGCTGCAAAGCTTTCACATGATTATATCTCCGTAAGAAAAAAAAGACTTTCGAATCATTTTTTTGACCATTTTCAGTACTTCTTCTCCGGTTTCGGCCAGCAGATTGAATTGATGAAGCCACGGAGTTATTTCTACAATCAACGGCTCGTTTTCTGTATTCACCAATAGGATATCGCCAGCTTCCTTCATCTGTTCAAATGTATCCCACAAGAGGTCAAAATCAACTTTTTCATATTTTCCACTCTCAACATAACTGCTAAGGAAACGTTTGGCAACGGGTTGAATATTCATAGACTCTTCGCGGCGATAACCGTGTCCGTTGGGACCTAAGTCGGAATTGTGCATGGCAAAACATTCCAATTCGTCCGCAGCCCCCGGAAGAATGGTACGGATAGCGTCTTTCCACGTTTTCCAAGTATCATATTTAGTAGGATTCCATGCATAGCTTGCAACACTGTAAATAGCAATTTTAGAGGCTTCGGCGTGCTCCATAGGATTGGTCACAAAACCGGACATTTCCTTCGCTATTGTGGTGTCGTTGCCATAAACAGGTCCGAGCAGTAAATGGTCGCGTACATAATCGGATACCGGAAAATTCCACCAAATGTAGGCGGGACGTTTAATGCGTTCGTTAATCCAGGAAATGCCGTCGCGGGTAATATCGGAAATCACACGATCACCTGTCCACATAATCTGGACAGAAGGATTCAGTTTCTCACCTAATGTAGTCAGATAATTGCCTTTGGGGTTCGACCAGCTTTTTATTATACTCCGTAGGACACATGATAAGCGGAGTTACATCCGGCTTTGCCTTTACAAACGCCTCATCAATATAGTTCAATAATTCAGCTTTGCTTCTGAGGATTGGTACCTTCGCCCGAGATGTCATCAAAGAACACCGCAAAGGAACGGACACCGAGCTGATACATCTTCTCAAATTTTGAGAGCAAATAAATCACGGTCTTCCTGGTTCCATTTGATATCCTGTCCCGGGTGAATAGCCCATACAAAATCAACTTCATTTTCATTGGCTACTTTCACAAGCTCCTGCAATTGGGCTGCTTCCTTTTCCGGATAAGGCAAACGCCAGTTGGGAGCGCTGTGATACGGATCGTCTTTAGGACCGTAGATATAGGTATTCATCTTATTCTCACCATAGAACTTCAGTTGGCGAAGACGTGCCTGATGGCTCCAGGGAGTTCCGTAGAAGCCCTCCACTACCCCGCGATAACGGACAGAAGGATAATCTTTGAGTTCCACTTCCGGCAATCTTCCTTCTTTCAGCAATTGGGCGAATGTCTGAATAGCATAATAAGTACCCCGTTCATCATTGCCGGCCAATATGATTTCTTTATCATTGACAGCCAGATAATAACCTTCTTCATGATTGGGGAATCAACTTGTTATACTTACGTACACTTTTGTCTCCCTTCTCACCAATATAAATACGGGATTCCTTCCTTGGTACTTTGCTTGCCGGTAAGGATACCTTGCAACGCTTTCACCGCATGCGGGTTTGCTTCTTTTCACCTTCTATCCGGTAGATAGCAGGAAGACTGAGTGTTTTACCTTGTTCATTGAGTTGCTGTGGGGGCGGCTGTAAACTTACATTTTGTGCAATTGAAGTGAGTCCACACAACAAACAGGCTCCCATTAAATAAATCTTTCTATTTTTCATAAGTAATTAAAAGGGGGTTAGTATATTATTATACAAAGAAATACAAATCAATCTAGTTATACAAATTTCCGGGAGACAGATAACATAGATTTTAGAATAAAAAAAGAACAATTACATATTGAAAAGTTCTTAAAAAGGAACTATTAACAACTCATCAGCCAATAAAATGAGAACCGGATTGCATACTACATTTAACTTTGAACTTAAAGATTCATAATTGGTAGTGGTATATTCCATTATTTGTCTTACATTTATGACGTTTTATACTTTACTAACTTTATATATAATACAGCATGGAATATATCAATCGTTTCTACTGGCTAATAGCTTTATGTCTTATTATTTCCACCGGAGCCAATGCTTCCGTAAATCCCAAACCTTTTGTTATCCCCCCGAACTGAAAGAATGGAAAGGCAGTGACGGAGCTTTTGTTCCCACCGAGGCTACAAAAATCGTGTATGCCGCCAACAATCCGGAGCTTGAACGCATCGCACGAATCTTTGCCCAAGACTATCAAACAATGTTCGGACGTTCGCTCGAAGTAGTGCAAGGGAAAGGAGCTGCCGGCGACTTTATCTTTTCCCTCCGCACCGACAAGAAATTAGGAAAAGAAGGATATACGATCCGCGTCACAGACCGGGTTGCTTTATCCGCCCCCGAAAATATCGGTGTATATTGGGGTACACGTACCTTACTTCAGATTGCCGAACAGTCAGAAAATCATCAGCTCCCCGGAAGGAACCCTGAGAGATTACCCAGACTATCCGCTTCGCGGCTTTATGATAGACTGCGGCCGTAAGTTCATCCCGCTTTCATACTTACAGGATTATGTAAAGACTATGTCTTACTACAAGATGAACACTTTGCAAATCCACCTGAACGATAACGGCTTCAAACAATACTTCGAACATGACTGGTCAAAAACGTATGCCGCCTTCCGCCTGGAATGTGATACTTATCCGGGACTGACGGCACGGGACGGACATTATACGAAAAAAGAATTCGTCGACCTGCAAAAATTGGCTGAACAAAGCTATGTAGAGATCATTCCGGAGATTGATATCCCCGCCCACTCCTTGGCTTTCAGTCATTATAAACCGGAATTGGGAAGTAAAGAATATGGCATGGATCATTTGGATTTATTTAATCCCGAGGTTTATACTTTCTTCGACGCTCTTTTCAAAGAATATCTGGAAGGAGAAGAACCTGTATTCCGGGGCAACAAAGTCCATGTGGGCACCGACGAATATTCAAACGCCAAAAAAAGGAAGTTTGTGGAGAAATTCCGTGCTTTCACCGATCACTATATCCGTTATATAGAAAGCTTCGGCAAGCAAGCCTGCGTATGGGGTGCACTGACACACGCCAAAGGAGATACTCCCGTCAAATCGGAAAATGTCATCATGAATGCATGGTATAACGGTTATGCCGACCCGAAAGAAATGATAAAGCAAGGATACCATTTAATCAGTATCCCGGACGGACTGGTCTACATAGTCCCCCAGGCAGGATATTATTATGATTATCTGAATACCAAATCACTATACGAGAAATGGACTCCTGCACAGATAGGCAAAGCCGTATTTGAAGAAAAGGACCCGAATATTTTAGGAGGAATGTTTGCTGTATGGAACGACCATGTGGGTAACGGCATTTCCAATAAGGATATTCATCACCGGGTTTACCCGGCTTTTTGCAGACACTAGCCGTTAAAATGTGGACAGGCAAACAAGTCACAACTCCCTATGACAGTTTCAATGAACAACGCAATTTACTAAGCGAAGCTCCGGGTGTGAATCAACTCGGAAGAATCGGAAAAGCTCCCGGCCTGGTTTACGAACAGGCAGCTGTTACCCCCAACCGTACTCTTCCCTATCGGGAAATCGGGTATAATTATCTGGTATCTTTTGATATAAAAAGGAGCTGATGAAGCAAAAGGTACAGAACTGTTCCGTTCTCCTGACGCCGTATTCTATTTATCCGATCCGATAAGTGGAATGTTGGGCTTTGCACGCGACGGCTATCTCAACACTTTCAACTACCGTATCATGCCCGGCGAACATGCAACAGTAGGTATTAGCGGAGACAACCGCGTCACCCGCCTGCATATAAATGGAAAAATCGTAGAAGAACTAAATATACAGAAACGCTTTTATAATGGTGGAAAAGATTCCATGAATTACGTTCGTACATTAGTTTTTCCCATTACAGGAAACAGGTAACTTCAAAAGTCAGATTACCAATCTGAAAGTCTACCGCCAATAGGACGGATATTGATACAGAAAAGGCTGTCCCGTGTTTCATTCCGGGACAGCCTTTTATAATCCAGTTATGACAAATGTAACTGCTTTCTTACCAGTATTATTTTATGGATACTCAATAAAGAATAATCGTATCCTTCTCCTGCCTTGTATTTAATCCAAAACTGATAGAGATTTTCCGCAATACCTTCGCTAATTCTTCATCTTTACGAATAGTTCCGTAAACAGATTATCCCTATTCTTTTTTATTCTCGAAACACACTTTCGTATGATACTTCTTATTGATTAAGTTTATCAGTTCACCAAGCGGCTTATCCGTAAAGTTATACTCTTCTTTTTCTCCAGTCATATCCTTCAATATCCAACGTCTCGGTTTCGATCGTCTTTGAATCAATATAGTAAGTGATGCGTTGAGCAGGCTTCACCTCTATGGCCTCTTGCCCCGTCACCTGAAAATCTATTTTTCCGGTAAAGAGAGTCACCTCCGCTACTTCATCATCAGACTTTATATTAAATTCCGTCCCTTTGACTTCCACAAGCGCATCTTTGAAATAAACCCTGAAAGGACTGCCTCCTGTCATCTTTTTCACCTCAAAAGACGTTTCTCCCTCTAAGACCACTTTGCGCTCTTTCAAAAAATCGTCCTGATATGAAAGCGTACTTCCCGTAGCGAGCCATACCACCGAACTATCCGGAAGGACATACGTCATACGCGTATCGGCCGGTCCCAAGACTATTGTCTCTAAAAAGCTCTTGAAGTAATCAGATACCACGTACCTACGACCAGCAAAAGACAAGCGGCGGCAGCCAGAATCCCTAAAACCCCGATTATAGCCTGACAATTTTTTTCTCTTTGCAGGTTTGTGATTCCAACATACATCCGTAATGTTGGTCCATATCTCCTCCTCAATTTTTTTTGGTTTTCAATAGAAGTGCCAAAGAATTTATCCCACTGTCTCAGTAATAAACGGCACACCGGTCCTTCATCCGCTAATTTTATTTTTTTCCTCCGGAGTCAGTCCTTTAGAAAACATCTTCTTTACTATTTGTACAAATTCCTTGGCATTCATAATACTTTATTTTTTTAATTGAGATTCAATAGGATCGTCATACTGAGTCTGAAGCTTTACCAATTCCCCTTTCAGTTTTTCAGTTATCTTTTTCATAACCGGGCTTCCCAAACAAATTATGCATTTCACGCGGATCTTTTTTCAGGTCATACAGCTCCCACGCATCAATATCATTATAAAAATGTATCAGCTTATAGCGTTCGGTACGCACACCATAATGACGTTTCACCGCATGTTCCGCCGGATATTCATAGAAATGATAGTAAAGGGACTTACGCCAGTCCTTAGGACGTTCTCCTTTCAGCAAAGGCAACAAAAGATACCCCCTGAATATCTTCCGGAATATCTACTCCCGCCATTTCTAAGAAGGTAGGTGCATAGTCTATATTCTGAACCATTTGCGACACTTTTCCTTTCTTGCCATGAGGAAAACGGGCCTAACAACGGAGTACGGAATGACTCCTCGTACATAAAGCGTTTGTCAAACCAACCATGTTCTCCCATATAGAAGCCTTGGTCTGAAGTATAAACCACCAAGGTATTGTCCAGAAGCCCTTCTTTTCTTCGAGATACTTCAACACCCGTCCGATATTGCGGTCGACCGAACGAATCACACTCAAATAATCATGCATATAACGTTGATACTTCCACTCCGCCAGTTCCTTGCCTTCCAGTTTCCGGGCTTTAAAATCTTTGATAATAGGGTCATAATAAGCATCCCAGGCAGCTTTTTTTGTTGCGGATTCATACGCTTATACATAGCGCGTCCATAACCTTCAATCCAGTTTTTGTATGAATCTCATTTTCTTTATCCGCCATTTTCAGGTCATAGACAAGGTCCATATCCTTGAATATGTTCATCTCCTGTTCGGAAGCAGCTATACGGCCTTCATATTTATCATAGAAATTTTCCGGCAATGGAAACTTCACCTTATCAAAAACGCTCCCAAGTCACAAGTGTCGGGCATCCATGTACGGTGCGGGGCTTTATGATGCAACAACAGACAGAACGGTTTTTCTTTCTCCCGTTTGTTCTCCAGCCATTCCAGCGCCAAGTCCGTAGTGATATTGGTGGCATACCCTTCTATCTGCACTTTCTTACCATTATCTATAAAATAAGGATTGTAATAATCACCCTGACCAATCAGAATATTCCAATAATCGAATCCCGTGGGATTAGAGGTGAGATGCCATTTACCAACAATAGCAGTCTGATAACCTGCCTTCTGCAACAGCTTAGGAAAGGTCTGCTGGCTTCCGTCAAACCGATGCGCATTATCTATAAAACCATTCTTATGGCTATGTTTTCCCGTCAACATACACGCACGGCTGGGCCCGCTTATAGAGTTTGCCACAAAACTATTGGTAAAGACAACTCCTTCATTGCCGATACGGTCGATATTGGGTGTCTCTATAAAACGGTGATCGTAGGCACTGATAGTCTGAAATGAGTGGTCGTCACTCATTATATACAAAATATTCATAGGCTTCTCAGACGCCCCTTTACTCTGAGCAAAGGAGGGCAATGTTACCAAGGCGGCTACCCCTGACAAAAAAATGCAGTGTTTGTTGTTCATCACTATAAAATTAAGTTCGTTATGTAATAAATACATTCATTAATTAAGTTCCCCTTACTGAAAAGGAACAGTTTTAATTTTCTGTATCATAATTTATGGAAAAACGTGCAGCAAAGATAAAAATAAATATCCATAAAATAAGACACTTAGCAAATAATAGAAACAGAATCTGTTTCAAAAAACTTCAAAAACAGATTCTGCCTTCATCTTACCGTTAATAGCCCGGATTCTGCACCATTTGCGGGTTATTACTTACCTGATCTACCGGAATAGGCATCAAATAATTCGCCGGAGTACGGAATTCACGAATGTGACTTGTCATTTGTGTATCCTTGAAGAAGTCCTCATCTTTGGTAGCTTCCACATTTAATCCTCTCGGATATACACCAAAGTATTTTTCCCCAACTTCCAGCGACGAAGATCCCAGAAATTATGAGTCTCCATATAAAGTTCAATCATACGTTCCTGACGTACAATCTGCATCAAACGACCATCGGGGCCTATGGAAGAATAATCTGTCAACGGCTCCTTTGCCTTCGCCCAGGCAGTCAGTACAGGGTCAATGCCGGCACGCTCTCGGATTACGTTCAATTTCTTCATGCCTTCAGCCACATAACTAGCATCACCATATCCGACACAAGCCTCTGCATAATCCAGATACAACTCACCCAAACGAATAATAGGCAACGGATATCTCAAGGAAGGCACGTTGTCCGACTTACGGGCAGCCGATCCCGGATGAACCCCTTTCTTATTCAGATAACCGGTTGGAGAGTAGTTATTTCCTCTGTTCATTTTGCCACTGTTGTCTTCCTTCTTGTACTGTGTCAACCATCTTTTTGCGTTGTTTACGGTCGGAACGGTCCATTTTATCCTGATAAGTAATACCTTTGGTACCGTCGGCTACTACATTCTCCGTCTGACATTCGTAAAAGCCATTATGGAAAGATATCCAGGCATAGAAACGCGGCTCACGATGATCGTTCAATTTCAACGTTATTCCCTCTCCGCGTGTATCATCATCCAAAATAGTAGTCTGAAAACGATTTTCATAGTCATACGTCGGGTCTTGGTCAATCGGAAGACCATTTTCGGTATAGAATCGTTCTACCATTGTCAGAGACGGACCATATCCTCCTCAAACAAAAGAAAGATAAGGAATGGATTTATTCTGTATGCTATACATTTCTTCCAAGCGGGTATTTGCCCAAAGCACCTCCTTAGTTCCGTTCTTGTCCAGGTATGTAAGACGCAGCTGTCTTTGGATAGGATCTTTCGGATACGGATAGGTGGCTGTACCAATGGCATCATCGCCAACGTAATATAATCTGTATCCGTGATCTTCTGCAAAGTTTATTGCTTCCAAAGCTGCATCGGCAGCTACTTTATATTTCTCTTTACTATATGTTTGAGACATCAATAAGGTGCCGTCATTGTTGGCAAAGTCACTGTAATATTCCGAGTTTCCATTGAATAGAGGAGAAGCAGCATAAAGCAACAATCGGGCCCCTCAGCGCTTTGGCAGCTACACTAGTTGCCAGTCCGTAAGAAGATCCCATACGTTCCGTAGGCAATTTCTCCGATACGATTCTAAATTGTTCTGATACCCAGTCCACACATTCGTCATAAGGAGAACGGGCTGCCATCTTGTCATAAGGTGTATTCATATCCGGTAATTCTTTTACCAAGATGATAGGACCATAATGCTGCATCAATACCGAATGATAATAAGCAATCAGAAAATCCGCCTGATTGGCGAAATCATTAATCTTATCATCACTCAATCCCGAACGGACGCAATATTCTTCTTCAACAGATAACATTGCCGTATACCTTTATACATATTACTGTATGTCGCATCCACATTGCCGATATTTCCTGAAGTATATCCTCCCTGAAAATATAGTTTAATAGGTTCTCCGTTGAAACAGCTTACTATTTCATCTCCTGCATATCCGATAAAAAGTATGCGAACTCTGATAAGCAGGCATAAAGGAATAACAGGAATACAGATAGTTCAACGCAGCTTGTTCCGAAGCAAATGCATCTTCTTCATTGGCTGTTTCATTCGGCACAATATCCAGATAATCACATGAGCCCAAGAGACAGCCGGCAAATACGAACGATAACAAAATATTATATATCTTTTTCATTTTATTCAAATTAGCGGTTATTATTAATAGTCATCTGAAAACCAAAGTTGAAAACACGTTGCGTAGGATATTTCAAACCATTACCTCCTCCTTGTTCCGGGTCCCAGTGCTTGAATGGCGAGAAAGTCGCCAGGTTCATGCCACTGACATAGAAAACGCATATTCTTGTATGTATAACCTATTTCTGCGTTCTTCAACTTGATAAATGCAGCGTTGCGCAGCCAATAGTCAGAGCGTTGAGTGTTGTTTACACTCGTGTCCCTGGTCAGACGAGGATAAGTGGCGTTGATATTCTGATTGTCGGGAGACCAGCGATCGTCAGCAATCCAAGTCAGGACATTACGCAAACTGTTGTCTCCGAACGGATGAAAATCACTCATAACCAATGAAACCTTTGCAACTCCCTGGAAGAAGAAAGAGAAATCAAGATTCTTCCAGCGTATAGAAGGGCCGAAACCATATACAATCTCCGGAACGGTAGGATTCTTCGCCCATACCCAGTCAGAAATATCCACGATATCATCATCATAACCATAAAGTTTGGAGATATTCACATACTTGATATCACCGGCACTAAGATTTCCTCCGATCTGCTGGTTAGAGTTTTTTCACATCATCCGGATCTTTGAAAAGACCGTCGGAAATCATAATACTAGGAATATTTGCACTCTGCCCTACTTTTGACTGGAAAGCATATTTTCGGAGATTCATCGTATTTTGTAATCTCATTATGAGCATACGTAAATGTCCCTTTGAAACTGATAAACCAGTCCTTACCTATTTTCTTATTGAAATCTGCCGCAAAGTCGAAGCCTTGATTCTTCATGGCTGCCAAGTTTCCGAACACCTTTGTTCCTGCTGTTCCCAGATATTGAGGAATCGTACCTCTCTCCTGAAATATATCAGTACGGGTTTCGTGGAAATAGTCCATTGTCAGGTTCAATGAGTTAAACAACTGCAAATCCAAACCTACATTGACTTTCTTACCCACTTCCCAAGTAACCTCCGGATTACCATAACGGGAATATACAGGACCTTTATAAGTTATATCACCGTCCAGCCCGGTAGTATATCCGGTACCTGTCAGGTTGATTGTCGGCATATACACAAAACGTGCCCCACCAATATTGTCATTACCAACAAGCCCCCACGAAGCACGAATCTTCATGTTAGAGAAAACATTCTTCAAAGGTTCAAAAGAACGCTTTCCTCACTGATGTTATATCCCACTGCAATAGAAGGGAAGAATCCCCCAACGGTGTCCTTTGGCAAAATTCTCGGAACCATTGTAACCCATATTCACTTCCGCCAGATATTTCCCGTCGTAAGCATACGAAAGACGGGCAGCAACACCTTGTTTACGTTTGGGAAGTGCAGCAATCAAGTCGCCACTGAATAATTGAGTCACCAGTTCATCCTGATTATAGATAAACATGGCATTCACATCATGCTTTCAAATGTACGGTTGTAGTCCATGATAGCCTGGAAATAGAATCGGCGGTCGCCCGAGTTGGCAACACCCGGTTTCAAGTCCGTAGATACTTCTCCACCGCTTTCATTCTGAAGTCTGGTGACAAAAGAATACACTCCATTATCATCTACCGAGAAATCCTGTAAATGGTATTTGTTCCAACCCGCGGAAGCACTGTTAGTAGTACTTGACCAGTTCTTGAAAGAGGCCAATGCCTTAAATCTAAGTCCCTCGGTAATAAAATTCAGTTTCTGCTCAAACTCCAATGCCGCCACTACCGTGCTCCGGAAATTATCCTGATAGCCGGATGCAAGCTGTGCCACCGGATTCTGTTGCTGTCCCGGTTTCAAGCGGTCATTCACACCCCACTTGATATGTGTAGTAACACCGTCGTCAGGGAAATAGATCGGAGCTTCCACCGGACTTGTATTGATAGCTCCCCCGCAAACAGATCGTTCATACTGATGTTGGGTTGCTTCGTTTTTTCTCAGCTGCACATTCAAGCGCAAAGAAAGACGTGAATCCTTACCCAAATATGCATTAATGTTATTCTGAAATGAATAACGCATCACATTAATGTTATTATTATAGGAGAAAAAGTCTTTGGAACGATTCTTAATCATACCTGTCTCGTGATTGACCGTGACACTTGAGAAATAATCCACTCGTTTGCCGCCTCCCCCGGATATTAACATTGAAATTCTGGTTAAATGCCTGATCCTTAAAAAGCTCGTCATACCAGTTGACATTCGGATAAGCATACGGATTTAATCCAGCACGCGTTCCGGCAATTTCTTCTGCCGAATAGGGAGATTCGGTAGAGCCGCCGTTCAACAAAGATTCATTGAACAAATCCATGTAAGTGGCTCCGTCGACAAACTTCGGCTTACTTGTCGGACTTGTGATCTGTCCTTCCACACGGAAATTGATAATCGGTTTATCAATATTACGACCGGATTTAGTGGTAATAATCATAACGCCATTAGCCCCACGGGTACCGTACATTGCCGTAGCAGTAGCGTCTTTCAAAATAGAGAAGCCGTCAATGATTTCCGGGTCAAGATTATCCAAATCACCGGAGGATATTTCCACTCCGTCCAATATAATCAGCGGATTGGTTGCTCCGTTCATTGTAGAAATACCGCGAATATAAAAATCCGATCCATCCGCTCCCGGTTGTCCGGTACGCTGAACAGCAATAACACCAGCCAATCGTCCGGCAAAAGAATTGGAAAGAAGAGAAGCCGAAGGAACCTGCAGTTCCGCCGGGCGGATTGCCTGTACGGAACCTACCATACTAGCCTTTTTTTTTGTCCGCTGCCATAAGCAGTGACCACCACTTCTTCCAACTGCTTTGCATCTTCCACAAGTTCTACAAGAAGTACCTTGCCGTTGACCACTTTCACTTCCTTGGTTTCATATCCGATATATGAAATGACAAGCACATCTCCGGGAGTGGCCTTAATCGTAAACTTTCCGTCCATATCGGTAATCACTCCGCTGTTCACGTCTTTTACCCGTACAGTTGCTCCTACCACCGATTCTCCGGACCTCGCATCTACTACACCTCCTACAATCTCTACTTTTTTCTGCTGTGTGCTTGCTGCCTTCTTTTCCAATTTCAAGATGATATCATCTCCCATAATTACATAACTGATACCACTTCCGGCAAATACTTCTTTCAACACATCCGAGATTTCTCCTTCACAATCCAGATTTTTACCCGGTAATGCATCAAAGGTCACTCGGATTGAAGAAAAACTTAAAATTAGAACTGGATTCGATAATCTTAATGGCTTGTCTCAAAGTTATCGACTGTCCTTTTACTGTCACTCTCCCTTGCGCAGCACTCAACGTCAAAGGGAAAAATAAGATTAATAACACGATAAGCCTCAAATGCCATCGACTACACATACTTTCTTTCATGATTACAATTTAAAATTAAACAAAGTTTTTTCATACACATAGATTTTGCAAAATCAATAAATTCTCTAGTTTATAATACAATATACTCAAACCGGCTCTTTCATTTTCCTTAACTTTACGCCAATTCGGGATTCATGCATTATATATTAAATACATCTAACCCATTTCTACCCCTTACTCAAATCTGCATTTTATTATTTTTTTTTTCGAAAAGATGTGTTTTTGAATTATTCTTCATATCTTCGCTCTTTGAAATCCTCATTAAATCATAAGATGAATGACCAAGAAGCAATAGTATTACTAAAATCAGACAGCCACGAAGCTTTTGAGTACTTGTATAAAGTATATGGCGGACAAGTATATAATTTTAGTAAACTATATATCAATTCATCTGAAGATATTAAAGAAGTAGTACAGGAAGTGTTTGTCAAGCTATGGGAAGCGCGTTCTTTTCTAAGAGAAGATGAGAACTTCAGAGGATTTTTATTTATCGTCACCCGGAATCTTATCTTTAACCGCCAGAAAAAAACATTTAATGAAAACTTCTATAAACTGTCTGTTTTAAGTGCTTACGAGCAGTCGAACATTGATTCCTACAATATAGAAGAAGAATTGCAGGCTAAAGAATTAAACAATTATATTGACAAGATTATTGAAGAACTTCCACCGAAGCAACAGGAGATATTTATTTTGAGCAGAAAAGAAAACCTAAGTCATAAAGAGATTGCCGAATTGCTGAATATCAGCGAGCGAACAGTAGAGGTTCATATAGCCAGAGCTATCCGGCACATTAAATCCCGGCTGGAATACCCTGATCGCCCTCCTGGGAGTAATGGACTTACTTAATTGAAATAGGTCGGCTACCATTCTTTTTATTTCTTATTTTGAGCAATACGGTTATTGCCGGCCTGCGACTTCACAATTATTCCACTTCCGTTCTTGCTACATTTAATACATTCCTTCCGCAATTTCCTTTCTTTCAGGTCAAAGATCAGATTCGGATTAAAGTGTTGTCCGTTGATACGGGTTTCAAAATGCACGTGTTCGGTGGTAGCACGACCGGTACGACCGGTCAGACCGATAGGTTGCCCGGCTTTTACGACATCACCGCTCCGAACCAGATTCTTACAGTTATGGCTATAAATGGTTTCCAGCCCGTTCGCATGACGGATTACTACCAAATTTCCGTATGCATAATAAGGTTTCGACATCCGTACCACCCCCGTCAAAAGCAGCACGAATCGTATCATTAGCACAAGTCTTGATATCTGCCCCTGAATGTCCCCCCACGAGTACCATAAGCAGAAATGACCTTACCACCCGGCAGAGGAAAGCATATTCATGCTCCTTCAACGAGTCCAAATGCAGGTATATATGATTACCTTTAGCAAAAACAATCCGGGAGTAGCCACACGGATATGGTTTACCTCCCTGAAAGAAAAAGAGGATTTGTCTTGTGCGTTCGCAATCATCGGAAAGAATAAGACGAATAATAGTATGAGAATGCCTTTCATGTATTTTTTCGTTTTCAATCAAAATACTACCCCCTGATTATTCAAAAAAGATAAGTTCGCTGCTATCTGATTCTGCATATTCGTTCAGTAATGACTGAATCATCTCAGCAGCTTCTTTCAGGCCTTTTTTTCCATTATAACCATTGACGATTGCTAAAATATGGGTAGTACCGAGATTCATTTTAGTCCGTTCGTTGTCACTGGTAGGCGTACCGATACCACCCGACGCATCACGATAAACGGGCAATCCTTCGATATTCAACACACCCTTTCCGATACCTTCAAACGGTTCCCCTGCTTTTGCCGATACCCAATTCAAGATATGCGCCTTGTATTTTATCCGCGTCAAAACCACCGATAGAATGTCCCGTCCGAAGAGAGACTAAGTTGATGAGATCTACCAGAGTATCAATCTGGTACAGAGGAATTCCGCGCATCAGGCGACGACGCAAAGCTTCCGCCGACGGACGGTAACGTCCGGGATCTTTACCACAACGTTTGTAGGCTTCGCGGGTGGCAGCTATGACAGGCTGATGTTTGATGTCTTCTATCTGTGTAGTAGTAGTCAGTTCTTCGGTGAAAGCATTGATTTCCTTCCAAAGTCCTTCGCAGTAAGCAGTATTCTTCACTGCGGCATATACGGCTGCTCCGGCAAAGACCGGACAAGCATCTTTGATCTCCTGTGATACTTTTATTTCAAACATAACTTATTATAAACCAATCATCGGCATCCCAACAATTACAAATGCCGATTATTACTTTCTAATCATTATTCCCGACAAAATACGGCCGGAGGTCAATCCCCAGTCTACGCGCAGAGAAAAAATCATCTTGATGAATATAGGTACAGATACCGGCTACTTCAATCTGCCCGGCAGGAATTCCGGCAAAAAGCAATTCACTCCGGTTGGCTTCCCACAGATCAATATGGTGTTTGCCTGTCTTCCTCTTTTTTGTAGAGATAATGGACATATCAAAACCATTCTTTGAATGCTTCATAAACCTCATCACCCACTTCAAATGAAGCCAATGAAATACTCGGACCGATACAGGCCACTACATCTTCTCCCCGGGTTCCAAACTCCGGCTCATCCTGTTCAAAGTACACTACGACAATATGCTGCACCGTCCCTTTCCATCCGGCATGAACGGCGGCAACCACCATGTTTCTTATCATATACCAACACGGGGACACAATCCGCAGTAGAAATACAAAGACAATATCCCGGCTCACGGGTAATCAATGCATCTACTCCATGTAACATCTCCTGCCGTTGTTGAGACGAACGCCGATAAATAAGCATCGCCGATCAGCAGGCACTTCGTCTCATGAGTTTGCACGGAATCACTAATTCTTCGGGTATTGCGACATTCCTTCCATCAGAAGCTTTCTGATTCCGCCGGACCTTTTCCGCCTCGTCTCCACTGTAAGGCGTACAGTTGAAAGAGGCATAATTTCCCCTCGCTGCATCCTCCCTGCCGGGTAGTTACAAAATGAGAAATGTTGGAGTATGAGCTTAACGACTCATACCCCAACATTCTTTTATCTTTTGTGAGTGAAATCATTTTTCCTCCCAATCCTCTTCTTCGTATTCGTAATCAATGTCCTCATCGTCATCATCCGCTTCCTCCTCATATTCATAGATGATGTCTTCATCTTCACCCATGTCTTTGAGTTCCTGTTGCAGACGGGTTACATCTTTCGGACGGTGAACAATGTCTTCTATCTTGTTGCTTTCCTTATTCAGTTCCTCCCACAGAATATCTTTCAATACGGAGATTCCCAAACCGGAAACAGAAGAGATGAACACGTGCGGAACACCCTGCGGGCAATGTCGGTTCTATCTCGTCCATTAGCTCCTGATCGAGCATATCGCTCTTTGTGATAGCCAGCACACGTTGTTTATCCAGCATTTCGGGATTAAAAGTACTCAACTCATTCAGTAGGATTTCATATTCCTTGCGGATATCATCACTATCCGCAGGAACCATAAACAGCAATAATGAGTTTCGTTCGATATGGCGCAAAAAACGTAATCCCAGTCCCTTTACCCTGACTCGCTCCTTCGATAATCCCCGGTATATCCGCCATTACGAATGATTTACCGTCACGATAGGAAACGATGCCCAAGTTCGGTTCGAGCGTAGTAAACGGATAGTCGGCAATCTTCGGTTTCGCAGCCGAAATAGCGGAAAGAAGCGTAGACTTTCCCGCATTCGGAAAACCGACCAGACCACGTCAGCCAGGAGCTTCAGCTCCATGATAACTGTCATTTCCTGCATTTGGCTCGCCCGGCTGCGCAAAACGCGGCGCCTGACGGGTTGCCGTCTTGAAATGCCAGTTCCCCTGACCGCCGCGACCGCCTCTCAACAAAATTACTTCCTGCCCGTCTTCGGTCACGTCACAAAGGTATTCCCCCGTTTCGGCGTTATACACCACCGTCCCGCAGGGAACTTCTATTATTTTATCCGCACCGTCTTTTCCGAAACTACGGTTCTTGCTTCCCGATTCGCCATGACCTGCCATTGCGTGACGGTCAACTTCAAGTGAAGCAATGTCCAGTAATTACGATTACCGCGCAAGATGATATGGCCTCCTCTTCCGCCATCGCCCCCGTCGGGACCTCCGTTGGGACAATATTTCTCGCGCCTCATGTGCGTAGAGCCTCTTCCGCCCTTGCCTGAGCGACAGTATATCTTTACGTAATCAACAAAAATTCGATTCAGCCATATTTTTTTATTTATTATAACTTGTCTATTGCTTCGCAAATTTCAGCGAAGATACACCTTCCATAGGACCCAGACCGTTGATATGCTGGTATTTCTTTTCGTTCTTGTACCAGTCAATCAGCGGAGCAGTCTGTGAATGATATACATGCAGACGTTTTTTGATAGTTTCTTCGTTATCGTCAGCACGGCCGGAGTCTTTGCCACGCTTAATCAGACGTACCATAAGTTCATCTTCCGGCACCTCAAGGTCAACCATTACAGAAACGTCCTGTCCTCTCTCGGTCAACATCTTCTTTAATGCTTCTGCCTGTGCTATTGTTCTGGGAAACCGTCGAAAATTACCCCTTTGCTATCTTTGAAGCTATCGAATACGCTTGCCAGAATATCAATCATCAGTTCATCCGGGATCAACTGTCCCTGGTCGATATAACCTTTAGCAGTTTTACCCAGTTCTGTACCGTTCTTGATTTCAGCGCGCAATACATCTCCTGTTGAGATGTGATTGATACCATACTTTTCTACGATACGCTCGCTCTGTGTCCCTTTTCCAGAACTTCCGGAGCACCGAAAATTACAATGTTCAACATCTTTTTTAACCTAAAAATTAATTTGTATTTGAATTTAGTCTACTACTGTGTAAATGTCGGGGTAGTTTCGCCCGAAGCCGTCATAATCCAATCCGTATCCCACGATAAAGTCGTTCGGAATTTCCATTGCTACATATTCAATGTTCAGGTCCACCTTCAGCTTTTCCGGTTTCACCAGCAAAGAGGCGATATGAATCGCTTCGGGATTGCGTGTGCCCAAGTGTATCCAGCAGACGCTGCATCGTCAGTCCGGTATCTACAATATCTTCTACGATAACAACCGTACGTCCGGCAATGTCCTCGTTCAGTCCGATTACTTCTTTGATAACTCCGGTGGAAGTCACTCCCTGATAAGACGCCAACTTCACAAATGAGATTTCACAAGGGATGGTGATGTGCTTCAGTAAATCAGCGGTAAACATAAACGAACCGTTCAACACACTAAGGAAAAGCGGATTCTTACCTGCCAAATCGCGATTGATTTCGTTCGCCACGCGAATCACTTCTTTCTGAATTTCTTGTTCTTTAATAGAAACGGTGAACAGTTTGTCTTTTATCTGAATGCTATCCATAACCGGTTATTTTAAAAAAGTTGTCGCAAAAATACAATTTTTTATTCTACCCCGTGCATCATCTTCTGTAATTTCTTCGAGAGAAGGAACAGAATCAACGAAGCAACACCGGACATCACGACGAATACCATAAAGAAATCATACATGGTACCAATCTGATAACCAAAGATTGACTTCACTTTTCCGGCTTCCGGATAGAGCCCGCTCAACATTCCCGCAAATTTATTGGCTGTGGCAGTAGACAGATACCAGATTCCCATCATCAAGGAGGCGAAACGTAACGGACTCAACTTATTAACCATAGAAAGCCCGATAGGTGACAGAGCGATTTCTCCCATTGTATGAATAAAGTAAAGCCCTGTCAGCCAGATCATGCTCACCTTTACTCCTGGAATAGCATCTTTCACTCCGAAACAGATGAAAAGATAACCTAGAGAAAGGAGCAACAAACCAATCGCTTGTTTGGTAGGAGAAGCGGGTTCCATCTTTCGCTTATTCAGAAAGCCCCATATACCGGGCATAATATAGGCAAGGATCACTACAAAAGCGGATTGAATGACTGGAACCACGAAGCCGGCATCTCCCAGCCGAAAATGCTGCGGTCAGTCTGTTCGGAAGCGAATAATGTCAGAGAAGCTCCTGCCTGCTCGTAAGCTGCCCAGAAGAAGATGACAAAGAAGGCTACTATATAGATAACGAAAATACGGCTGCGTTCTATTTTGGTCAATGAACCATCCAGCAGAATGAGTACTGGAAAGACAATACAAGCCGTAAAGATACCCACACTAATCCAGTCATCGCTAAAGGCATAGCTAAAAAAAAAGCTATTAAGGCAACTGTAAGGGCAGTAATGATGATGATATTACGTACTTTGGTACGTTTGTCCATCTTCGGGTGTGAGATATGGTCGGCCTTGTCCTTCTTTCTTTTCACGTTTAGCATCGGGGATAATACCAATCGGTTCTCCGGAAGGAGAGAAAAGGTATTTATTCTTCTGAGTTTCAAAGAGGACAACAGTGAACAGCGTCATGATTCCGGATGCAAGAAATCCCCATTTAAAGTCCTGCGGATTCCCTGTATCTCCCAAGAAACCGCAAATCAAAGGAGCAGCGAAAGAACCTACATTCACTCCCATATAAAAAATGGTGTATGCAGCATCCAACCGTTTGTCCCCGGGTTCATATAATTGCCCGACGAGCGAAGAAACGGTAGGCTTAAAGCAACCGTTACCTAAAATCATGAATCCGAGCCCGCCATACATCAGCCAGTGGGCAAGGTCTGTATTGTTCAGTGAAGAGGCACTCATAAACATCAGGAACTGACCGACTGCCATCATCACCGCTCCCCAAAATACCGAACGACGGATTCCCCAATATTTATCGGCAATGTATCCGCCGATCAACGGGGTTAGATAAACTAGTCCGGTATAGCTGCCGTAGATGGATGCTGCCGCTTCTTTATCAAAAAGCAATGCCTGCGTCAGAAAGAGGATAAAGATAGCACGCATACCGTAGTAACTGAAACGTTCTGCCGTGCTCGTTGCGAAAATTAGGTAAAGGCCTTTCGGGTGCCCTTTCAATGAACTCATGAATTATGTGTTTAGTAGTTTATGAGGCGCAAAGGTACTAAAAAGTAGATTAAATGCCTCAAAAAAGAAGATTCTTATGGAATAGAAAAATACAGGATGGCGTGCAAGAAGTCTCAGTTACCCACCTTATTATGTTTTCAACAGTGTAAATAATCAAGTGGATATTCTCCTTAAATGTGGGTCAGTCGCCATTTATCCAAAAGTAAATTCAACATTCTCAATACTGGCATAGAGCATTCCTTCTTTTTTTTCTAAGCAGGATTTTATTTTCCCTTGCCAACCAGCCGATAGCAATCGCTACATCCTCGAACGTCAAACCTAACTCATGGCACAAGGTGAACATAGACTGTTCGCCCTTTTCATTTAAGATGCGCCATACTTTCCCGGCATTTGAGCCAATTCTTTTCTTTTTCATCATGCAAACTTTAGAAGATTAAACAATTTATATTTATAATCTAAACATTGTGAGCACAGGAGAATAACGTAAAGCACATTACTGCACTACAAAAAGATATCATTTTTTTCGAAAAAAGCAAATAATCAAGGCATTAGCTGTTTATATTGTACCATATCTACTGACAGCTTTATTCCAAACGCCGAAGACACTCATAAAGGAAGCAGTTCTATAGCAGGCCGGAGAAGGCGTAACTATCTCTCAAAGTATCGGAAGATCAAGGAGAAAGCAGTAGAATAGTTACATCAAAGCACCGATATCATTAACTGACCACGGTCGTGACAAGCATTGTTCACGACCGTGATTAGCATTGCTCACGGTCGTGGCGAGGTCTTGTCACGGCCGTGAGCAACTAAAGAAAAAGGCACTTTAAGAGAAGAATGCCTGCATCTTAGCCGAAAAGTCTCCGCATCTTATCTGAAGAATGCCCGTACCTTTGCAGAGAAATATCCGCCCCCCAACTGAGGAATCACAGACAGACAGGACAAAGCCACCCCAAGATAACTTCTGATTTCCCCTGCATTTTTCAATTTGCCACTTTATCTAAAGCCGAAAACCAACCGGAATAAAGGATTAATTCAGAGTTTTTGTGTAAGTTTGTGCGTCGAAAACTAAAAGAATATCGCAATGAAAATATTTCCAAGCAGCAGCATTAAGAAGTTAGATGCCTATACCATTGAACATGAACCGATTGCATCCATAGATTTAATGGAACGTGCCGCACAGGCGCTGACTAAAGCCATCACCAACAGATGGAATCCGGAAACACCTGTCACCATCTTTGCCGGACCGGGCAATAATGGCGGAGACGCCCTCGCCATCGCCCGCATGATGGCGGAAAAAGGATACAAGATCGAAGTATATCTCTTCAACACGAAAGGCGAACTTTCGCCCGACTGCCAGACCAACAAAGAACTGGTAGAGATGATGGAAGAAGTAACTTTCCATGAAATCAGCACCCAGTTCGTACCTCCCACACTGACATCGGAGCATCTCGTGATCGACGGATTATTCGGTTCCGGACTCAACAAACCATTGAGCGGAGGATTCGCTGCCGTTGTGAAATATATCAATGCCTCTCCCGCCATGGTAGTCTCCATCGACATCCCTTCGGGGCTGATGGGAGAAGAGAATACATTCAATGTGAAAAGCAATATTATCCGTGCAGACGTTACTTTCAGCCTGCAACTTCCGAAACTGGCCTTCCTCTTTGCCGAAAATACAGAATTTGTTGGCGAATGGGAATTATTGGACATCCAGCTGAGCGAAGAAGGAATCGAAGAGACTGAAACAAACTACGAAATGCTGGAAATCGAAGAAATCCGTTCGCTGATCAAGCCACGCCAGCAATTCGCCCATAAAGGAAACTTCGGACATGCCCTGCTGATAGCCGGTTCGAAAGGAATGGCAGGTGCATCGGTACTGGCCGCCCGTGCCTGTCTGCGCTCGGGAGTAGGTCTGCTGACCGTACACGCGCCGTTATGCAACAACGATATTCTGCAAACGTCCGCCCCCGAAGCCATGGTAGAAACAGATGTCAGCGAAACATGCTTTGCCGTACCTACCGATACGGACGATTACCAAGCTGTCGGCATCGGTCCGGGACTCGGTCGCAGCGAGGAAACGGAAGCTGCCTTGATAGAACAACTGGAACATTGTCAGACTCCGACCGTAGTGGATGCCGACGCGCTCAATATTCTGGCCAATCACCGACATACGCTCACCCATCTGCCGAAAGGTTCCATCCTCACCCCTCACCCGAAAGAACTGGAACGTCTGGTCGGCAAATGTCAGGACTCATACGAACGACTGATGAAAGCCTGCGAACTGGCTCACACTGCCAAAGTACATATCATTCTGAAGGGAGCTTATTCCGCCATTATCACCCCCGAAGGCAAATGTTACTTCAACCAGACCGGTAATCCCGGTATGGCAACAGGAGGCAGCGGAGATGTACTGACAGGAGTAATCCTTGCACTCCTTGCGCAAGGCTATCCTGCCGAGGATGCCGCAAAGATCGGTACTTACATTCACGGATTGGCCGGAGACATCGCCCAGAAAAAACAGGGCATGATCGGATTAATCGCAAGTGATATCGTGACCTGTCTGCCGACGGCATGGCGACTTGTAAGCGAATAAAAGTTAAGAACTTACGGTTTATTCAATAACTTCATTAACTTTGTTTTTCAAAATCAGCTAAAAAGAACCGAATATGAAAAAGTTAATCATAGCAACAGGACTACTAATGGCAACTTCCGCCTATGCGCAGACCGAAGTGCTGACAGGAGTGACACGAGGAAAAGACTACGGAGTAGTGTACGCCCTCCCCAAAACCCAGAATAGAAATAGAAATAAAAAGCAAACAAAGTCAACTATAAGCCGGGTGAATTCAGCAAATACGCCGACCGCTACCTGAGACTGACCAACGTCTCTGCCGAACCCGAAGAATACTGGGAACTGAACAGTGTCAAAGTGAAACCTGTAGGTGTACCAAACAGCGAAGCTACTTATTTCGTCAAACTGAAAGATAAAACCGTAGCTCCTCTTATGGAACTGACAGAAGAGGGTCTTATCAAATCAATCAACGTCCCCTACAGCAGCAACAATGCAAAGAATGCAGCAAACAATGCCGTTGCTCCCCCAACGAAAAGCCAATCCCCGCGACTTCCTCACAGAAGAAATTCTGATGGCAAGTTCTACCGCCAAGATGGCCGAACTGGTAGCAAAAGGAAATCTATAATATCCGCGAAAGTAAAAACGCATTATTGCGCGGACAAGCAGATAATATGCCTTCGGACGGCGCACAACTCAAAATCATGCTCGACAACCTGAATCTTCAGGAAGAAGCCATGACCGAGATGTTTTCGGGAGTCCGCAATAAAGAAGAAAAGACATTTACTGTCCGCCTCACTCCGGATAAGGAATTCGACAATGAGGTAGCTTTCCGCTTTTCAAAGAAGCTGGGTATAGTTGCCAACAACGATTTGGCAGGCACTCCATTCTACATCAGTCTGAAAGACCTGAAAACGGTGAAGATTCCGCAAGAGGACGGGAAAAAGAAGAAAGAGATGGAAGGCATTGCTTATAACGTACCGGGACAGGCAATGGTGACGCTGACGGACGGCAAAAAGAAATTGTATGAAGGAGAAATACCTGTTACTCAGTTCGGTATCATAGAATACCTTGCTCCAGTATTATTCAACAAGAACTCGACCATCAAAGTTTACTTTGATCCGGTGACCGGTGGACTACTGAAAGTAGATAGAGAAGAAAGCAAATAAAACCTCTAAAAAAACAAAACGATGGGTGGCGAAGGACATATGCTCGACATGATACGTCGGCTGAAAGACGGCAAAGAAGCCTCCCGCTTACGCCGTGAACGGAGAAATGACAAGTTAGGGCGACTTAGAAGAAACAACGACCCCTATCTTCTGCCGGATACGACTCCGGAAGAGATGGAACGCATCATCAAGGATTCGGAAAAGAAAAAAGAAAAAGATAACAGCTATTTCGTATGGGGAACGCTCATCATTATGGGCGTACTGATAGGATGTGCTGTCCTCCAATGGGCAATCTTTTTAATGGATAATTATCCATTTAATAAATCCGTCTTTCTGTAATTGGGAAAGATAAGTAGATACACGAGACTCGTAGCCTGCTTCATGTTGAAAGTGGTCTGCGAGTTTTTCTATAATCTCACGAACCGTCCGCTGCCCGTCTATCAGGTTCCATACAGCCGTACCGTGTTCTTCCAGACGCACATGAATATCTTTGGACATTCCTTTCGGCAATAAATAACGACTCATCCACGAACGTTTAAAACGAGGGAAGGAGAGCACAATAGTCTCCCCTTCCTGTTCAGCTTTAATATGTTCGTTACGACAGGGATCACCTCCAGGAGGTTTATTTTCTCTTTCGTAGCCATATCTTTTCTCTTTTTTATATCTTTTCAGATAGAATATATACTGGATTATTTCTGAATATTTGCTTCTTCCAGTCCGTAGCCTTTCTTCTTGTTTTCCACTTTCTGCATCAAGGCAACAATCAGGGCAAGTACACCGAACATAGCAAAAATAGCCATCGGCAGGGTATAATCATAAGTCTGTGCACCATCTACAACCGGACCTTTGCAATAAGTATTCAACACCCATCCGATCAACAAAGGAACACCCATCAATCCCCAGTTCTGTACCCAGAAAATCAATGCATATGCGGTACCCAACTGTTTTTCCGGAATAATCTTCGGAACAGACGGCCACATAGCTGAAGGCACCAACGAGAAGGCAAATCCCAATATAATCATGATGATAGTAGCAAACCACCATATATTCAGTATAGGCAGAGCAAACATCGTATGCACAAAAATAAGCATCACTGATCCGATTATCATCAATGTGGCTCCCTTACCAATACGGTCATAAAGCGAGCCGAACAACGGAGTCAGGGATAATCGCACCAATCGGCAACAATCCGGGAATCGTTCCCGCAAGTTTCGATCTACATTGTACTTCTGTACCATCAAATCAGCCGCATACTTGATGAAGGGGAATACAGCCGAATAGAACAATACGCACAGTAATGCGATCAGCCAGAATCCTTTGTTGGTAATGATATATACGATGTCTTTCATGCGGAAAGGTTCTTCCGGTTCCAGTCCTTCCGCATCCAGTGAAGCATCCAGTTTCTTATCATAGAAAGTATAGATGAAGAATGCGATGGTACCTACGCACAGCATGACGAGACAGAACAGAATCGGAGCAGGAATATTGGTATGGAATACGCCGCTCTCATCCGTAGACCCGAAGAAGTCTGCCAAAGGAACGGTAAGCACACCATGGCCAAAGTTGTTCCAATACGCGCGGTCGCCATTTCCAGTCCCATAGCGAGAGCCATCTCTTTGCCTTTAAACCACTTCACGATAATCTTGGAAACTGTGATACCGGCAATTTCCACACCTACACCGAAGATAGCATACCCCAATGCAGCCAATGTGACTTTGCATTTTGAATCGAAAAAGCATGGCACCTTCCGGGAAAGTAGTAGTAATAGCATAATATTTCCAATCCACAACCAAACACCATCAATAAGCAAGCCCCCATTCCGGTGAAACGAACTCCCATCTTATCCAAAATGATACCACCGAAGATCAGCATCAATAGAGAATACATTAAACCACCCGTAAGCGCTTGTGAAGAAACCATAATCAAGACTGTCCCATAGTAGTTCTTTCTCAAGCATGGGTTTAGAGGACATTACGTCAGTGAGGGAAATAGGCGCATAGCATAGTAAATGCGACCAATGCTAGAACACTCCATCGGAGTACGGTGGAATCATTCAATTTCTGTTTCAAATGTTCTGTCATTGTTATATTAAAAATAGTAGTTAATAATCTTCATACGACCAACAAAGGTAGTTAAATCTCGCATTGTATTACCTATCCACAAAGAGATTGTTTTTAGAAAAAGTTAGGCGCGGATT
>VOFJ01001629.1_pt1 | contig 37561 bp, 64 predicted proteins | sample 5384081 | NCBI WGS metagenome assembly VOFJ01 (sample SAMN12384729, study PRJNA508395) | human gut metagenome | isolation source: healthy gut I | host: Homo sapiens
AATCTTCGAGCGTGAGCTGATCAGATCGTTCAGACAAATTTCCTGACTCTCCTGGAATTGGCCGTTTTCTATTTTGAGAGAGAAAGCAAAAGACTTATTCAGTCGGATAATATAGGTAAGGGTCTGTTGGATCTTGGCTATTTCGGTCAGTTGGTCTTCTGTAAGTGACTCGCTTTCTGCCATCATTTCAGACGGTTTTGGCAGATTGCCAGAGGAGTGAGTTCGCAATTCATGCGAAGCATTACCGATGAATTGTTTTTGTTGTTCATAGATCGCCTGGTTACGTCGGTGAGTTTGAATGGCTGCTTCATTTAATTTCCGGAACTCTGTGATGTTGGTTTGCAAATCCGGAGGACTCTGGCTTTTTACCGATCGTATATTGGTCCATCCATTTGAGTAGCACATAAAGGGACGCATACTCCGGTAGTAAACCCAGGTATTCACCAAAAAGAATAAGCAGGAGAAGCGAAAAATAGAGGAGAAGCATCCAATCAGAATAGCTTCCTGTAAGTCTTGCTTTTTCGATCGTCGGAGTACTGACCGTGAGTTCGTAATATTGTCGGTCTTTGTCTTTGAAAATGGTTCTTAGGACCCGTGCCGGCTCGGTTTCTCCCTTGGCTTCGATGTGGACCATTTCGTCGGAATACCGGATCCGTTTCTGTTTCTCGGCATAATCTGCAGTTACTGTAATCAGATAATAACTATTATTACTACCGTCAGATTGGGAAGGTAATTGTTCTCCTGCCAAGGCCCGGGTGATCAGTACCTCTGAATAATCTTCCAGAGAATCGTCTACTTCATCGTTGACTTCATCTATAATAGCCATATAAAAAATAGTATGCCCCAAGCCGCTAAAATGATCGGTAGGGCCAGGGACAGATGAATCAGGATGCGGTAGATTAATTTCATAGGGCTTGAAGTGACATTTTATATCCAAAACCATAGACTGCTTTGACCTCCGCGTTTGCACCCGCTTCGGTCAGTTTTTTGCGGAGGTTTTTCACCTGGGCATAAATAAAATCGAAGTTATCTACTTGATCGATATGATCTCCCCCCATACCGATTCTGCCAGAGTCATTTTATTGATTACTCTTTCGGGACGCTGGATAAAATAAAGTAGTATATCGTATTCTTTTTCGGTTCAGTTCGATGGGGGTACCTGCAACAAATACCTGGAAATGGTCCGGGTCGATCCGGATATTACCGTATTCGATATAAGTGGCACCGGCATGATGATTTCTACGGATAACACTTTTGACCCGGGCAATGAGTTCGGCCAGATGGAAAGGTTTGGGTAAATAGTCGTCGGCACCCAGATCCAGGCCGGTGACCTTGTCCTCCAGTGAATCTTTGGCCGAAATGATGATGATATTTTCTTTCTTATTTTCCTTTTTTAATTCTTCCAGCAGATCCAGCCCGTTTCCGTCCGGTAACATGATGTCGAGCAGAATACAATCGTAAGTATAATCGGCCGTTTTTTCCAACGCTGTTTGAAAATCAGGGAGCTTCCTCCGTAACATACCTTTCTTTCTCGAGGCTACGGCCAATAATTTCGCGTAATGACGGATCGTCTTCTATAACAAGAACTTTCATAAACTCATTTTTTTCTACAAACAAATATAGTAATTCTGAAATACAACTGAAATCGCCTGGTTGGAAATCTGCTCCGTTTTGGGGGAGAAATAAATTGGCGAACCGGGAGTCCCTGTTTATTATGGTGTCGGACTCTGGATTCGCCAATCGAAAATTTGCCTGACAGGCAATTCTCGGGTTAAAAAGTTCAATCTGATAAAAAGCCCCCGGGTAGGGAGCTTTTTTAGAAACTGGTCAGTGCACTGGCCAAGTCGGGTTCGATATCGAGAATCATGGGTAAGTGTAATAATTCCAGAACGTCCATGACTTCTGACGATATATTGCACAATTTGATTTCAGAATGATTGCTTTTGGCTGTTTTTACTAATGAGATAATACAGCCGATACCACTGCTGTCTATAAATTCAATGTTTTTAAAATCGAAAATCATTTTATTACCTTCTTGCGAAAGTATAGGTTTTAATTCTGATTTAACTTCTTCTGTCACTGCTAATGTAAATCTCTTTAAATCGATAAATTCTGCAATGATGCATCCTTTCTGCTCAGTTAATTTTGTAATCATTTTTTGATTTTTAATAATGCGTTTTGGTTTAGATTAGTTGTTTTTTCTTGAATGTAAATAAATTATGTTTCCTTAGGTTGCCTATAGAATGTCGAAAATAGGACAAAAAGTATAAATAACCAAATCTTTTTTATAAGAAAATCATATTCCGGCCGGATAAAAATTTGACGAAAGAGGAAGTCTGAACAGATATAAATTATATCTTTGTGATGTTTTTAAATGCTAACGTTTGCAATTATGACGGGGAAGATGACAGGTGGATTTGTGTGGAAGCGGTGACGGATCGGGATGAATGTGAATCGACTAAATTTACGATATAAATAAAATAAAATGAAAACAACACCTTTTTACCCATTTTCATGAAGCTTTGGGAGCACGTATGGCTCCGTTTGCAGGATATAATATGCCCATCGAATATCCGACAGGAATTAAAGAAGAGCATCTGAATGTCCGTAATAAACTTGAGTTTTTGATGTTTCCCCATATGGGAGAATTTTGGATTAAAGGACCGAAAGCTTTTGAATTGGTTCAGAAATTAACCACAAATGATGTGGCCGCTTTGATAGACGGAAAAGTACAATATAGTTGTTTCCCCCAATGATAAGGGTGGTATTGTAGACGACTTGCTGGTGTATCGTTTCAGTGCTGAAAAATACCTGCTGGTAGTTAATGCTGCTAATATCGAAAAAGACTGGAACTGGGTGGTAAAATACGGCGCAGAACTGGGTATGAAACCGGGCGTCGAACTGGAAAATGCTTCCGACAATATTTGCCAGCTGGCTATCCAGGGGCCTTTGGCATTGAAAGCCATGCAGAAGCTGACCTCGGAAAATGTTGTCGATATGGAGTATTATACTTTTAAAGAAATACCGTTTGCGGGGATCGATAAAGTTATTTTCTCCACGACAGGTTATACCGGTTCTGGTGGTTGTGAAGTTTATGCTTATAATAAAGATGCTGAGAAATTGTGGAATGCCGTTTTCGAAGCCGGAGCGGAATTCGGGATACAACCGATCGGATTGGGTGCCCGCGATACCTTGAGATTGGAAGCCGGTTTCTGTCTCTATGGGCATGAAATCGACGATGATCATTCGCCTATCGAAGCCGGTTTGGGATGGATTACTAAATTCGTGCCCGGAAATGATTTTATCATGCGGGAATACCATGAAAAATTGAAAGCAGATAAACCGACCCGTTATATGAAACCTTTTGAAATCATCGACCGGGGAATTGCACGGCAAGGATATCCTATCGAAGATGCCGAAGGAAATGAAATCGGTGTAGTATGTTCGGGAACGGTATCTCCTTTAACCGGAAAATCTATCGGTACTGGATATGTTAAAAGCGGGTTTTCATAAATTAGATAGTGAAATATTTATCCGGGTGAGAAATAAGGCGTTGAAAGCAAAAATTGTAAAAACTCCTTTTTCTGATACCGGAAATTCAAATACCGAAAAACTATCCCAAAGTCATTATTTTGACTTTGGGATTAGTGTCTCTCTTAGAGAGAGTGATTAAATGATTTCTTTTTTGAGGTATATTCGGCACCGATTTGTTAAGGTGATTTTAAATTATAAGTAAATCCGAATATTTCTCTTATAAAATGATATTTTGCGCAGTATATTTTGCATATTTGTAACGTTTGAAGAAAAAATTGAATTAAAATTTAAAACCTTTAATTATTATACAAAATGAGAAAACATATTTTTAACGCAGGTCCTTGTAAGTTGCCGGATATGACATTGGAAAATACGGCAAAAGCTGTGATGGAATTAGGGGGAATTGTGGCCAGTCTATTCTGGAAGTATCTCACCGTTCAGCTGATTTTTCAGGCTGTTTATGATGAGACTGTCGCCCTGTTCAAAGAAGTGTTGAATATCCCCGATAATTATTCTGTTATTTTCTTGGGTGGTGGTGCCAGTATGCAGTTCTGCATGATTCCTTACAATTTCCTGGGTAAAAAAAGCGGCTTATGTGAATACCGGCGTTTGGTCTAAAAAGCAATCGCTGAGGCTAAACTTTGGGGTGAAGTTGAAGTGATCGCTTCTTCTGAAGACCGGAATTTTACTTAGTATCCGAAAGGATTCCAGATTCCTGCCGATGTCGATTATCTGCATATTACATCGAATAATACGATCCGTGGTACCGAGATTTTCGAAGATCTGGATAGCCCTGTGCCCTTGATTGCCGATATGTCGTCCGATATTTGTCGTCGTCCGATCGACGTAAAAAATATATGATGATCTATGGCGGATGCCAGAAGAACTTAGGACCTGCCGGTGCTACTTTCGTGATTATCCGTAACGACTATCTGGATAAAGTAGTGGCTGACCGCAAGATCCCGACCATGCTGAAATATCAGACTCATGTCGATAACGGATCTATGTTCAATACCCCTCCTTGTATCAATATCTTTGCCGTTGGTCAGACCCCCTGAAATGGATCAAACAAATGGGCGGTGTTGAAGCTATGGAAAGACGTGCTATCGAAAGATGCAATGCATTGTACAGCGAATTCGACCGCAATACGGTATTCCGTGCTGTTGTTGAAGAAGGTTCACGTTCTCGTATGAATATTCCGTTCTTGTTAGCCGAAGGATATGAAGAACTGGAGAAAGAATTTTTGGATTTCTGTAAATCTAAAAACATCGTAGGCGTGAAAGGTCACCGTTTGGTGGGTGGTTTCCGTGCTTCTACCTACAATGCTTGTACGATGGAAGATGTAAATGCTTTGATTGCTGCCATGCAGGAATTTGAAAAAGCACATAAAAAATAAATAATATTAATTCAGATGAAAGATTTACGATTTACGACCGTGCTGAGGCCTCTCGTAAATTGTAAATCTTAATCGTAAAATTTTGGTAGTTATGACAAAGGTTCTGATTGCAACCGATAAACCTTTTGCTCCGGTGGCAGTAAAAGGTATCCGCGAAATCGTGGAAGCTCAGGGTTATGAATTGGCTTTATTGAAAAAAATATACTTCTCCGGAAGAATTGATCGCTGCTGTTGCCGACGTAGATGCTATGATCATCCGTTCGGATAAAGCGACAAAAGAAGTGATCGATGCTGCTAAAAAACTGAAAGTAATTGTACGTGCCGGAGCCGGTTATGATAATATCGACCTGCAGGCTTGTACCGATCATGGCGTAGTGGCTATGAATACTCCGGGACAGAACTCGAATGCTGTGGCTGAATTGGTATTCGGTATGGCTGTTTATCTGGCTCGTAATTTCTATAACGGTAAATCCGGGCATGAACTGAAAGGAAAGAAAATCGGTATCCATGCTTACGGAAACGTTGGACAAAATGTAGGACGTATCGCTCAAGGCTTCGGTATGGAAGTTTACGCTTTCGACCCGTTCATGACGGACGAACAAATCAAGGCTGCGGGGGCTACCCGTTGCATTCTGCCGAAGAAATGTATGCGATGTGTGATTATGTATCTCTGCATATCCCGGCTACCGAGAAGACAAAGAAATCGATCAATTATGAATTGTTGAATCGCATGCCGAAAGGAGCTGTATTGATCAACACTGCCCGTAAGGAAGTGATCAATGAAGAAGAATTGGTGAAATTGATGGCCGATCGTCCCGATTTCAAATATATTTCCGATATCGCTCCGGACAATGCCGCTGAATATGCCCAGTTCGAAGGCCGTTATTTCTTCACTCCGAAGAAAATGGGTGCTCAGACTGAAGAAGCGAATGTAAATGCAGGCTTGGCTGCTGCCCGTCAAATTGTGGCTTTCCTGGAACATGGAGATGCTAAATTTAAAGTAAATAAATAATATTTTTATGGCTATAGTAAAACCATTCAAAGGCTTACGTACTCCCTAACCAGGAAGTATGGCGAGGAATTGGCTTGCCTCCCGTATGACGTGATGAATTCGGAAGAAGCTGCACAGATGGCTGCAGGAAAACCGAAATCATTGCTGCATGTTACCCGGGCCGAAATCGATTGCCCTGCCGGAACGGATATCCACTCGGAAGAAGTTTACAATAAGAGTGTCGAAAAATTTCAAAATGTTTCAGGACAAGGGATGGTTGGTACAGGATCCGGAAGCGAAATTTTTATATTTATGCTCAGACCATGGAAGGCCGTACCCAATACGGTATTGTCGGTTGTGCTGCCTGTGAGGATTATATGAACGGGGTGATTAAAAAACATGAACTCACCCGTCCCGATAAAGAAGAGGACCGGATGGTGCTGACCCGTTATGTGAATGCTAACCTGGAACCGGTATTTTTTTGCCTATCGTGCCGTGCCTGAAATTGACGCTATCGTTGAAGATATTGTGAAGAATCAGAAAGCAGACTACGATTTTGTGGCAGAAGACGGGTTCGGACACCATTTTTGGGCGATCAACTGTCCGGAAACCAATAAACGGTTGGAAGAGTTGTTCGCAACGAAAGTGCCGAACACCTATGTGGCCGACGGACACCACCGTACAGCTGCAGCTGCCCGTATCGGTGCCGAATATACAGCAAAGAATCCGAATCATACCGGTAAAGAAGAGTACAACTTCTTTATGGCCGTACATTTCCCCGACCATCAGCTGAAGATTATCGATTACAACCGGGTAGTGAAAGATCTGAATGGTCTGACCGAAGCTCAGTTGCTCGAGAAATTGAACGCTCATTTCGAAGTAAAGGAAATGGGTACCGAGATTTATCATCCGGCAAAATTGCACGAGTTCAGTATGTATCTGGGCGGTAAGTGGTATCGTCTGACCGCTAAAAAAGCAGGTTCGTATGATGACAACGATCCGATCGGAGTATTGGATGTGACCATTCTTTCCAAACATGTGTTGGCCGATATCCTCGATATTCAGGATTTGCGTACCTCTAAACGAATCGATTTCGTGGGGGGGGATACGTGGATTAGGTGAACTGAAAAAACGCGTAGACAGCGGGGGGAGATGAAAGTGGCTTTCGCTCTGTATCCGGTTTCTATGGAACAGTTGCTGAATATTGCCGATACCGGTAATATCATGCCGCCGAAAACTATCCTGGTTCGAACCGAAACTTCGTTCCGGTTTAGTAATCCATAAAATTTGATTTTTGAAAATCTGAAATAAGATACCATCTTCTCTCAGAGGATGGTATTTTTTTCGGATGTGAATTTGGGTGTTAGTTTCAGTACAGGATAAAGCGTTCACGATTTATGCTTAAAGATATTCTGATTTCGATGATTATTTGGGTGGTAGTGGGATGTGGTAACGGCTCCGGGGTGAAACGACTGGATACAAGAGCTGTGGAAAAGGACACTGTTTTGAAATGGAGTCAATTGGTCGGTGAGAGCCGGTTAGTGCGTTTGGAGACGAAAGAAGAGGCTTTGTTAAACGATTATTTTCGGGTATGGGCCGGAGAGAAGTATATTATTACTTACGGAAACGAAGAAATGTATCAGTTCGCCGCCGATGGTACTTATATCCGTAAATTGGCTTCTTATGGACGTGCTCCGGGCGAATATCAGAATATTATAGCCCTCACGGTAGATGAACCGGGCGAACGATTGTATTTTTCGGATTATGGAAGGCAAAAAATAGTATCCAGGTAATTAATTTGAAAAATGGAGAATATGAAAATTCCCTGCCCGGAATTTACGGATTTCGAAAAAGAAGATGATACTGGCCGGTGATTCGGTTCTTTATTGTATTCCTTTGTTATTGAAAGATGCAGCCTATGAAATTTATGCCCCTTACTTCTTCCGGACAATTCCTGGGAGGGATTAAAAAAAAGAGACTTGTCGGGAGGAGCGTCAGAAGAATCATTCTTATCTGGGGATAGCGGGAGGATTTGTTCACTATATGTCAGGGATAACGGATACTTTGTATCGGATAACTGCCGATACAAGAAAACCCGAATATTATTTTCATGCAGGATATTATTTGAAAGAATTCAAGCCTGATGAAAAAAGGAGAAGAAATTGAAATGATAGTTGAAACTTCTCGGTTCATCTTATTCGATCGTTTATTCATCCGGATGGCTGATTCCAGATTTGGTAAAAATATAATTACTTACGACGAAAACCGGGATCCTGAAACTTATGTATTCGATAAACTGAACGATGGTTTATTCAAAGTAAAAGTATTTATTTCGACGACCTTGACTTTGAATTGGAGGATTATCTGTTCGAAGTTTCTGAGCATTATCTTTGTCAATCTTTTTTCTGCAATGAAATTTCGGGAAAGGATAAAATCAGCAAATTCCCCTTACCATGATTGGTATAATGCAATAGCCGATGATGATAATCCTGTATTGGTGTTGGGAAAGGTACGTAATTAAATTCGGATGACAGATTTCCCCGTTTTCGCAAATATCCTTAATTCGTTGAAGATAACGAATGTAACAGAGTATCTCCGGAGAGAAATTCTTATTGTTTTGGAAACTGATTGCGTATATTCGGTCGGATTTTTTCATCGACACAGAAGCTTAAAATATAACGGTTCAAACGATATCTTTTTCAAAAAACGGCCCTGCCAGTCGAATTGGTGTATTTCAAAATTATTATTGGAGATCGATAAATCTTTATTTTTAGAATCGCAGTATAATAAATAGATATAGTTGTCCGTGCTGAAATAGTTTTTATAGTAGTTGACTTCCTCTTCAACCCGGGCATTTAATTTGTCCAGGACGGTAACTTTATTTACAGATTTATCGATGGGAAATTGGTAACGGGTCGATTCTAAATTATTTAATGAAATAATATCGATGATGGGGAAATGCCTGTAAATAATGGCAACAGAATCCATCGTATTCGGTTTCAATATGTAAAATGCATGATAGATATTCGAATTGGCTATAAAATCGGGAATCTTTTTTTCTTTTATTATGGAAGGATAATTCCTTGGAATTTAATAAATATCGATTACTGGAAAATATTGGCAATGGAAAATTGATAATCGGACATACCTGAATTTGCAAAAATGGTCGAATCGTTGATTAAATATACACAATCCGCAGCTGTCAATCCCACTCTGACATTGATTTTCTCTGGGGTGTATAGAGGATTGGAGAATAAGCTATCGGTACAAAATAAAAAGTATATCTTAGTTTTTCAATAATAAGAAATTTATTCGGGGAATGCCGGTAAACCCTCGGCGTTAGATATTCATTGGGTCCCCGTCCTATACTTCCGTAGGTTTTTTAATAAATGGAAAGAATTTAGGGAATAATATTTTTAAGAATTTATTCTCGTCCGTTTCTGCATCTTTGATAATCAATAAGGTATCTGAAATCCAGATTTTTTCAGGATTCAATAATGTCGTATCCGTTAACGCGATAGAAGTCGGTGTTAAATCGATGACAGGAAAAGTATTTAAATCTTGTAACTCAACTAGTTTACATGAATATGGTTTTTCTCTGGAGGTACAAGATAATACCAATAGTAATAAACATATATAAACTGTTTTTTTTCATATTTAATTCTTTATATAATCGATAAATATATTCATTATCATTTTATTATCGAGAGGAGAACCACATAAAATTTTATTATCTTCAATTAGAAATGTTTTGACTACGAGGAATAAGAGGATTTAGTTTAAAAAAATTATGAGTATAATCAAAGTAGAATTGAAAATCCTTATTTTGCTTAATAATTTCATCTAAACGTTCAAATTCATCTCCTCTATTTGTAATAGATTGTTGATGGGCGGATCTAAGCATAGCAATAAAGGATATGGTATTGTAACAAATTTATACAAAAAATAGTATTTCACTTTCTTTTTCCATATAAAATATAGGGCGGGTGAGCAGCAAAAGGGCAGTAAGGGCGAAAGCCCATACATTTATTGCACGGGATTGCGCTGTCATGACGTAATCTTGCGGCAGGAAACGATAGGCACATCGAGTTGCCAGGACAGTTTACCTGCGGTGGTTTGCCGGGTGTTGCTCGAGAGAATTTTTCCCGGTAAGAGCAATTCATATTGAAAAGTAATTTCATAGAGATCCAGAGAATCGAGTTTATGGTTTAATTCCGGGTCGTCGAGTGAGTCTATCCGTTGTCCGTGCCGGCTAAAATAATCGGTTTTAAAATAGTTGTCCAACATCTCGGGAAGTTTTGCATCGAGGGCATCGTATTTGTCCTGGTTCAGCCGGAAAATAGAGTCTCTGGCAGCTTCGAAACGGTTTTTGAACGGATGGTCGGGAAGAAGCCGGTCGATAGCTGCATAACTTTCGGCAAAAAGATTGTGATTTAGCCAAAGATAGGCTTTAGGTTCGATTTTTGACAATAAATCGCATAGTTCAGTGCCGTTTTTCCCTTGAAAAGCCGGATCATTTCCCTGAAACCATAGTGTCTGTTCCTCGGAGGTAAGATAATGATCCAACGGAATCTTGGTGAGGACCCTGAAAATGGGGGGATAGGTTTCGGTATAAGAATAATAGGTGTAAAAACCATCTGAATTCCTTCTTGAAAATGATAGAAGGTTTACAAACACTCCATAATCCGTGATTAAAATGAAAATTTTCAGCCATGGCCTCGACTGACGGGAAGCGACGGGAAGCGACAATTGTCAGGCGGGGTAATGTATCTGTTTGGAATAAAGCGAAATTTACAACAGGCCATGTTACTTTTTGTTGTCCGTTATAGCATTCGACGGTCCAGGTCGTGTCGAGTTGGATAGGAAGCGGATTCGCAGTCGTATCTCCGGCAATAAAAGCAGAATCCCGGGTCTCCACCGAAATGGAACGGACACAAGAACCGTCCCGGTTGACTTGGGTTTGCATTCGGTAAGATCGATGGGTGCAGGAAAAAAGGGTAAATACCACCAATATCAGGCTGAGATATAAATTATTTCGTTTCATAATCTTGAATTTTTTGGATGAGTTGTTTGATCTTTTTGTTGTTTATTCATTCTGCTTTTTAGTTCAGAATAGAATATCGTCCTTTTTCCTGGCTGGAAAGTTCGGCCGGAATATACGAACGGTCGGCATTATCGGGCGGACGATTTATTTCCTCTGTTTTTTTGTTGTCGGTGAGACGACCGGTCGGTAATTTATTTCATCGATCATCCATACCGATAATACCGAAGCAGCTATACCCGTCATTATAATTCGTATTTTTTAGATCTTCTACGGATTACAGGCTGCTCGATTTCCTTCATAATCCGTTGGGTCAATCCTTCGGGATCAGTGACTATCGGAGCAGTGTGTTGTAATTTATTCAGAATAGCATTGTACTTGTCCATAGGATTTATAGGTTTAATTTTTCGATTCTTTCCCGTATGTATTTCCGTGCCAGATATAAATTACTTTTTATTTTAGCACTGCTGAGCCCGCTGATATCTTTCACTTCCTCAGCCTCCAGCCCTTCCAGGTCCCATAATGTAAAGATCAATTTTTGCTTGGGCGTCAATTCTTGAGTGAGGTAAAGGATGATCTGGATCAACTCCTCATTCATCACTTTGTTCTCCAAATTTTCATCGGAAAGTTGTTGATAAGCTTTTAGAAAATCAATTTCCGAATCATGTACGATCGGGCGCTTTTTTATACGAACGCAATGAATCGTAACAGAGATTGACGGTGATTTTATATAACCAGGTTGTAAATTTTGCTTGCAAATTGAATTGGGGAAGATGAGTCCAGACCCGGATAAATGTTTCTTGTGTGATGTCCTGGGCTTCTTCATAATTACAAAGGAGTCTAAAAAGCAAGGCGAAATACAAAATCCTGATATTGTCTTACGAGGAGACTGAAAGCATAGCTGTCTTGCCGTCTGCTTTGTTGAATTAATTTTTGTATTTCTAGTGTTTCCATAATTTATTTTGTGGATTCACTGATATAACGCAGAAAATCCTTATCGGTCGAAAAATTTGGGATTCCGGGACGGACCTTTTTGTCCGGTTTTTTATATCAGACTTACCGCCCGGTATTTTGTTAGTTGCAATGGTTACAGTAGTTAAGGAGTAACCATTGAAACCGCTGTAACATTGCTAATCTTTTATTTTAGAAGTGGGTGAAAAGAGAGCTTGCTTAAAATGGGACGAAAAGTCCGTCCCGGAATCCCGGAAGAGGTTAATATTTCAGCCATTTGTAGAGTTCTTTCCAAGTGACTTTTTGCCATACATTAAAATACCGATGCGGTAAATTTTTCCGGATAGCCAGGTAAAAAAAAGATAAAACTGACGATTAATAATGCCATAGAGGTCAGGATTTCCCAGGTCGGTACTCGAAGGGGATACGGACCAGCATAACGATCGGTGAGGTGAACGGGATCAACGAACTCCAGAATACCATCGGGGATTCGGGACTTTTTCATGGCGGCGAAACCGATGTATAACCCGATGACGAGGATAATCGACAAAGGGGTCAGGAATTGTTGCGAATCGGTTTCGTTATCGACGGCAAAGCACCGATAGCGGCGAATAAAGAAGCATATAACAGGTAGCCTCCGATAAAATAGAATAAGAAAGAGGCCAGGAATTTAATGATAAAGATCGGGTCGATGGTCATCGCAACCTTTTGGATGATTTGCATTTTTCAGCGCTCAGATTCCCTGTACCGGCTATATCCGGCAGGCCGCCGGCCAGGTTGCCGGCATTTCTCAGTGCTTCCAGATCGATGCCCGGCAGGAAGAATGTTTGCATGACCAGGATCAGCACAAGGCCGAATACTACCCAAATCAGGAATTGTACGAGGCCGACAGCTGCTACTCCGATGATTTTACCTAACAGAAATTGAAACGGTTTGACAGAAGAGACCAATACCTCGATAATCCGGTTTTTTTTTTCTTCGATCACTCCTTTCATGACTTGAGAGGCATACATGAATATAAAGAAGTAGATAATCATGCCGCCGATCAATCCGATAGCCGAAGCGACTTCCGACGAGCTTTCTTTGGCTTCGCCCCGAGTCGGTGATCTTTAACGTACGCACCAGTACAGGTGTTTGTGTGGCCGATAATTGTTCTTCCAAATCGGGGACTTGTGATTCGGCAATGACTTTTGCTCTTTTTTATGTCTTCAATTTTTTTGCGCAATTGGGCCGCGATTTCATTTTTCAATTCCATAGGAACCTGAGAGAAAGAATAGACCGGAATTTCCGGGTGATCCATAATATTTTCCGGGATTGAAATCAGGGCGTAATAGTCATGTTGCCGGAGAAATTCCGAAGCTCCCGATTCATCGACCGGGGTATTCAGGTATTCGAATGTATTGTTGTTGATTTGCTCGAATGGAGTCTCGAGTACAGACTGATTGATCACTGCAATTTTACGGTCCTGTGTGTCGTCTTTCAGAAGCATCCACATCAGGAAAGCATAAAAAACCGGCTAAAAGAATGGGGACGACGAGTGTCAGTACCAGAAAACTTCTTTTTCCGTACTCTGGTTGTAAATTCGCGTCCTATGACGATAAGTGTTTTATTCATTTCAGATTTATGATTTGGGGGTTTACGAAGTGGATTATTCTTCCTGTTTGATGTCGTTGACCATTTCTCCTTTCACTAATTTGATAAAGATATCGTTCATTCCCGGTATGACCTTTTGATAAGAGATAATATCGGTTTTGTCGAGCAGACGACGTAATAAAGTATTGGTCGGACAAGCCACGAGGCGTTGCAGGACCAGTTCGTGTTGTCCGTCTTCTATTTTTTCGGAAAGCAGTTCATATTCTTCTCCGATCACTTCTTTGCGGATGAAAATCCGGTTGATATTTACAGATGAGTCGGTAAGTATTGTTGGCATACTTATTCCGGATCTGATTGATCGGGCCTTCGATAATTTTTTTTTTGATTTGTTAATCAAGGCAATATGGCTACAGATTTCCTCGACGGAAGCCATATTGTGGGTGGAAAAAATAATGGTCGTTCCTTTTTGCGCAGTTCCAGTATTTTTTTTTCAGGAGTTCGAACATTGATGGGGTCGAATCCGCTGAACGGTTCATCAAAAATCAGCATTTCCGGTTCGTGCAGGACGGTGGTGATGAATTGCACCTTTTGGGCCATTCCTTTGGATAATTCTTCTACTTTCCGATCCCACCAGGCCTCGATTCCGAATTTCTCGAACCAGGCTTTCAATTGTTGAATCGCGTCATGACGACTCACTCCTTTCAGACGAGCCAGATAAACGGCCTGTTCACCGACTTTCATCTTTTTATAGAGGCCTCTTTCTTCAGGCAGATAACCGATGCGGTTCATGTCGGCAGGTTCCAGTTTATGGTCTTTAAAATAAAGTTCACCCGAATCCGGTCCTGTAATCTGGTTTATAATTCGGATCAGAGAAGTCTTTCCGGCTCCGTTGGGGCCTAACAATCCATAAATAGCTCCTTCCGGGATTTCGATAGATACATCGTCCAAAGCCCGGTGATTGGCATAATTTTTTAATAATATTTTTTAGCGACAAAAAACTCCTCATACCTTTTCACTTACAACAGTTACAAAAGTTACAACGGTTATAATGGTCAGGATTCACGTCTAAGATCCTTGTAACCTTTGAAATCTTTGTAACGACATAAATTGCAGAATAAAATTGGTTGATAAAGTCTTTGGACTTTATCAACTTTACCAATTCATTATACCTGCCATTATTATAAATACAAATGCTGATATGTTAATACGCTCCTGTGGTCGGCACATTTACATATTAGCACATCAGCATAACAGATCAGCTGTATTCAGACAGCTTCATTTTTCTTCCATTTCGATCATCAATGTCCCCTTCGGAATTTTATCTCCTGAGTTGACATATATTTTTTGATTTTACCCGAAAATGGTGCAGCCAGTTTGTTATTCATCTTCATAGCCTGAAGAATCAGAAGAACATCTCCTTCCTGGACTTCCTGGCCCTCTTTCACTTCGATTTGCATAATGGTTCCCGGAATGTGTGAAGTCAGCAGATAGGGATTCGGTTCTCTTCCCATTTTTTCGGTTTACCCATTTCTGGGTAAGCTGAGTTTTATATTCTACGCCATTCAGCAGGAATTTTTCATATTTAACAGTCATTTTACCTCCTTTTTTAGTGGTTCTGAAACTTTTAAGTCTTTCAGTTTAAAAGTCCGGGAATTCCTGGACTTTATAAACTCTGAACACTGTTAGAACGGAGGAATTCCGTGTTTCTTAGCAGGTGTCATAACGGTTTTATTACCGGAGACTTCGATAGAATGTTTCAATAACAGGCGTGTTTCCGACGGTTCGATCACCGAGTCGATAAATCCTTTCGAAGCTGCCACATAAGGATTAGCAAATTTCTCGCGATATTCGGCAACTTTCTGCTTCCGTGTTTCTTCCGGATTAGCAGATTCTTTTATTTCTTTACGGAAAATAATGTTAGCAGCCCCTTCCGGTCCCATTACGGCGATTTCGGCTGTCGGCCAGGCAAACATAAAGTCGGCTTTCAGGTGGCGTGAGAGTTCTATGGCGATGTATCCACCACCGTAAGCTTTACGCAGGATTACCGTCACTTTAGGTACGGTAGCTTCACTATAAGCATACAATACTTTTTGCTCCGTGGCGGATCACACCCATATGTTCCTGTTCAACGCCCGGTAGATATCCCGGCATGTCTTCGAAGGTCACGATCGGAATATTGAATGCGTCGCAGAAACGGATAAACCGGCCTGCTTTATCGGCAGAGTCGCAATCCAATACACCGGCTAATACCAAGGGTTGATTGGCTACGAAAACCGATCGTTTCTCCATCTACCCGACCGAATCCGACAACGATATTCTGTGCAAAGTCCTGTTGTACCTCGAAGAAATCGGAATCGTCGGCAACGGCTTTGATAATATCTCTTACATCATAAGGCTGGGTAGGATCTGCAGGAAGGATTTTTTTCGATATTGTATTCTGCTTTCGGAGCTTTTTGACGGAAAGGCTTTCGCTTTACGTTGATTGTTCCAGGGGATAAAGGTGAGCAGTTTTTTATTTGTTCGAAACATTCTGCTTCTGTAGAGGCAAAGAAGTGGGCATTTCCACTGATACAGGCATGAACGCGTGCTCCTCCGAGGTCTTCCATACTAACTTCTTCTCCCAGTACTGTTTTTACTACTTCCGGACCTGTGATGAACATTTTGGAAATATTATCTACCACAAATACGAAATCGGTCAATGCCGGAGAATAAACGGCTCCACCAGCACAAGGACCCAGAATAACGGACAATTGAGGGATAACACCGGAAGCCTGTGTATTGCGGAAGAAAATTTCTCCATAACCGGCCAGTGAATCCACCCCTTCCTGGATACGTGCACCACCCGAGTCGTTGATACCGATGATCGGCATCCGCATTTTGATGGCATGATCCATAATTTTGGTGATTTTACGGGCGTGCATCAGTCCTAACGAACCTCCTGCAACAGTGAAATCCTGAGCATAAATAGCAACGGGTTCTCCATAGACAGTACCGGTACCGATAACGACACCGTCGCCGTGAAGAACTTTCTTGTCCATATCAAAATCCTTAGATTGGTGCTCTACGAACATGTCGTACTCGTGGAAAGAACCTTTGTCCAAAATCCCCCTCGATACGCTCACGGGCTGTCAATTTACCCATGGCGGCCTGCTTTTTTGATAGCATCTTCGCCACCACCCTGAAGTACAATTTCTTTCCTCTTTCTTAAGTCAAGAATATTCCTTTTAAGTGACATAGTAATTTAGTTTATTATTAACTTGCGTAATTCCTTCTCAGAAATTAACACACCATTTAAACTGCAAGGTTACGTAAAAAAAATGATTTAAAAAATACCTGTCTTTATTATACTAATCGGTATCTATTGATATCATTGAGGGTTGAAGTCGAAATTTTAACGATTTATTTGAAAAATTTACTATTATCTGTATTTATTAATAAATGGGGGGGGATTTGTTCTTCCGGGGTTTTGTGGTGTTGCAGATAGAGACTGTCGATGATACCCGTCGACCAGGCCGATGGTAGGCACGACGATATGCTTCGCTTGGGTATGCTCTGCGACTAGCAGGAAGATATCTGCGGCATTGGTAATGACATCTGCACGGTCGGGTTTCAGATTGTATAACCGGGCACGTTCTTCTAAGGACTAGTTTTTTAGAGTGTTGTTGAGTTGTACTAATTTTTTCTACCGGGAGAGTCATTTTATTTTTGGCCGGAAGTTTAGCTAACCGGAACAATTTGTTGATATTTCCACCGGACCCGATGATCGTGATTACCGGGTATTGTTTCCGCAATTTATTCAGGTCTCTTTTCAAACGGTTGTATACGCTGGGAACGACTTTTCCTTTCAACAGACGTACGGTTCCGATGTTGTAAGAATGTGAACTGCGGAGTGTTCCTTGATGGATCAAGCTGATTTCCGTGCTACCTCCCCCGACGTCGACATAGATATAATCGGCGTTTTTATCCGCCAGGTATTCGATGTGATTATCGTATACCAAACGGGGGCTTCTTCCTCTCCGTTGATAATATCTATCCGGATACCTGACTTCCGGGTGATGGTTTCGATTACTTCTTTCGCGTTTGCGGCATCCCGCATTGCCGATGTGGCACAAGCCCGATAGGCATCGACTTCGTATATTTTCATCAGTTGCCGATAAGCCTTCATCAGACGGAGTAGTTTTTAGCTTTACTGGCCGGTATTTCACCTTGTGTAAATACTTCTTCTCCCAGGCGCAGGGGAACCCTTAGAAGGAGCTCTTTTTGTAAACAACTGTTCCGCTGTTTCGGGATTGATACTTTTGATCAATAATCTGACTGCATTGGAGCCGATATCGATCGCTGCATAATTTACTTTACTCATGGGGTATGTTATTAGTTGTGATTTCTTGTATGTCTTCCTGATAATAGTGATATAAGGCCGATTGTGACCGGAATAGCGAATGGTCTTCGTTTTTTCCAGGGGATATTCTGTCCTGTGCCGTCGACTTGTCGTCCCTGCAGAGAAAGTCTTTCAGGCCATATTCGACGATTCGTTTCAATTCGGTTTGAATTTTCTTATCATAAACAGGGGTAAGTACTTCGATCCGGTTGTCCAGATTCCGGGGCATCCAGTCGGCAGAACCTGTCAGGCAGATCATATCACCTGCATTTTCGAAAATGAAAATTCGCGAATGTTCCAGATAACGGTCGATAATTCCGTTGATCCGGATGTTTTCGCTTATTCCCGGGATTCCTGTGACGATAGAACAATTACCTCGTACCACCAGGTCGATCTTTACGCCTGCGGCCGAAGCTTCATAAAGCTTAGCGATCAATGTCCGGTCTGTAATATGGTTTACCTTTCCTAATATTCGGGCCGTTTTTTGTTTTCTGGCATTTTTTGACTTCCTCTTCGATCAATTTCAATAGTTTGGAACGCATATCGTTGGGAGAGACCAGTAATTCTTTGAATTTTACGGGTAGATAAGGTTTCTCAATAAAGTCGAAGACATGCCGGACTTCTTTTTACCAGGGTTTTGCGTGCGGTAAAAAGGGTGACGTCGGTATATCGGGTGGCATTCCCTTCATGAAAATTTCCGGTACTGACACAGGCGATATCTCCCTGTCTACCCGATATATATACTAGTTTTGCGTGTATTTTCAGACCTTCGACTCCGAATACGACTTTGATTCCGGCGTCTTGCATTTGTTTAGACCAGCTGATATTCGATGCTTCGTCGAAACGGGCGAGTAGTTCGATAACTACAGTTACTTTTTTTCCCGTTTCTGGCTGCTGCGATTAAAGTTTGGATAACCTTGGAATTTTTCGCTACCCGGTAGAGGGTCATTTTTATGGCTTTGACGTTCGGGTCGATCGTGGCTTCCCGGAGTACACGCAAGAAAGAAGAAAAAACTGTGATAGGGATAGTGCAGGAAGAGATCGCGGGTACGGATGGTATTCAAGATGCTGTCGTCCCCTGAAAAGTCCGTTTTGAATAAGGGTGGTTGGGGGGATATTTTAAATCGTCACGTTTACAATCGGGAAATTTCATCAGATCTTTCAGATTTTGGTATCTACCGGCTCCGACCTGAGTATCCCAGCGGTCCATACAAAGCATCCGGCTGAGGTGGCGCTGCATAACCGCAGGCATCCGGCTGTCGTATACCAACCGGATCGGTTCCCCGTTTTTTCTGCTTTTCACCCCCCTTCGATATTTTTTGCATAATGCTGTTCCGAAGATCTGAATCGAGTTCCATTTCTGCGTCTTTAGTGAACTTGAACGTGTAAGCCTCGAAGTGGTCGTAAGGCCGGCCGTTGAATATCAGGGGAAGGCAAAAAGCGGACGATGTCGTCCAGGAACATCAGGCATATGCGGTCGTCATCGCCGGGGATCCGGATAAAACGGCCGTATGATTGCACCGGCAAAGCGATAATAGCAAAATCTTTTTTAGTTTTTCCTGTGGTTTGCAGACAGACGCTCAGATAGATATGGTCGTCGGGTTGGTCGCTGAAATGACGGAAAGAAGAAGTGAAAAGCGGGGTCGTAGAGCCGATCAGTTGTGTCTTGTAAAATTCACGGATATAGTCGGCTTGCTCCTCCTGTAATTCTTGTTCGTTCAGGAGGTAAATCCGGTTTTGCCGGAGTGCTGTATTTATTGCTGTAAATGTTTCCTCGAATTTTTGTGTATACAGGGCATTCAACCGGCTGATTTCCCTGAAGGTTTGAATGGCGGTTTCTCTCTCTGCCTTAATGGTTTTATCCTCATATTCGATGATTCGGTTGAGGGTGGCTACCCGTACCCTGTAAAATTCGTCCAGATTATTGGAGTAGATTCCCAGAAAGGATAACCGTTCGAGTAAAGGAACCGGGGCTTTTCTGCTTCGGACAGGATTCTCCGGTTAAAATACATCCAACTGATATCCCTTTCCAGGTAGGGAATCTCACCTTTTTTTTTTCCTTGTTACTTTCATGGATAAAATACAATGTATTGATTTAATTACGAATGTATTTTATCCATGTTACTATTTAATGACAGAAATGTGACATTGTCGTTGAGGCTGGAATTGTCTTTATAAAATTTCTTTCAGGTGTTTATAATTGGAATTGATCGTATCGATAATCTCCTGTGTCCGGCCGGTCAATAACATTTTATACATGGCTTGTGCGAATCCGGTCATTTGATTCCATTCTATTTGCGGGGGCATAGCCAGTGCATTCGGATCGGTCATTACATTCAGTAGAGCAGCTTCCGGTGAGTTCAAGGCTTCGACCAATACCGGGAGTACATCGTCCGGACGGCTGACGGTATAGCTCTTTATACCCATCGCTTGAGCCACCAGGGCAAAATCCGGATTTTGCATGTCGGTTTCGTTGTCCGGCAGGCCGGCGACTTCCATTTCGAGTTTTACCATACCCAAAGAACGGTTATTGAATACAATAATCTTGACCGGTAGCTTATATTGGGCGATGGTTGCCAGATCACCCAGTAACATAGAGATGCCTCCGTCGCCGCAGAGAGCGATCACCTGTCTGCCCGGATAGGCGAACGATGCTCCTATAGCCTGGGGCATAGCGTTGGCCATTGTGCCGTGATTGAAAGAGCCTAACATCTTTCGCTGGCCGGAAGCTTTCAGGTAACGGGCTCCCCAGACACAGGTCATACCCGTATCGACGGTAAAAATAGCATTTGCCTGAGCAGTTTCGTCGACCATCGCCATGACATATTCCGGGTGAATCTTATTATCACTGCCTTTGTTTTCGACGTAAGCATTCAGGTCTTTAATTACTTTGGAATAACCGAGCAACTGATCGTTCAGAAAGCTTTTGTCGCTTTTGGCTTGTAAAAAGAGGTAATAAAGCTTCGAGTGTCGTCTTGATATCTCCGCATAGCCCCATTTGTACTTTGGCTCTTCGGCCCAGGTGACTGGGATCGATGTCGATCTGAACGATTTTATTGTGAGTCGGTAAAAAAACGGGCCGTACGGGAAATCGGTACCTAATAAAACCAGTACATCGGCCGCATGCATGCTGTTGTAACCCGATGCCATGCCTAATAAGCCGGTCATCCCTACTTCATTGGGATTATCATATTGGATTTCCATTTTACTTTTGAAAGAATAGGCTACCGGGGCTTTCAACCGATGGGACAATTCGACGATTTCTTCGTGTGCATCTTTGGCTCCGATGCCACAAAACAGGGTTATATTGCTATTGTTGTTCAACAGATCGGCCAGCGCCTGTAATTCGGTATCCGATGGACAGGTGCGGGGATGAGTCGGATAGTTGATCTCTGAAGAAGGAATATTGACCTGGCTTTCTCCGGTCAAATCTCCGGGGATACCGATGACACTGACTCCTCTGCGGGGAGAGAGCGGTTTGTATAGCCCCCTGTAGCATGCGGGGGAGTTGACCCGGTGTAGTCGCTAATTGGTTGTAATAACTGCAGTCGTCGAACAGGCGGATGGTGTCGGTCTCCTGGAAGTAGGTCGTTCCGAATTCACCTGAAATAATGGTAGAAGCGTATGGCTAAGACAGGAGCCCCTGAACGGTGGGCGTCATAGAGCCCGTTGATCAGGTGCACATGGCCGGGACCGCCGCTACCTGCACAACAGGCCAGGTCGCCGTGAAGCTGGGCTTCTGCTCCGGCAGCAAAAGCTCCGGTTTCTTCGTGACGTACGTGAATCCACTGAATCCGGCCGTCTTTGCGGACAGCATCGTTAATCTTATTTAAACTGTCACCTGTGACAGCATAAATTCTTTTTACACCGGCTTTTACCAGCATATCTACAATTTGCTCTGCTATGTTTGCCATAATTTAAACGTTTCAATTTTTATATCAAACGGGCTTTAGCCGGAAAGGTTTATTTTTAACTTTAGAATCTGAAGAAAGAAGGCGATAGTTTATAAAATTGAGAGTCCGTAAAGTTTATAAAGTATCCCCCGAAGGCCATCGACTTTACAAACTTTACGGACTTTACAACCGATGCTGTTATTTTTATGCTTTTGCCTGATCGAGGCGCTTTGACAACTTGGCCGTAGATGATCAGGGCAATGGCGGAAGCCAGTGCGATTACAGCAAAATAATACCAGATGTAATGGGCATTACTGCTGGCAGCGAGCCATTCGCTACGAGTGGCGAACAGGCTTTCGTCAGGGCAATATTTACTTAATAAATAGCCGGAAAGTCCGAATCCTAAAATGGAAGACAAAAACGAATGCAGGTGGCTGAAACCCAGGTATAATCCTTCCTCGCCCTTTGGGGCTTGCAGGGAGAAATATTCCAGAAAACGCGGGGAAATAAAAGTTTCCGCCAGTCCCTGGAAGACGATACCTACAACCATCATAAAAGCTACCGGGTGCATGGTCAGAATGGTCGATTCGGATTCAGCATATTTCCCGAAGCCATGCACAAAGCGGACAACGGCATGATAAACATTCCGACGGTCATCGAAGTAAGGGCTGTCCGGTGACGCATCAGCTGGGTGACCAGGTTGACACACAGCACTACGACCAAAGGGTTGACATTGGCATACCAGGAAGGGGATGCGCCTTCCCCGGCCAGACGGAGTACGTATTTGGGCATGGTGGCATACAATTGATGTTGTACCATCCAGAAACCCGTAATGATCAGGATCAGGATGATCAGCCGGCCGTTAGAACATACTTTTAATAGAGCATTCCAGATTTGCCGGAAGGTTTTTCCCTCTCCGCTGTGTTGAGCACTTTTATAGAAAAACCAGATCGCTATGAGAGCCAGAAAGGTCATACTGGCCGAAAAATAATTCAAGGTGATCAATCCTTCATTCCCTAAAGCCTCTCTAAGGGGTTTTACAATGGTTTTACCCGAGAATGCACCGATATTGACCATGCCGTAAAAGATGGCGAATCCTTTGGCCCGGGTAGCTTCTGTCGTTTCTTTGGCTACAGTTCCGGAAATTACACTTTTGATGAATGATCCTCCGATAACGACCAGAGCCATAATCGGGATAATGCCGTATTGCACGCCACTCTCGGTGAGGCCCTTTAAAGACGGTGGTATGCCCATATTCTACCAGTCCGGCACTTTCGAGCCAGGTAGGAAATAAAGCCAGACCACCGTAACCGGTAGTCAATAAGGTGAAAGCCAGGAGCATAGAGTTCCGGAAACCGATCTTGTCGGCCAAAGCTCCGGCAAAGTTGGCAGCAGATAAAGGAAAGCGGAGAAAGTACCTGCGATGGTGGCAGCCTGAATGTCATTGAACCCCAATATACGGCTAAGGTAGAGGGTGATCACGATAAATACACCGTAGTAGGCAGCACGTTCGAATAATTCCACGGTGTTGGCCACCCAGAATGCTTTACTGAACCTGATTTTTTCTTTGTTTTTTGCTGTCGTTGTCATACTTTTTTTGTTTTAGATTTTTTTTTAGCACGGGGCAAAACTAGTAAAATAAACCAAAGTATGTATGTTTTGATTAATTTTGTATGCATGAAAACAGATGAAATAAAAACTGAAATCCATCCCTTGGAGCCTTTCTTCCCGCAAGGGGCAAGACTATTGATGATGGGAAGTTTCCCGCCGAAACGTGAACGTTGGAAAATGGATTTTTTTACTATCCTAATTTTCAGAATGACATGTGGCGTATCTTTGGATTGGTATTTTTTTTCGACGACAAGGAGCATTTTCTGACGGCAGATAAAAAATCATTTTGCGAACAACGGATCCGGGATTTTTTCTTATCCGGCAAGGAATTGCCTTGACCGATTCCGGCCGGGAAGTCGTTCGGCAGAAAGATAATGCCTCGGATAAATTTTTTGGAAATCGTCCGCAAGATCGATTTGTCCGACGTATTGCGGCAATTACCGCACTGTGTAGCCATTGCGACAACAGGGCAGAAAGCGACGGACACTTTGCTTTCTCTGGTCGAAGCCTCTCAGCCACCGGTAGGAGGTTTTTCGACTTTTCATTTCGAGGGTAGAACGATCCGGTTATACCGCATGCCCTCTTCTTCCCGTGCCTATCCGAAACCCTTGCCTGAAAAGGCAGCGGCTTATAAGCGTATGTTCGGAGAGGTCGGTGGGTTCTTCTAGAGAAAGGGTATCAGATTTCTTTCTCTATCAGATAGACGTTGCGGTCGGTAGCCGAACGGGATACCAGCTCGGCTACAAAACCGGCTAAAAACAGTTGGGTCCCGAGGATCATACAAACCAAAGAAATATAAAAAATAGGGGTTGTCGGTTACCAAACGGGCCCTGATCCCTTTGTGAAAGACAGATCAGTTTATCTATACCGATCCAGCCGGCAGCACAAAATCCGATGATAAACAGCAAGGTCCCTATTGCCCCGAACAGATGCATCGGTTTTTGGCAAAACGGGTAATAAAGGTGATGGACAACAAATCCAGCATTCCATTGATAAATCGGTTTAAACCGCCGAATTTGGTTACTCCGTATTTCCGTGCCCGGTGCTGTACGACCTTTTCTCCGATTTTTAGTGAAACCGGCCTGTTGGGCCAGGATCGGGATATAGCGATGCATTTCTCCGTATACTTCGATGCTTTTCACAACTTTATTCTTGTAAGCTTTGAGCCCACAATTGAAGTCGTGCAGATGGATCCCTGAAAATTTCCGGGCTGTCGCATTGAATAATTTGGTGGGTATTGTCTTTGATTTCGGATCGAATCTTTTTTTCTTCCAACCGGAAACCATGTCGTAATCTTCGGACATGATCATTTGATAAAGAGCCGGTATTTCGTCCGGGCTATCCTGCATATCGGCGTCCATCGTAATGACAACATCTCCTTGGGCATTCTGGAACCCGCAGTGTAAGGCTGCGGATTTACCGTAATTCCGCCGGAATTTTTATGGCACGGATATGTTCGTTTTGGGTCGAAAGGGGGTTTCGATGAGTGCCCAGGAATTATCGCTACTGCCATCGTCTACCATGATGATTTCATACGTAAAATGATTCGCTGCCATGACCCGTTCGATCCAGGCTGTTAGTTCCGGCAGAGATTCGTCTTCATTATATAACGGTATAACGACTGATATGTCCATGATCTGAAAATTACGGTTAAATAAATTCATTTTTTCGGGTGCGCCTGAGTAATCCTGCCAGGAGCAAGGAGAAAATAAATCCGGTGAATATTTTATTGAATGTTTCTGCAAAGGCAATTGTAGCAGGCGTTGTAAACGCTTTTAACATCGAGATCATATTTTCGGTGAAAGCCGAATCCGAATATACCTCTTTGAACGTCGTTTCTATCGAAGTCAGATAATTCTCCAGTAATTCCGGATGGTGACGATAGAGATAGAATACAAAGCATCCGTAGATGACCGAGGCTACAGCGATCAGATAGGTACAAGCGCCCAGTGCTTTCCCGTAAGACAGACAATTATCCGGCAATTCGTCCCGGTATTTACGAACTCCGATAAATGCTCCGACGATGGAGAGCAGCAGGATCACATTGTTCAATTGCGGATTGAGACTGACTCCCCGTCCTGAACGGTAGTAGGCATAAGCTACAGCAATAAAACTCAGTCCTCCGACGAATAAACCGAACAGGGTATTTTGTGAAAAAAAAATTCTTTTTCTTCGAAGGTGCCATGTATTTTTCTTTATCCTTACAATAAATCGGCTTGTTTACGCAGATAGATCTTTTCTCCTTCTGTCAGCGGACTGTCGGCCGACAGGTAGTTGAACCTGCAAAGATTTTTGAGCCGTACTCCGTATTGCTGTGAGATGCTGTACATAGTATCTCCGGCTTTTACACGGTGGAATTCGTATCCCCGTGCCGCTTTGCTCTTTTTCTTTTTTCAGGAAGACCAATTGACCGGGGTCCAGGGTACTGCTGGATTTGTCGTTGTATTGTAATAATTTTTTTAAGTTTGATTCCGTAATAACCGGCAATTTTTTCAAAAGAATCGCCCGGCATCGTTTCTATACAGATAATGCCATTGCGCATTTCTTCGCGGTTACGGTAGTTGGTATTACTCGGGTGGTCCTGGGTTGCTACACTTTGGGCAAATTCTTCTGCAGTGATCGTCACGGCGGTGTACCCCGTCTTTTTGATCGAGCGGTCGAATTTGTACAATTCTTCTTCTTCGATGATTTTAATCAGCATATTGGCATATTGCGGGTTGGTCGCATATCCGGCGGCTTTCAACCCCTTCGCCCAGGCTTTATAATCTGTAGTAGGAATACTGAATAAACCGGCATAACGGGGACGGCTAGTCAGAAAATCGCTGTGGTCGATCCACGATTGTTCGATATTTTTATATTTCCGGAAACATTCGTCCCGGGTATCGTCGTCCATGGTATATGTATCGCCGTTCCAGGTTTCGTGGCATTTGATCCCGAAATGGTTATTGGCATTGACGGCCAGTTCCGATTCGCCGCAACCGGATTCGAGAATACCTTGTGCAAGCGTGATACTGGCCGGAATTCCGGTCCGTTCCATTTCACGGATAGCTATATGTTTGTATTTGCGGATAAACTCTTTACGTTTGTCTGCCATAACATTAAAGCTGATGAGCAACAGACTAAACAAATACCAATATTTTTCATACTCTTTTTTCATAACACTCACTCGTTGGCGTCAGGCATTTACCTGGCAAAAGATAAATGCTGATTTTTCAATTTCCGGTTTATAATTATTCTGTATCTTAGGGGGTAAAAATAGTAAAAAAAATAGTGATGGATAAAAAGAGAACTGAAAATAGATTATTTTGTGTGCCGGAATTCAGTGCCCGCAGGCTATGAGGAATTGTCCGAAAAAGCTCTGGCTGCTGCCGGCAAAGCTTATTGCATCTATTCCGATTTTGCTGTCGGGCGGCTGTTTTGCTGGAAAACGGTACGATCGTTTTAGGCAATAATCAGGAAAATGTGGCTTATCCCAGTGGAATGTGTGCAGAACGGACGGCTTTATTTTATGCTGGTGCTGCTTATCCGGACGTTCCGGTCAAAGCATTGGCTATTGCTGCTTGTTTTTAAAGGGCGTCCCAGAAAAGAAGTCGTTTCTCCTTGCGGGGGCTTGCCGGCAGGTGATGTAGCGGAAGTAATCCGGCGTTACGGCCGGGATTTTGATGTACTGATGATAGGTGAAGAAGAAACGGTAGTGATAAAAGCCTCTTCCTTGTTGCCTTTTAGTTTTGAATATACAGGCTGATCCGGTAACCGGGGCCCGAAGTTTTTACACCGCCTCTACCTGAATTTTTTTTCCTTTCGGGGTAGGAGTAAATACCAGGCGTTTGTGCAGAAGGGTTTGGGTGTTGAAATCGATCACCAAAAGCCGGATCGATGGTTTTTCCATTTACCCGGATTTCAAAATGTACGTGGTCGGTGGTGGCCCGGCCTGTTTCGCCGGTAATAGAAACCGGTGTACCTGCTTTCACATGATCGCCCGAACGGACCAGGTGTTTGGAATTATGGGCGTATACCGTTTCCAGGCCGTTGTAATGACGCACGACGACTACGTTGCCATAACCCCGGCTCCCACCTGTCATTCTGACGATCCCGTCGAAAGCTGCCAGAACGGTGTCCCGACGATTGATTTTCAGGTCTATGCCGGTATGATTTCTTCCATTCCGTCGTCCATAAGGGATAATACCCTTCCGCCGGGCAGGGGAAAAACAAAAGCACCCTCTTCCAGGTCGGCCAGGTCTAATACCAATTCGGGCTGGCGGACGAAAAAATTGATCGTCTGCATAACCGACCATCGTTTTTTCGATCCGGTTAAAAAGAATCCCGGACTTCTGGTTTCGGTTCGAAGAATTCGACGGGCTCCGCTTTATAAAAAAAGCATATTCGATCGGAGAAGTTGCTAAAAGACTGTCTGGGATAGTAAATACAGGAACAGGGGTATAAGTTAACTGAGTGGGAATTGTGGCTTGACGTGAACAAGAATAAAATCCTGCCAAACTCAAAATAACAGCAACCAGTGCTCTGTTGTGCAATCTCATACTGTATCTTTTTGGTGAATATTAAGTTAGAAATGACTGTTTTTACCATTAAAAGACAAATTAGATCATTCCTGAAACGCAAAGATAATTTGGAAAAAGTTTCAAAACCTACTGATTGTCTATAGATTACAACTTTATTTAACATGTTAACGTTTTCTGTTAAAGCATTGTTTTCGTTGCTTTTACCTGTTTATTTTTAATGAATTGAAGTTATTTGTACTACCTTTGTGCCCACTTTTTAAATTAGGAAAAACGGGTTCGGATTTTAATAAATCGACTATGGAATGGATAAATAGTATATTGATAGAGCACAGTGTCATACAAGCTGTTGTTGTGATTGCTATGATCTCGGCTTTAGGATTGGCTTTGGGAAAGATCAGCGTCTACGGGGTTTCGCTGGGGTTACTTTTGTCTTTTTGTTGGAATTGCGGCCGGACATTTCGGCTTATCGATAGATTCCCAAATGTTGAATTATGCCGAGAGTTTCGGATTGATTATTTTTGTTTATGCTTTGGGATTGCAGGTCGGACCTGGTTTTTCGGTTCGTTCGGAAGGGAGGTATGACATTGAATATGCTTGCATTTGCTGTTGATCCTGGTGGGCACGGCAATGACTTTGGGCCTTCATGTGGTGACAGGCGTGTCGTTGCCCGATATGGTTGGTATATTGAGTGGTGCTGTGACCAATACCCCTGCTTTGGGGGCTGCACAGCAAACTTTGGAAGCAGATGCATATCGATGCGGCTGATCCTGCTTTTAGGGTGTGCGGTGACCTATCCTTTAGGAGTGGTCGGTGTCATTCTGGCGGTTATCGTATTGCGTAAGATGTTTCCTCGCCGGACGGCAGAAACCGTTGTGGCAGAAGATAAAAGCAAGCACACTTTTATTGCCGGTTTTGAAGTCCGCAATCCCGGAATTTTTGGGAAGAATGTAAAAAGTAGCTCACCTTGCGGCACATCGATTTGTTATTTCACGCTTATGGCGCGATGGGAAAGTGACGATCCCCACTTCCGATACGGTATTGCTCGAAGGAGACCGTTTGCTGGTGATTACCACCGAGGCTGAGGAAGAATCGTTGCGTATCCTTTTCGGTGAAGAGGAAAAGGTGGATTGGAATAAAAAGGATATCGACTGGAATGCCATCGATAGCCAGTTGGTTTCCCAGCGTATTGTCGTGAGCCGTTCGGAGATCAATGGAAAGAAATTGGGATCCTTACGTTTGCGTAATCATTATGGTATCAATATCACCCGTATATATCGGGCTGGGGGTACAGTTGTTGGCAACTCCCGGGCTGGTACTGCAATTGGGAGATAAATTGACCGTTGTGGGCGAAGCTGCTGCTATCAGCAATGTGGAGAAAGTGTTGGGAAACCGTATTATTAGTCTTAAAGAACCGAATCTGATCGCCGTATTTGTGGGGATTGTGTTGGGTTTGGCTGTCGGGGCTATTCCTTTTTCTATCCCCGGAGTCAGTTTCCCTGTCCGGTTGGGAATAGCAGGCGGACCGATTATCGTCGGGATTCTGATGGGGGCGTTCGGACCGCGTTTACATATGATTACTTATACGACCCGGAGCGCCAATCTGATGCTTCCGGGGATTGGGACTTTCCATTTACCTGGCTTGTCTGGGGTTAGATGCCGGGGTACATTTCTTTGAGACGGTGTTTCGTCCCGAAGGGCTGCTGTGGGTAGCTTTGGGATTTGCGATCACTTTTGTGCCCGTTGTCCTGGTGGCCGTTATCGCTTTGAAATTGATGAAAATAGATTTCGGTTCCCTGGCAGGGATGTTGTGCGGCAGTATGGCGAATCCGATGGCGCTGAATTATGTCAATGCGACCGTCGAGGGAGATAATCCGGCCGTATCTTATGCGACGGTATATCCGCTCTCCATGTTTATCCGTGTGATTTTTGCTCAATTGATCTTAATGTTGTTTTTGTAGATTGGTTCCGGGGTCGATTTTTTGATAATGCTGCCCCATCGCAAAGTGAAGTGCTCCCAAAAAAAGTTTTATGTCCAACTTTTGGGGAGCACTTCATTTTTGGGGATTACTTTTTTCGGGACTTTGTTTCCGATAGGGAAACAGGTATTTTTATTTCAGGTATTCCGTAACGAATGCACGCAATTTTTCAGCTCTGATGTTCTTGGCTAAAATGCGGTTGTTTTCGTCCAGTACGATAATCGACGGCACGGCATCGATGTTGTATTGTTTCACTACTTCGCACTTCCATCCTTTCAGCGAAGAGACATGCGTCCACGGCATACCGTCTTTCTTGATAGCCTGTACCCAGGGTACCTTACGTTCGTCCAGCGACACGCTGACAATAGCAAGACCTTTGTCCTTGAAGTCATTGTAGAGTTTCACCATGTTGGGATTTTCCATGCGGCACGGTCCGCACCAGGAAGCCCAGAAATCGATAATTTTCAGTTTCCCCTTCACGCTGTAGAGCGACACTTGTTTTCCTTCTGGAGTGGTCAGGGTAAAGTCGGGAGCGGTAGCGGCGATACCCACTTTCTCCAAGTCAGCGATACGTGCCTCCAATAGTTTCCCCGGAGCTGTTTCCTTTGCTTTCTCAGAAAGCAGGCTGTAAAATCTGTTTCAGCGGTTCCAGTTCCATGATACGTTCCGAACCGGCGGTCTGCAGATAGGCTGCCAGCACATTGTCTGCATTCTTGCGGACGATGTTGTTCATCTTGTCAAAGGCAGCCTGCTGCACTTTGTTTGCTTTGGCCTTCAGCTCGTGGGATGTCTTGAAATGCTTTTGGGCAGCTGCTTCCGATGCTTTTTATTCAAAGCCCGGCTTTCAGCATTGGCATCGGCTACAATTTTCTGATAATCATTGTAAATATCCTGGAGTTTTCCTCCACGGATATCGCCGGCTCCGTTACGGGTCAGTTTCGCGGTATATTCCATGCCCGGTTCGAGTATCATGACAAAAACCGCCCTCATAACCGGCAATCTTCAACAAGGCGACTACCGGCTCCTGCAAATTGCCGGTCAGGGCAAACCGGTTGTTTTCAAACTTTGTCTGTGCCAAAGTATCCATGCCTTCCACTTGTTGGGTCAGCACAAGCAATTCCCCTTTGTCAAGCTCTATATTTCCTTGGATATGGAATGTCTGGGCTGCAAGAAAGGAAGTTGCCGCTAACAGGAAAATACATGTCAATAAATACTTCATGATTCAAATTGAATTAAATGGTTTGTTTTTAATAGGGATTATCTTTTTAAATAATCCCAAATCGATGCTTAATGCCACCTGCCATGTATTCTTTAAAAGACTGTCCTTCTCCGGAATCAAATAGGCAAAGTCTGCTTTGATGTGGTGACAACCGACACCGCATCCCAACGTGCCGTAGCGTTGCAGTTTGTTGTCCTGTTCGCCGTAGTGATAACCGCCACGAATCGCTACAATCTGCAAAAGAGTGTATTCCACTCCGACACTTCCGCCCCAATTGGTATTGGGTAACACCTGGCAAGCCCCATCCAAGGTTCCTTGCAGACGGTGTTTGTCTGTAAATACGTGGTCGATCATACCGCCGGCGGCAACCTTGGAAGCCTGGTCATATTTACCGTAGCCGTAATCGATCTTGGTGCCGAAATTGGATGCCTGCAAACCGACAGCCCACTGCGACTGTTCCCAATTTTCAAAATTGCGTCTATAATAAAGCCCCAGATCAAATGCAACGGCATTGGCAACATCGTCCTTATCAAGACCACTCATATCCGAACGGATAAAACGGGCTGTTGCTCCTACAGACAAATCATCTGTCAGTTTACGGGCATAACCTACGTCCACACTCAATCTTTGGGAGTAAAAGTTCCGGCATCATTGCCTTCCTTGTCCCATATATTGGTCTCCGAATGGTTGAACCAACGGAATCCGGCGGTAATTCCCTGTTTCTCGTCCAGATTCCAATAACCGGCCACCCCATGTAAATTGCTCCCCTTGGACAATTCGCGCAACCAGGGAGTAAAGCTATAACCGATCTCGGCTTTTTGGGTGGAAAAAAATACTCTTGGCTGCATTACGGTATATTGAGAAAGCATTGGCAGTTGCCGCCACTCCCGAGTTTCCCATACCTACTCCCGCGAACATCGGGCGTAAGTTCAGGAAATTGTGCCGCCCCTGTGCTTTTTTGTCCAAAAACAGCGAGACTTCCAAATGCAAATATCGCTATCAGGCTATATTTTAATCTGTTCATATCCTTACAATTTTATAATGTTTTTGGTGATTGTTTTATTGTTGCAGTAGAGTTTCAAAGTATAGCTTCCTCCGTCCACCTTGCTTAAATCCAACTCTCCGGCTTTATGTAAAAGGCTGTCACCTTGCGTTCCAGAACCAAATTACCGGAAGCATCGTACAGACAGGCTCTCATTTCACCGCTAAAGGTCATGCTGGCACGGATAGTCAGAATATCCACCACAGGATTCGGGTACAATTCAACCTCTTGAAGCAGTTCCGGCTGCAATTTAATGGAAAGCTCGGTTGTGCTTGAAAGCCCTCCCCGGTCTGTCACCGTCAATTTTACAATGTGGTCTCCGGCAATGCAATTCCTGTTGTTCACTGTCAACATGATGGTTCCGTCTTTGTTTGGTGGCAGTGACACTCTTTGCTGGGGTCTTCAAAACATAGTCCAAATCGGTTCCGTCTTCCGTATCGCTAACTGTATAGACATATTGGGCTGTCGAACCATACGGTATGATTTGCACTCCTTCTATTGGCTTTTGTGCTGTAATTACCGGGAGGAAGTTTATAGGCTCATCGCTCAATGCCAGCAACGCATTCACACATCCTACACCTAACTTGCCCTTATATTCCGGATTATAGTCATCAATAGGCTTCACACCGCGCTTCAGGCGATATTCCACTTCGTATGGAGTCAACCCTTCGCGGGCAAACTTCGATACAATCAAGGCTGCCACTCCCGCAGCCACAGGTGTTGCCTGCGAAGTTCCCACCAATTCAGGTAGTTATTGTTTCTGGCACAGCTCCACATCTGCCAGCCATATCCGTTTTCCGCCTCCGGGTGCTGCAATATCGACCCACTCTGCATAATTGGAATAATCGCTTTTCTTAAAGGCAGGGTCGAGGGCTGCGACTGCGATAACATTATCCAGCGAAGCAGGATAGTGGCTCTCCGGCTCGACTCCGTCATTACCGGCAGAACCGAATACAATACCGCCCCGCATCGGTCCTGTCTGATTTCCGTTTTCGTCGATACCGGCATTCTTTACAAAATAATTGACAGCATCCTGCATGACTTCGGCAACCGAGCCTCCGGCGATAAACCAACTGTTCGTACAGATTACGGCTCCGTGGTCGGCTCCGTATTTGATGCTGGCAGCAGGATTGCCGTTATTGAACGGACAGCACATAAAACGTACTCCGTTGTCAGGGGTGTCACCGCCGGCAACGCCACAAATACCCACGCCGTTATTGTTCTTGGCTGCCAATATACCGGCAACATGGGTACCGTGATCATCCTCCGCAACTCCGGTAACAGGATTCGCTCCGATTCCATGCCAGTCACCTTGATAACCGTTCCGTCGTTGTCTCCCCAAGGATTCTGGTTAAATTCTCCGGGATTCTTCCAAAGATTGTCCCGCAAATCTTCATGGTTAAGGTCAACCTTGAGTCCACCACATTTACAATCACTTCCGGCTTTCCTTTTTCAATCTCCCAGGCATCCAGAATGCTGATGTCTGCACCTGCCAGCATCCCCGTTGCTGCCGTCATTATAGAGATGCCATTGTCGGGGCAGATACGGGTCATTATAAGGTAACGATACCGACTCTGTCTTCCCTTTGTAAATAGGTTCTACAATGGAAACATTAGGCAGTTCTGACAGTGCCTTCATTGCCTCTGCCGTAGGGATATTCTCGTCGAAAGACACCTGATACCACAGATGAAGGCCTGCCTTCCGGGTACGTGCTTCGAACTTCCCGGCATGGGGGAATACCCGCTCCAGGCGGGTACCTCCCAATTGCCGGATAACGAAGTTCAACTGTCCGTTGTCCGTATCCACTCCGCTGCGGGTGTTCACAATCTGCAAATCCTCCGGCAGCTCTTTGAATTTGATGTTCACTTGCCCCTTTACCTGTCCGGCGGTATTCGCTACAACCGACCAGTCGTCTTTGGGAACTTCTGTGATTACGCCCTCTTGCTGGCACCCTGCCAACCCCAATAAAAGCAAATATACTATCTTTTTCATCTTTGAATGCGATTAATAAAGGTGAAACACATATCCTTGATGGGACCGAATCCCTCGAAAATACGGGAGGTCTCGATATCTCCTGCCGTTGTCAAAGTCAGCTCGTGCAGTTCTCCTTTGTCTCCCTTGTCTACAGCAAGTGCCAGACAGCGTTGCATATAATTCCATTCTTCGGTAAGTTGGTGATCTTCCGTGATGCGGAATTGCATTTTTGTAATGGGACTTCCTGCATCATACAGTTCGTATGTTTCCAGACTTGCCACATTGAACAGATACACCTTGGAGTCTACGGTATAGAAAAACTGGTCAGGGAATGCGCTTGTCGTGGCAAACTGCGAATCCTTGTTAATCGGCAATTCCCCGATAGAGTCGCCCTGTAATGGTCTGTTCAGTGCTAAGACGGTAAGTCCAATAGCTTTGGTCCTTGGTATCCTTGACAATAGCCATTGCAATTCCATCCTTATGCTCTTTGTCCTTGTTGTCCGTTCCCATCCATATCACTTCTTTGCCGGTCCAGTCGTTATATTCTTCGGGGAAAAGCGTAATTTCACCTCCTCCGCCCAAATTGAAATAAAGAAACTTGTCTCTTTCATCATCCCAGAAACACAGGTAGCTACTCTTTTGAGATTTTGCAATCAAATCAACTTGGTAGGTTTCATTCAGTTCTTGTGCTATTTCGGGAACCTGAAATTTACCTCTTCCGCTATTAAAAGTTGAGTAATAAAAAACGTTTGTTTTCATCTACCAATATCACGGCACCGCCACTGCTGGGAGACCCATCCAATCCGTATGCCACTTTGGTATTATTCTCAGTGATAACTTCCGGCAAAATATCATTCTGCTTCTTTTCCACCTTCATTTCAAAAGGAAACAATGCCCAGACACTGTCAGGAGAAGCAATATAAAGCCACTCCGGAGCATTTCCGTTTCCGGTGATTACCGGTGCATATACCAACTCGGTAATATCTTTAAAACGTTTTTATACCCCAATGCCGTATAAGCGTCCTCCGTGAAGAAATAATTCAACGAATCAGGGTCTTCCACGGCAGAAATGCGGGAGTCTTCTTTATCCCCCGTTCAATACCAACCAACTGTTGATATACGGATAAACGATCTTAATATGCAACTCTTTGTACGAACTGACATTCGTCTGCTTGTCCGTCAGGGAGAACACGATATCGAAAGCAGAGGATTTCTTAGGTGGGAATGTCAGCCTTAAATCCCTGGTCGTGATGGTATCGGTCACTGTTTTTTGTCTTTGCTGTAGCTGACCAGCCACAAGAACTCCAGGTTTTCTTCGTTGGTTGCCTGGCTCTGTGACAAATCAACGGTGTAATCTACATACATCGTATCCACAGGTGGCTGCTTGAACCGGTAATAGCCGTCCTCACTTTCAGGCAATATCTTATAAGTGACCTCGTTAATGTCCCTATATTTATAATTGCCTTTGTCCTCATAGCATCCGGTCAACCCTCCGATTAAGAGGGCTGCCAGCATGAATATTGATATTGTCTTTTTCATAATCCTATTATATTAAATTTACCAAGAAGCCGGAAAATCAAACGGTGTCGGATTTGCACCGGCATATTTCTTCATAAAGTCTTCGTATGTATTGGCGTATGCCTCGGTCAAGGTTGCATGTCTTGCAGGCCAGTCGCTTGGATTTCCCCTTCAGAAGGAGCTCCCAAGAACCAACCGTCAACATTACCATAATTCATAGGCATCAAAGTAATCCATATAAACACCCGTTTCGCTTCCGAGTATTCTCCCAAATAAGGCAACTCATCCCAATAGGATGGTTTGGTATCAACCTCCGGGAAAGTGAATCCATAAGGAGCGTCGGATGAGCACTGTTGTAGGCTGCCAGTTCATAGCCCGGAAAATGGGGTTCCAATCTGTCCAGTTTGCCCATTCCTGATATGTTGCACCATACATCGGCATTATCTGCTGCATGAATGCCTCTTTTTCCGGAGAATAGTCGCCTAAATAATAGCTCTTTTCAGCCCACCATCCCGGAGCGGAAACCGGCAATTCAAGCTGGCTGTCCGGATGTTCTTCGTTGTATGCGTTAATAGCATCGCGGATGGCACCCATGACATTATCCATGCTCATATTCTGGTTCACCAAAGGATTGATGTTGCATTCGCCGTAATACATCTGCTCTGTCAATACGGCAACAACCGCAATGTCCCGTTTGATATCCGAATATTCTCCCAGATAAGATTCTCGAAATCCCACCATTCCGGACGTCCTTCTATCGGAAAATCAAAGGCAAGCGGAGCTTCCGGATGTTCTGCATTGTATTGTTCAACAACACCCGCAGCACCGGATTGGCATAATCCCAGGTGCCGTCTTTGATTTGATAATCACTGCGCGGGAAAAGTTCGCGGACAATGAATTCCTGTTTCTCGGGCGAGAAAGCTCCCAACAGGGACTCACGCCACCAGGACGACTGCACGGTAACAACCGGGAAAAGAGAATTCGGAGATACCCTGTTCCGCAACTGCATCCCTGAACACCAGATTCCAGTATTCCAATTTACTGTTGTTTTGCCAAGGTCTCACCCTCTTCACTCAGCAGATTCTTGATAAACTCATGCTTTTCTTCCGAAAATTCACCCAGGAATTTCAGCTGTTTGTCCCACCATACCAATTTTGTCGTTACCGGAAATTTGAATTTCTTCCGGTCTTCCGGTGCTGCATTGGCATTGAATTCATCCAGAGCTTCGCGCAACTCCAGATTGTATTTGTCCGTCTCGTTCCACATGTGGTTGTTTTCCTTGCTGAATGCCTGTTTGGAAACCGTTACCATAAAAGCATACTTTTCTTCGTCAAATTCTCCGAGCCACTCCTGACGTTCGTCCCAACCTTCCGGTTTGTTCATACACATCCTTGATATCCAGGCGCAATATGGATTTTTCCACAACACCCTTGTCAAAGAACGCCCCCTTCCCTTCCGTATCGACCGTAATTCCGACCGTATAGGTCCCTCTTGTCTTGGGACGCAACACGGTTATCTTGATGGTATCTTTCAATTGATTGGGAGCCAGGCTATAATACGGCTCAAACACAACCTCGGCAACCTTGCTGGAATCCTGGTCTTCCACCAAAACGGTTTTCAATTTATACTCTCTTTCATCGGGAGTCGGGAACCCCTGCAAATCCAGCACAACCCGTTCAAAGGTATATGCTGCCAGCGAATCCCCGTAATAGAATGTTTTCGGCTCGCCGTTTATTTCCTCTTCATAGGTGGCAGTGGCAAAATTGAACACTTTGGTCATATCTTCACTGCTGTTGGCAGAAAACTGCAAACCGTCTTTTTTTCCTGCGTATATTGGACCACGCCTTCTTCCTGACAGGAAAACAGACCCAGCAGAAAAAATCGAATAAATATATTTTCTCATAGTACTTGCATTTTTAATGGT
>VOFJ01001500.1_pt1 | contig 37554 bp, 58 predicted proteins | sample 5384081 | NCBI WGS metagenome assembly VOFJ01 (sample SAMN12384729, study PRJNA508395) | human gut metagenome | isolation source: healthy gut I | host: Homo sapiens
GGCTATCAACGGAATCCCGGGATTCGTTCGTTGACCAGCCAGAGTAGGGACGGACGGAGTAATATAACGGTAGAGTTCGAGTTGGAGGTCGACCTGGAGACGGCTGCTAACGATGTCCGGGATAAAGTTTCCGGAGCGATGCGCCGTTTGCCGAAAGATGTGGATCCTCCGACCGTAAGTAAGGCGGATGCCGATGCTCAGCCGATCTTTGCGGTTTCGTTGCGGAGTGACCAGCGGTCATTGATCGACCTGAGTATGTATGCCGATCAGTACTATAAGGAACGCTTGCAGACGATCTCAGGAGTGAGTAGTGTCTCCATCTGGGGAGAAAAAGATATTCCGTACGGATGCGGATGGATCCGTCTTTGCTGGCTGCTTATGGAATCACTCCTATGGACGTGAGGAATGCTGTGACTCAGGAAAATGTGGAATTGCCTTCCGGACGGATCGAGGGAGAAAATACCGAACTGACTATCCGTACCCTGGGACGACTGATGACGATCGAGGATTTTAATAATCTGGTCATCAAAGAGGAGGGCGATAAAGTCATTCGTTTCCGGGATATCGGTATTGCAGAAGTAGACGCCGAAGATACCCGTTCGATTATGAAGCGGAATGGGGTGCCGATGGTGGCTTGTGCCATCATTCCTCAGCCGGGAGCCAATTATATCGATATTGTCGACCGGGCGTATGAAGTGATGGCCGATTTGCAAAAAAAAGACTTGCCTGATGACGTCGAAGCCGGAATTGCTTTCGATAATACAGTTTTTATCCGCAATTCGATCAATGAAGTGAAAGACACGATCGTGGAGGCTTTTATTCTGGTCGTGTTGATTATCTTCCTGTTCTTACGCAATTGGCGGACGACATTGATTCCCGTATTGGCTATCCCCATCTCTTTGGTCGGTGCTTTTTTTGTGATGTATCTGGCCGGATTTACCATAAATATTCTGACCTTGCTGGCGATTGTGCTGGCGATCGGTCTGGTAGTCGACGATGATGCGATTGTGGTGATGGAGAATATCTATACGAAGATCGAACAGGGGAATGTCTCCGCTCGAAGCCGGTTTTAAGGGGTCGAATGAGATCTTCCTTTGCAGTTATCGCTACCACTATAGCCTTGGTGGCTGTGTTTTCCCGATTGTCTTTTTGCAGGGGACGACCGGGCGGTTGTTCCGGGAATTCAGTATCGTGATTACCGGGGCAGTCATTATTTCTTCATTTGTCGCTCTGACTTTTACCCCGATGATTTCCACCAAGTTGCTTACCCGCAATGTCACCGATAACTGGTTTTACCGTACGACGGAACCTTTCTTCGACGGTATGGTCGATTACTACCGCCGGGCATTGGAAGGTTTTATGAAATACCGGTGGATCGCTCCTTTGATACTGATCGGTTCGGGCGTGGTGATCTGGTTGTTGTGGCAGGCTATTCCTTCGGAAATGGCTCCCCTCGAAGACCGTTCGAATATCCGGATCACCTCTACGGCTCCGGAAGGCTGCTACGTTCGAGTATATGAGCCGATATGCCGATGAGTTGAGTAGTTATATCGAACAAGAGGTCCCTGAACAGGAAAAAGATAATCGAAATGATCGGAGGGGAAATACCAATCGTTCCAACTTGAACCTTTGGTTGGTAGATCCCGAAGAACGGGGACGTACCCAACAGGAGATTGCCGATGAATTGGGAGTACAGGTACGTAATTTTACCGGAGCCCGGACGATGGTTTCACAACAGCAGACTTTTTGGCGGACGTCGCGGAGGCTTGCCGGTAGAATACGTTATTCAGGCCAAGAACCTCGACGACCTGAAACGGGTATTGCCCCGCTTTATGGATGAAGTGAATAAAAGTCCGGTATTCTCGGTGGCCGATTTGAACCTTAAATTTACCAAACCCGAATTGACGATCAATATCGACCGGGATAAAGCTGCCGTATTGGGCGTTTCTATGCAGAATATTGCAGAGACCTTACAGCTGACCATGAGTGAACAGCGGGTCGGTTATTTCATCCTGAACGGGAAGCAATATCAGATATTGAGTCAGATCGACCGCGAAAACCGGAATAAACCCTCTGATTTACAGAATATCTATGTGCGGAATAATAATGGTGAATTGATTGCGTTGGACAATCTGGTGACGACTTCCGAGAGTTCTATGCCTCCGCAATTGTATCGTTACGACCGTTTTGTGGCCGCTACGGTTTCGGCAGGATTGGCAAAACGAAAAACGATATCAGAGGGATTGGCTGAAATGGACCGGATTGCTGCCGATGTGTTAGACGATAATTTTAAGACGACACTTTCCGGTAGTTCGAAGGATTTTGTGGAAAGTTCGTCCAGTCTGATGTTTGCTTTTGTATTGGCATTGATATTCATTTACCTGGTTTTATCGGCTCAGTTCGAGAGTTTCCGGGATCCCCTGATCATTATGTTTACTGTGCCTTTGGCGTTGATCGGGGCGATGGTGTCCTTGTGGTATTTCGATCAGACTATGAATATTTTCAGCCAGATCGGTGTAATCATGTTGATCGGGCTGGTGTCGAAGAACGGTATTCTGATTGTAGAGTTTGCCAACCAGCGGAAAGCGATGGGTGAACCGATGCTGATAGCTGTGAAAAATGCTGCTGTCGCTCGTTTCCGGCCGATTCTGATGACGAGTTTGTCGACGGTTTTGGGTATTCTTCCGATGGCTATCGCTACCGGTGCCGGTGCTGAAAGCCGGGTGGCTATGGGGATCGCCGTTGTCGGTGGGATGGTATGTGCTACTTTCTTGTCCTTGTTCGTGATTCCGGCGATTTATTCTTATCTGTCGACAGAAAAGGTGAAGGTGATCGGGGAAGAACATAAAGAGTAAAGAATTTTTTTTTGATTATGATTATGGGGAAAATATAGTTTACTATTCTTCATCGTTTGTTTTTTATTTTTTATTCCAGGGTTTTCTTCTGCCCAGGTTAAAATTACATTGGATAGTTGTATCGCCCGGGCGTTGGAATCGAATTGATTCGATCAAAATTATCCGCAATCAACAACGGCAGGCTGAAAATAACCTGAATTACGGGCCTTTTCTTCCGACTATCGGTATCGATGCTGCCCAGAAACAATCGATTACCGATAGTAAAGTGGTCTCCGACGGAGAAGACAGAAGGGCCGATAATTCCCGTTCGGATGCTTTGAGTGCCGGAGTTTCTCTCAACTGGCGTTTGTTCGACGGTATGGAAATGTTTATGACTCACAATCGTTATGCCGAAATGCTGGCGATCGGCGAACTGAACACCAAGGCAGCTGTCGAGAACCTGATCGTCGAAGTAAGTTCTTATTATTACGATGTTGTACGTCAGCACAGTAAGCTCGAAGCTGCACGGCATTCTTTGGAGTTGTCGAGTGCCCGTTATGCCGAGGCCCGTGATAAATATGTGATCGGAGTATTGTCGGGTTTGGAGGCCCAACAGGCAAAGCTCGATTTAAATGCCGACAGTTCGAATTATATGAAAGAAAAAAGAATTGTTGAAAAGTGCTTATATTTCACTGAATACTATCATGAATACCGATCTGCAAAAACATATGTACGTAGATGATTCTATCCGGCTGCATATGCCTTTGCAATATCAGGATTTGTTGACCGATCTGTTGCAATACAATACGACCCTGCAAATCGGACGCCGGGACCGGAAAGTCTCTGAATTGGACATGAAGATCGCCCGGGCCGCTTTGTTCCCTAAATTAGATTTCGATGCCGGATATAACTACAACCGCACCAAATCTCCGGCCTCGGTCACTTCCCTCAACCGTTCGAACGGTCCGTATTGGGGTTTTTCCCTGAGTGTGGATATCTTTTTAACCGATTGGAAAACCGGAAGAAGATCAGAAATGCGAAATTGGATATGGAAAATGCCGCCCTTTCTTATCAGGAAGCGGAACAGCAGGTAAAAAGCCGATTTGGCACAGCTCTACAATACCTACGAGAATAACCTGCAGATCGTAAGCTTTGAGGAAGAAAGCGAACGGGTTGCTTTCGATAACCCTCGATGCGGCACTCGAAAAGTATAAATTGGGAACCTTGCCGGGAATCGAATTCAGGGAATTTCAGCGCAGTTATATCGATGCCGTCGACCGTAAAGTTTCTGCCCTCTACCAGGCAAAAATCTCCGAGCTGTCGTTGTTGCTCATTAGCGGGAAAATATTGGAGTAATGCCTGTTTTATTTGAATGACTTAAAATGAAAAATGTTTTTCGGATCAAAAAAATATTGTATCTTTGCTCAACTAGTAATAACTTAAAAAAAAATTGTCCATGTGTCGAGTTTTAATTATCGGTGCCGGAGGCGTTGGTACCGTTGTTGCGCATAAAGTTGCAAAGAATAAGGTTTTTACCGATATTATGCTGGCCAGCCGCACCAAATCGAAATGCGACGAGATTGCTGCAGCCGTAGGGGGTAATCGTATTCAGACCGCTCAGGTGGATGCAGACCATGTTGAGGAATTGACCGGACTTATGCGTTCATTCAGGCCGGATATTGTGATTAATGTTGCTCTTCCTTATCAGGACCTGACGATTATGGAAGCCTGTCTGCAAGCCGGAGTGAACTATTTGGATACGGCTAATTACGAGCCTAAAGATGAAGCACATTTCGAATATAGCTGGCAATGGGCATACCATGAACGCTTTAAAGAAAAAGGATTGACCGCTATTCTGGGATGTGGATTCGATCCGGGCGTATCGGCGATCTTTACCGCTTATGCTGCCAAACATCACTTCGATGAAATTCAATATCTGGATATCGTAGATTGTAATGCCGGAAATCACGGAATGGCTTTTTGCTACCAATTTCAATCCGGAAATCAATATTCGGGAGATCACCCAAAACGGACGTTTTTATGAAAACGGACAATGGGTCAAGACAGGACCGCTCGAAATACATAAGACCTTGACTTATCCGAATATCGGGGAAAGAGAGTCTTATCTGTTGTACCATGAGGAACTGGAATCTCTGGTCAAGAATTTTTCCGACCATCAAACGGGCTCGTTTCTGGATGACCTTCGGACAGGAATACCTGACCCATTTGCGGGTGATTCAGAATATCGGTATGGCTCGTATCGACGAGGTGGAATTTAACGGAGTGAAGATCGTACCTTTGCAATTCCTGAAAGCCGTATTGCCCGATCCGAAATCCTTAGGCCACAACTATCATGGCGAGACTTCGATCGGTTGCCGCATTAAAGGGCTCAAAGACGGCAAAGAACATACTTATTATATTTATAACAATTGTGACCACGAAGCTGCTTTCAAAGAAACCGGTACACAGGCTGTCAGCTACACCACCGGTGTTCCGGCTGCCCTGGGAGCCGCGATGTTTGCAAAAGGACTTTGGAAAGGCGCAGGAGTGTATAATGTGGAACAATTCGATCCGGATCCATTCCTGGCAGAATTAGGGAGAACAAAGGATTGCCTTGGGTTGAAAAATTCGATATCGACCTGGAAGTATGATCGATAAGGATACGATTCTGAGCAACTGGGATTTATCCACTGTCCCCTCTCCTTGCTATGTATTGCATGAAACCTTGCTGGCAGACAACCTGAGGGTGATCGACAAGGTGAGGAAGGCTACCGGAGCAGAGATTATCGTAGCTTTGAAGGCCAACGCTATGTGGAGTATTTTTCCGGAACTCAGCAGACATTCGGATGGAGCCACTGCCAGTTCGCTGGCGGAGGCTCGTCTTGTTTTGAAGAATATGGCGCTCCGGCTCATACTTATGCTCCGGTGTATACTGAAGGAGAGATCGGCGAGATATTGAATTGCAGCAACCACATCACTTTTAATTCGTTGGGACAATACGAGCGTTTCGGACGGCGGGCCCATCGGGCAGGTGTCTCTTTGTGGGCTGCGGGTAAACCCGGAATTTTCTACTGTTGAAACCGATTTATACAATCCGGCCAGTCCCACTTCCCGTCTGGGCATATTGGCTGCCGACCTGACTCATTTACCGGAAGGAATCGATGGTTTTACATTTTCATTCGTTGTGTGAATCCCGTCCGGATGATTTGAGAGGTACGCTGGCTGCTGTCGAAGAACGATTCGGCCGGTTTTTCCCGCAAATCAAATGGTTGAATATGGGGGGAGGACATTTGATGACTCATAAAGATTACGATGAGGAGGAACTGATTCATATCTTGTGTGATTTTCGTTCGCGTTATCCGCATTTACGGATCATTCTCGAGCCGGGTAGTGCATTTACCTGGGATACCGGTTGTCTGGTGGCCACTGTCGAAGATAAAGTCAGTAACGGAGGTGTCGATACTTTGATGTTGAATGTTTCTTTTTGCCTGTCACATGCCCGATTGTCTCGAAATGCCCTATAAGCCGGCTATTTTAGGCACTCATGAACCTGCCGAAGGGGAAAAAGCGTTGGCGGATGGGAGGAAACAGTTGTCTGGCCGGTGATTACTATGGAGATTGGGCTTTTTGACGGGGGACGTGAGCCCCGGGTCGGAGATCGTATCGTTTTTTCGCGATATGATCCATTATACGATGGTCAAAACGACCATGTTCAACGGGGTCACCCATCCTTCCATCGGAATTTGGAATCCTGAGACCGGTTTTCGTCTGGTCCGTAAATTCGGTTACGAAGATTATAAAAACCGGATGTCTTGACAGAAAAATTTTTTGCCGAAGAGGTTGCCTGAACGTTTAAATCTCACTTTTGTGGAACTTAAATTCCGGAAAGACTTATTGTGAGGTAGGGTTTATTTTTTGCTAGTGTCGGCTGATGCGGTGAAATGGTTGTCATATTGTTACATTATGTAGAGAAAGAGGGCGGGAGTATGGCCTGACGGGAAATGCCTGGTGATTGGTTGCCCGAACGATTTGTTTGAGAAAAAGTGGGATGGAAGAACCGTCCCGGAATCCCTGTTATTCTTCCCGGGATAGGATATAAGCCCGCCATTTTTGTATCAGTTGCTGCATATCGTCCGGGATTTCCGAGTCGAACGACAGGCGTTCACCACCTGTGGTGGGATGTTCGAATCCCAGGGTTTTCGCATGCAGTGCCTGTCGGGGACAAATTTCGAAGCAGTTGTTGACAAACTGTTTGTACCTGGCAAAGGTGGTACCCTTCAGAATTTCATTTCCCCGTATTCTTTATCGTTGAAAAGCGGGTGTTTGATATATTTGAAATGAGCACGGATCTGATGGGTTCGGCCGGTTTCCAAAATACATTCAACTACGTTCACATAGCCCAGGCGTTCCAATACCCGGTAATGCGTTACGGCGTGTTTGCCATGACTGCCGTCCGGAAAACAGGCCATGACTTTGCGGTTGGTCAGGTTGCGCCCGATATGTCCGGTGATCGTTCCGGTTTCGTCTTCCAGGTTACCCCAACAAACGGCTACATACTTCCGGTCGGAAGTCTTGTTGAAAAATTGTAATCCCAGATGGGTTTTGGCCTTTTCGGTTTTGGCGATGACCAATAATCCCGACGTGTCCTTATCGATCCGGTGGACTAATCCGGGACGCGGATCGTTATTGTCTTTAAAAAGCGGATTACCTTTCAGGTGCCAGGCCAGAGCGTTCACCAAAGTGCCCGTATAATGCCCGTAGGAGGGATGTACTACCATCCCGGCGGGTTTATTGACTACCATCAGGTCGTCGTCTTCGTAAACGATGTTCAGAGGGATATTTTCCGGTATGATCTCGATTTCCCGACGGGGATAGGCCATGACGACCGATACGATATCTTTGGGTTTTTACCTTATAACTCGATTTGACAGCCTTCCCGTTTACCAGAATATTTCCGGCATCGGCAGCTTCCTGAATTTTTGTGCGGGAAGCATTCGGCAGACGTGACATCAGAAATTTATCCACCCGGAGCAGATTCTGGCCATTATCCGCTTCGATCCGGTGGTGTTCGTACATTTCGGATGCTTGTCCTTCCTCTTCTTCTTCCAATAATTCTTCCTCTTCTTCAAATTCGGGCATAGGATGCTGTTTTAGTTCACGTTTTTTATTCGGTAACCATCAAGGAGTCGAGTGCTGCAATTTTATCTTTTTCCAGGGTGATATGCAGGTTGACATAAGTACCTCCTTCGACTGTCGTCTCGCCCAAAGGATCCTGTTCGTAGATGACAGCCGAGTAGGCATCGTTTTTTACTCTTTATACTGGCATCCGGGAGTACTTCGCCGAGATTCAGGTAAGATTTACGAAGGATATCCAGGGCTTCCTGCAGATTTTTTCCCGGTCAGTTGCGGGAGAACGACTGTATTCCTTCCATTTCCGCTTCCTAACACGATATCGATAACGGCTCCTTTGGTCAATAAGCTCCCTGGAACGATATTTTTTCTCCGTCATGTTTAAGATCCAATACCAGATTATGAAATTCGGACGGGGCATATTCGATATGACCGATTTTGAATCCCCGGCTGGTCAGGGGTTTGCAGTGTCTGCCGGTAAGCAGCATTCTGCAGGTTCGGGAAAACCACTTTTTTCAGGGTTATGGGCATTGATGATCAGATGGATCAGACGGTTTTTCTTTAACGTGTGCTCCGGCTACCGGTGATTGTTCGAGCACGACTCCCGGTTTGGCCGCATCGTCATACAGGGAGTCGGTCACCACAACAGTTAAATGAGCATGCCGGGCTACCGCGTGTGCTTCCTCCACTGTCAAATCGTTAAAGGCAGGAACCGGAATAAATTGTCCGTGTTGGGTATAACTCTCCAGATGGGATAGAACAAAATAACCTATCACACAAACGAGAAGAATGGCTGCTAACAGATTCAGCAGGTAAAAGGTGAGTCTTGCCGGAAATTTTTTCATCGGTTACAATTTGGTTTATGGCCTTTGTTGTGAAAGCCTGGGTTCATCAACTTGCAAAAAAATAGCGCAGATTTTTTAAATTATCTACTATTTTTTCTAAATTTGCTGCTTATTAATAGGAATAGCTATGCTAAAATTATTATTTCTGTTTTTGCTTTTATGGTCTTGCGGTCAGGTACTCGGGCAAGGGACTGCGGGTAACGAAGTCCAACGATATCGTTGTGATTCGGGGAAAGAGCTATTATTTGCATACCGTGCAACCCGGTCAGACTTTGTATTCGATATGTAAGGCATACGGAGCGAACATCGACGAGGTAAAGAGTTTAAATGATAAGAAAGATAATGCGTTGAGTTTATACGAGGTATTGAAAGTGCCTTATACCGATCCTTTTTGTGCAACAGGACGACAAATTTTATTATCACAAAGTGGTTAAAGGAGAGACTTTCTATTCCATCGCCCGGCTTTATAAGATAAAACCGAAACGTTTATTGAAATTCAATGAAGGATATGCCCAGAATCAACCCCCTGGCGGTAGGAGCTGTGGTGAAGTTGCCTTTGGCTGAAATCGATCTTTCTGTATTGGGTGAAGAAGAAATCGAAGCTTCGGTGGGGAAAAAAGCAGGAGATTCGCCCTGTGCGTCCGGTTCGAAACGAGAGCGTGAAAAAGTGGAAGAAGCGTCCGTGACCGATATCCTGCAAGATGCCCTGATGCAAAAAAAACGAAAAAAACGGAACAAGAACCGGAAAAAGAGACTACGACTGTTATCGGGGCTACCGATAAAATGGAGATTCCGGATTATATCTCCGAAGTAGTGATGCCTGTCGATCCTTTTTGTGAAGGTGGCTTTACTGCTCCCTTTTTTCTGCAAAAGATTATCCTGTATTTGTCGATACGCTGGTGGAAAAAATGCCGGTACAGATTTCTGCCCGCTCGAGCAATTTATTTCTTTTTTATGAAGGGGGTATTGCTGGCGGTGGACAGCTTGAAAAATCAAGGATACAAAGTAAACCTGAAGGTTTTCGATACCGAACGGAGTGCAGAGAAAATGTATACTATGGTCGATGAAATCGACCGGTTTCATCCCGATCTGATCATCGGTCCGGTATATGGCTCGGTGTATAAGGCCTTAATGGATGATTTAACGAATAAAAATATCCCGGTCATTTATCCCTTATCTTCCCGAAGTGAAGAATTTGGCGTGTATCCTGATTTTATCCAGGTCAACCCTTCTATGAAAGCACTGACTGTTGCGATGAGTGATTGGTTGCGCGAAGAAGCGGAAGAAGCGAATCTGGTTTGTCTGAATCTGACGGGGAACGAGGTCAGTCATTCGGACCTGGAAGATATTCGCTTGTTTAAGGAGTATATGCATCGGATCGGCAGTATGAATTTTTATGATTGGAATACTTCGGCAGTTCCGTTGGATGGATTGCGTTTGCAATTGTTGCCCGACCGGGAAAATATAATCATTCTGCCTACTACGAAAGAAGCTGAAGTCAGTAAGATATTACCGGTATTATCGGCTTTAACGGATGGTTATCGGATTACCGTCGTCGGCTTCCCGGAATGGCAGGCCTTTACTTCGGTAGATCATGAGACTTATTTCAAACTGAATACGAAGATCTTTACCTATAGTTATGTGGACAATACCACGGAGCCTGCCAAACGGTTTGCCTTAAAATACCGGAAATATTTTTTTTATACCGAACCGAATAATCTGGCCTATAAGGCTTTCGATATGAGTCTTTATTTTATTGAATTGGCGGCAAAATACCGGGACCGGACACTGGATGCACTTGAATTTTATCCGCGTAACGGTGATTTTTCGCGTTTTTATTTTCAAAAGATGGAAGGTCAAGCCGGTAAAGAAAATCAGGGGTTTTTATATCGTCAATTTTGGATCCGACTACCGATTGAAAATAGAGTCCCTATAAGCGTAACTTGTCAGCATGATCTGCGATATAAATAAGCAGACCTAAAGCATAAAGTTATGGCAAAATTCGAAGACATCATTCAGGGAAATACCCTTGTGTTCGTAGATTTTTTCGCTACCTGGTGTGGACCTTGTAAAATGATGCATCCCGTATTGGAAGACCTGAAAAAAGCAGTTGGTAAATTCCTATCAGGTACAGGCGGTACCGACATTGATGTTATTCAAAGCAGGTAAAATGGTTTGGCGGCAGAGTGGGGCGATGCAAGCAACACAAATTGTCAAGTGATTGAAAAACACCTTTGATTATCAGTGTTTTATATTTCATCTGTTCGTGATCATCCAAATCGCGAATGTATAAAATTATTTGAATATCCGGTTTTCGGAATGTCAGAAATATCTTTCGTCGGATGAATTTTTTTGAGGAAAAATAGTTACACCCGATGAAATATCTCTGTATGTTTGTGGCGTTTAAAATTAAAACAAACAAATCTGAAAAAGGAGAGATTCGAAAGAATCTGACAACTATGAAAACAGGTAAAACCGAGTTGCCCCGATCGACGAGTGGGGCAGATGAGTTCTTTTTTTTATTTTACAGGGAAAAAACAGGGAGTGCGGATCGAGGGAGAAGGGTATGTCATCCGGGAATTCAGTTACTCCGATTGTGAATCCTTGGCAGAAAATGCCGATAACAACAAAATCTGAATAACTTAATGGATAATTTTTCCGCATCCCTATACCAAACAGGATGCATTCGATTACATCAGTATGGTAAAAGCCATGCCGGGCAAACCGATGCGTTTTGCTATCGAGGTTGAAGGAAAAGCGGTGGGAAGTATCGGATTCGGATCCGAAGGAGATGTAGAAAGAGTGACTGCCGAGGTGGGATATTGGATCGGGGAAAAATATTGGGGGCATGGCATTATGAGTAAAGTGTTGGAGGATATCACCGAATATGCTTTTCAAAATTTTCATTACGAAAAATTGTACACGATTGTATTCAGTACGAATCCCGCTTCTATGCATGTATCGCAAAAAGCGGGGGTATCGACAGGAAGCTGTTTTGCATCATGCTGCAGTCAAGAATGGTCATTTGGTCGATTTTTATTATTTCTGTAAGATGCGTGAGCACGGGTAAGTTTTATATCCCTTTTTTATCCCTGACTTGATTAGAAGCCAGCTGACAGGCAACATATTCTCCGATATAAACAGCAGGAACAAACGAAGTAAAAGTTTCTCCGGTAAGACCGGTGTAAAAGGTATACCCTGTTCTGTAATGAAAAGCCGATAAGGTAACTCCCGGCGGTTACCGATCTGATAAAATTGTGAAAACAAAATACAGGAAAATCGAAACTTTTCAGGAAGCAGGGAAGTATATTCTTAAAAAAAAAGAGTATTTATGGAGAATTTATGGGCTTTGATCAAAGGAAATTTGCCGGTTTTTGTGATGTTTTATGCGAGTTGGTGTCCGCATTGCCGTAAAATGTTACCTATCGTCCGGAAGCTGGAGAATAACAAGCATTTGAATTTGCAATGCTTCGATATCGATGATCCGGCTAACCGGCGGTTGGTAGATTATTATCAGGTGCAGGCTGTCCCCTTGATGATGATATACAAAGCCGGAGAACAACTTTGGAGATGGAATGGCGAGATCGAAGAGGAAGAGCTGATGCAGACTCTGAAGAGATTATTGAAATAGGCTTATTTTACTCTTCCTCCCTGTTTCCATGTTTTTCGGTAATAATCTTCTTTCAGGTTACTGATGATGACTCCCCCTGGAAGTAGAAGCATGGATAAAATAGCCGTTTTTAAGGAATAGGCCGACATGGTTTATTCCTTTTTTTTTTCGGGAAGTATTGAAAAATACGAGATCACCACTACTTAAATCGCTTTTCATGATTTTACGGCAGTTGCGGGTGGCTATACCACTACTGGAACGTTCGAGGGATCGATGATAGACTTGTTTGTAAATCTGATTCACCAACCCGGAGCAGTCGACTCCTTTCCGGGTGCTACTTCCATAGCGGTAAGGGGTTCCCAGCCATCGGGCCGCTTCCGAAAAAAGACGCAGATCGTCTTTACGATTGACTTTAAAACCCAGTTGGTGGGATAGTTGGCTCGTCTGAGTCGCCGTTTGGCCGAGTCGTTTCGTGCTGTTACAGGAAGACAGGAACAGGCTGCAAAAGAAACAACATCCGATCAGAATATATCTCATCATGCCCGGACTATCTTATGAATTTTTTTGAATCATATATTCGTTGATACCTAAATTTTTATAGGTTTTCATTAATTCTTCGTCATTGTCTGTGATAACAAGAAGTTTATCACCGATATCTAAACCGGTACCTCCTCTTGGGATAAAAAGTTATTTCCCCGTTTAACCATAACTACCAGTGTATTGTCCGGTAGACTCAGGTCCATCAGACGGTTTCCGTTGACCAGCAGGTTGTCCGCAACTTCGATTTCTGACATGGCCGATTTGATTTCTTCCGGTAGTTCCATGCCGAAATCATTACCTTGTTTGGGTTCTTTTTCCGATAAGTTCAACAAGTTAGCCATAGAGCTGACTGTGGTTCCCTGGATCAACAGAGATACGATCGTAATGAAAAAAATACGACATTGAAAATCAGGGAAGCATAGGGAATCTGGGCGATCAGCGGATAGGTGGCGAAAAATGATCGGAACGGCGCCCCGGAGACCGACCCAGGAAACATATACTTTGGCTTTGGTACTCATTTGCCTGAAAGGAGCCAGGCATAAAAAAGACACTGATGGGACGTGCCAGAATGATCATGAAAAACCCACCAATAAACCCAGTCCTGCAATGGGCAGCAAGTCACGTGGATTGACCAGTAAGCCTAAGGTAAGGAACATGACGATCTGGAAAAGCCAGGTGAATCCATCGAAGAAGGTGGTGACGCTTTTCTTGTGCTGAATCTTGTGATTGCCTACGACCAACCCCGCGATGTATACGGCCAGGTAGCCATTTCCCTTCACCAGCTCGGTGATAGAGAAGATAAAGAATACACAGGCTAACAGTAGAATGGGATAGAGATTGGTTGCCGATATTCAACCGGTTCATCAGCCATACGGCCATTTTTCCCAGTAAGAAACCGGCTACGGCTCCGACACTCATCTGAACGATAAACATCAGGAAGGAATACCATAGGTTTGTTTCACCTGCAGGAGTTTGTATAATTTGGATGAGCAATAACGTCAGCATATAAGCCATGGGATCGTTACTTCCGCTTTCGAGTTCGGGAGCATAGGACGGAGTTGTTCTTTCAATCCTTGTTTTTACTTCGCAGGATGGAAAATACCGACGCCGAGTCGGTAGATGACATCACTGCTGCCATTAGCAAAGATTCAGTCAGCGTGAGAGCAGAAAAATCGGATACGAGACCGGTAATCCAATAAATAAAGAAACCGGTAATGGCTGTTGTCAGTGCCACCCCGAGGGTGGCGAGTATGACTCCTTGGCCCAGTACAGGTTTGATTTCTGTGTATTTGGTATCCATACCACCCGAAAAACAAGATGATACTCAGAGCAATCATACCGATGAACTGCGCTCCATGAGGATTATTGAATTGTATTCCCAAGCCGTCGCTACCGAATAACATACCTACACCGAGGAATAATAACAGAACGGGAACTCGAAACGAAAACCGGCCTTACCGGCGATAATACTGAAAAAAAAAAAGGAGAACAGCTCCTATCAATAGGATATTGCCTGTGTCGATGATCATAGGATAGTAGAAATGAAAAATTTAATAACTCATACAAAAATACAAATAATATGCCAATGTATGTGTTTCTATTTTAAATTCATATACCGAAAAAAGTTGTTAAAGTTTTGAATCGAATACTAATCGTCCGGGGGTATGATTTTTTTTAAATTCCGATCTTTTGTCTTGGTATTTCTGTATTTTTAATTATTTTTGATAAATCAAAATGACTGTGAATTTGAAGATCCGAAGCATTACCTGTAGGATAGGAAGGGGGATTTTAGGTTTCGGAGTTTTGAATCAGTAATTAATATTCTAAAAGTATGGATCAAATAAAATTGGAAGAATTGGCCGTAGCTTATCCGGATCAGGAAGATCTGGTCCAGGTTTATAAAGAGTGGGGGGATTCTGCGTATTTGCAGGAGCTTTTTAAAGTTTTAGACAGTTACGAGCCGGATTGGAATAAAGAAAAGGAATTGGGAAGTTGGGCGGCAGAGTTTCTGCTGGATATCCTGGAAGAAGAAGAGTGGGAGGAGGATGACTCCGGAAGAAAGGACAGACCGTTTTAATGAATTATTGGACGAAAGATATGAGGATTTTCGTAGTAGTCATCAGTTTGCCCGGATCAATAATATTAACCTCTACCTTCAGGAAGGGGAAGACCTGGATGCTGTTTTGGCCGAGGGAGACGAAAAAGGTTATGTTTCCCAAATTGGGCTTGTAAGGCTTTGGGACGAATGGATATAAAAAGTCCATGAAAAAATTTTCATGGACTTTATAATGATTAAGCTTCGATTTCGATCATCGGAGCATCGGCAGCTACAGTAGTACCTTCTTTTACTAACAAACGTTTTACAGTACCTGCATAGTCGGTTGCGATGCTGTTTTCCATTTTCATGGCTTCGAGTATGACTACAGTCTGACTTTTGGTTACCGTATCGCCTGGTTTTACGGTGAAGCGTAAAATACTACCCGGCATCGGTGCTTTTACCGTCTTACCGGTGATCGGTTCGTTTTTCTTCTCTTCAGCAACCACTTTTTTCTGCCTGGGGTGCGTCAGCTTTATGCTGTGCTTCATAAGCAGCTACTTTCTGTTTAGTCAGGAAGTTTTTAGCTACCTGCGGGGAAGAGTTCGAGCAACAATACTTCTTTCTCATTGGCAGCCAGTTTCACACCGCCTGCTTCCGGTAATTCGGGGTTTGGCTGCATTTGGTATTTGCTGGTATCGTAAAGGGATTTCCTCGCGGGTACCGGCAATTTTCAGACGGAATTCTGGATCAACAGGCACCGGAGTCTTTCCATATTCACCCTTCACCAGGTTCACAAATTGATTGAAACATTGCTGTACATCGGTTTCCCGGCTTTAATATCCAGAGCACAGTTAACCGCTTGTGCACCGACGATCTGGCTGGTAGGAGTTACCAAAGGAGGAAGACCGGCAGCTAAACGAACAGTCGGAATTAATTTCATGGCATCTTCCAGAATCTCCATGGAGTTCAATTGTTTTAATTGGGCTACCATATTGGTGTACATACCACCGGGAACTTCGGCTTTCTTTACCAATTCATTGGGTTTCGGGAAATTGAAATAAGCCTCGATAGCATGACAAGCATTCAATAAGGCTTCTTCGTTGTTTGCTTTGGCAGCTTCGATCGCTTTATCGAATTCTTTTTGTCGATTTCAGCTGGTAACTGGTCTGTCAACGGGTTGAACGGATTCGGGAATTGCTTGCTGGCATCTACCGCTTCCAGTTCTTTACGGATGCCGTAAAGCTCTTTGTTGATTTTTTTGCAACGGCTTCCATGTTGACGTCCAGTTCGACACCTAATTTCTTACAGAATATATAAACCAGTTCGATAGCAGGGGCTCCGGTTCCGCCGGCAAAGTTCCAGATATTGGTATCGACGATATCTACGCCTTTGATGATAGCCATCAGGACGGCACCCAATCCATAACCCGGGGTACAGTGAGTATGGAAATCTACCGGAATAGACAGATTCTGTTTGAATAACGGAATTAATTCTGCAATCCGTGAAGGTTGGATCAAACCACTCATATCTTTGATGGTCACCATGTCGGCTCCCCAGGGCAGCCATTTGTTTTGCTTTGTCCAGGAAATAGGCGTTGGTAAATACAGGTTCGGATTCTTTTTACCTTTCAATTTGTCGAGTAAGCCCAGTTTCGGATATTTCGGGTCGATGGTGTAACATACTGCACAGTCGGCGATTCCACCGTATTTCTTCACATATTTAATGGTCGATTTCACGTTGTTCACATCGTTCAAGGCATCGAAAATACGCATGATTCCTAAACCTGATTCGATAGCGTTTTTACAGAAACCTTCGATAATTTCATCTGTGTAAGGAGCGTAACCGAATAGGTTACGACCTCTGGATAATGCTGTTAATTTGGATACATTACCCACTACGGCTTTGATTTTTTCCAATCTGTCCCATGGATTTTCATTCAAGTAACGCATTACTGAATCAGGAACAGCTCCTCCCCCAAACTTCCATTGCATAGAAGTTTGCATCTTTATAAAACGGTAATACCCTGTCGATCTGCTGCTGAGTCATACGGGTTGCAAAAGAAGATTGCTGGCCGTCTCTCAAAGTAAGATCTCTGATTAATAATTTTTGTGCCATAACTTGAGTGTTTGTATTTTGTTATTTTGATTTGTACAAACATATTAAATTTAAACGACAACTTCTAATAAAGTGGTAAAAGAAAATATAGAAAAAAATTCATTAATTGTTTGTGAGAATTTGTTTCTGCTTCTAAATTGTAAGTGAATGGCAATATTTTTGACTTTTTCTTTTATTTATAACGTTTGTTTCGCTATGTTTGCCGAATTGATTTATTCGACTATGGAAAAAATTGCTGTATTTCCCGGATCCTTTGATCCTTTTACGGTCGGGCATGAAGAGATCGTAAAGAAGGGGCTTGAAATTGTTCGATAAGATTATTATTGCTGTCGGTGTCAATCCCGTTAAGAAGGAATTTCTCGATACGGATTGTCGTATTCGTTTGATTAGAAAGGCTTTTGAAGATACCGATCGGGTGACGGTAGAACCTTATTTCGGTTTGACCGTAGATTTTTGCAGGCAGGTGAATGCCCACATCATTATCCGGGGCCTGAGGACGGCGGCCGATTTTGAATACGAACGTGCTGTCGGACAAGCTCACCGGGCCATGGACGGACGTATCGAGACGGTCTTTGTGCTGACCTCGACCGAGCATACGTTTGTAAGTTCGACGATTGTCCGTAATATTTATTTGAACGGCGGGGATGTCACCCGTTTCTTACCGGAACGTTTGACAACCGAGGATTTGAGGGAATGTGAAAAGGGAGGTTAAAGAAAAGTTCGGCGGAATATGAAGAGCAGAACATGGAAAAAAATCAGTGCCCTGCTGTTTCTGGGGATTGCCCTGCTGTTTCTGCTGATGCCGACTTATATGCAGGAGGCTTTGATTCACTGGTTCCCGGATATTTCGGATACCTATATTTTTCCGTCGGATACGGTGGGGAAAAGCTGATTCCTGCTGGGAATGGCCGGTGGCCAGGGACGCCAATCGATACCGGATGACCGACGACGAAGAGGCGTATCTCGAAAAATACGGAACGGTGGCTTATCTCGTCATTCAGGACGATAGTATCCGGTATGAGGAATACCGGGAAGATTGGACACCGCAAAAGCTTTCCAATATATTTTCCGCTACCAAAAGTATTGTCGGCCTGCTGGTCGGCATAGCTTATGACGAAGGATTTATCGAAAGTCTGGATGATAAAGTCAGCAAATATTTGCCTGAATTCGGGGAGGGGGATAAAATTACGATCCGCAATCTTTTTGACGATGAGTTCGGGATTGGACTGGGATGAAGCCTATACCGCCCTGATTTCGAAAACCACTCAGGCTTACTATGGTGATCGGATCCGGGATTTGATTATGGATTTGAAAGTAGTCGAAGAACCTGGAAAAAAGTATTCCTATAAAAGCGGTGATACTCAATTACTTTCATTTGTGCTCGAAGCAGCTTTAGATAAGGTGCATAAAGAGAAGGAATATGAGTGGGGGATCTTTAAGACAGAAGTGAAAGTCCATAGCCCGGTGAGTATCAGTGAATATGCTGAAAGAAAATTATGGAAACCCCTGGGAGCCTGCAACGACGCTTTGTGGAACCTGGACCGGGAAGACGGGGATGAGAAGACATATTGTTGTTTCAATACGACGGCCCGGGATTTGGCGCGGCTCGGACGTTTGATTCTGAATAAAGGAAATTGGAACGGCCGGCAGCTGATCTCCGAAACTTATCTGAATGAAGCGATAACCCCAGCCGGATATCTGGAAAATGAATTCGGAGACGGATCATTGGATTATTATGGTTTTCAAATCTGGATTATGCATTACAAAGAGATGCGGTTTCCTGCGTTTCGGGGGCTAGGGGACAGTATATGTTCGTCATTCCTCAGAAAAAGGCTATCGTGATTCGTTTAGGGCATAAACGCAGTGACGAATATATCCGGGAGAAAACGATCGATATGGATGCTTATCTCGATATTGCTTTTAAGATACTGGAGTGAGAGGAAAACAAAAAGCTGCCCTCAAGGCAGCTTTTAATGGGTTATATCTTTCTATTACCAGGCGAACATCGGACGGGGATTCATCATCGCATTGACTTCTTTCTTCACTTCTGCAATGACGTTTTCATCGTCGATATTCGACAGGATCCGGTCGATCATGTCGACGATCACTTTCATATCCTCTTCTTTCAGTCCCCGGGTTGTGATAGCCGGAGTTCCGACACGGATACCGGAAGTCTGGAATGGAGAACGGCTGTCGAAAGGCACCATGTTTTTGTTGATCGTAATGTCGGCTTTTACCAGGGTGTTTTCAGCTTTTTACCGGTCAGTTCCGGGAATTTGGTCCGCAGGTCGATCAGCATGCAATGGTTGTCTGTTCCGCCTGAAACCACTTTATATCCTTTATCCATGAAAGCTTGTGCCATAACTTTTGCGTTTTTCTGCACTTGCTTTGCATATTCGGTATAAGAATCGGACAACGCTTCTTCGAAAGCGACCGCTTTAGCTGCGATGACATGTTCCAGCGGTCCGCCCTGTTGTCCCGGGAATACTGAAAAATTGATGACTTGTGACATCATCTTGATTTCTCCTTTCGGTGTTTTCAATCCCCAGGGATTCGGGAAATCTTTGGGAAGTAAAATCATACCTCCACGCGGTCCGCGTAAGGTCTTGTGCGTGGTGGTCGTTACAATGTGGCAATATTCGAACGGATTGTTCAGCAAGCCTTTGGCGATTAAACCGGCCGGATGAGCCATATCATACATCAATATAGCACCTACTTTATCGGCGATTTCACGCATCCGTTTATAATCCCAGTCACGGGAATAGGCAGAAGCTCCCGAAACGATCATTTTCGGTTTATGTTCGAGTGCCAGGCGTTCCATTTCATCATAGTCTACCAGACCGGTATCTTCTTTTTACATGATAAGCGATCGGTTTATAGTTGATTCCCTGAAAGGTTGACAGGTGATCCGTGAGACAGGTGACCTCCGTGAGCCAAATCCAGTCCCAGGTAAGTATCGCCCGGTTTCATACAGGCAAAGAATACGGCAGCATTGGCTTGTGCTCCGGAATGAGGCTGCACATTTGCATATTCGGCACCGAATAATTTACATGCCCGGTCGATCGCCAATTGTTCGGTCTGGTCGACGATCTGGCAACCACCATAATAACGGGCTCCGGGATAACCTTCTGCATATTTATTAGTCAGGCACGAACCCATGGCTTCCATGACTTCATCACTCACAAAATTTTCAGAAGCAATCAGTTCGATTCCTTCTTTTTTGACGCTGGCACTCCTTTTTAATCAGGTCAAATATAACGGTATCTCTTTCCATAGTTAAGTAGTTAAAAATATTTTTGTCAAAATTAAATTAAATCCTTTTCCAAAGCAAAAGCATTTCAAACTTTTATTTGCTGAAAAGTTTTGAATTAAAAGTGATGGTCATCCGGTCTGATATTCTTTTTTTGAGTTTCGTATCTTTGCAGAAAATATAATGTGAACAAACAGAATTGAAAAACATGGAAAATCCTTTTGAAGAACAGCAGAACCAGTTTCAGCGCCCGACTTTTTTATTGGTATTGTGTATTCTTACCTTTATCGGTAGTGGTTGGGGAACTTTATCCAATTTATTTTCTGTATTTACAGCCGGATTGACCAACTCATCGATGCAGATGGAACATTATTCTTCCATGCTGAACGGTATGGACCAGGGGGGCGATTCTGCCGTGCTTTCCGATATCCTGAGTTCGACCATGGCGAGTTTACAGGCCACTTTTGTACATGCTAAAGAGATTGCTGTCATAAACCTGGTGTTGAGTGTGATTAGTTTGCTGGGAGCTATTCTGATGTTTCAATTGCGCCGTATCGGTTTTTTATTTCTATACGGCGGCTCAAATCCTGATGTTGTTTGTGCTGCCTTATTTTGCCGGTTTTAATTTTATGGTACTTGCCGGTATGTTGTTTTCTGCTATTTTTGCTGTTATCTTTATCGTGATGTATGCCTTGAATTTAAAATATATGCGTTGAACTGGGAAGTATGAAAATAGACGCGTCTGTCATACAAAGATTATCGCAAAGGAGATAGGGAGGCCTATACGGCTGTTTTTCGGGAATACTATGCTCCGTTGGTGGTCTATAGCAGTCGTATTGTCAAGGAACGGGAGATCGCGGAAGATATTGTTCAGGAGTTCTTCTGTTATCTGTGGAAACAACGCCGGCAATTGGCAGAAATGCATTCGTTTACAACTTATTTATACCGTTCAATACACAATCGTCTGTTGAATTACTTGCGCGACCGGCGCGGGATTCCGATAGAGGATCAGGATATGCTGAAAGAAGATGATTTTTGTCGGTCGGATGATGGAGGAGGAAGTATATCGCGAACTTTTATGACGCCGTCCGCCGTTTGCCCGCCCGTTGTCGTGACATCTTTATCTTGAAATTGGGATGGAGCGGACAACCGCGACATTGCCCGTCAGTTGGATATCACAGAAGAAACCGTGCGCAGCCAATTGCGCCGGGGGGAAATCCTCCGGCGGAAGTTGACAGCGGCATTGGGGTTGAGTTTGTTTATTCTGATATGTCAGGGGCGTTTCGGGAAATGGATAGACAGCGAATAGAAATATTACTCAAATAAATTTATATTTTTTCGTTTCCTTTTGCACGTTTTTTAAACTTTTGTGTCTATATAATATATAGCGTTAAGTTATGCAACAGAAGTTTGAAAAGATACGGGATTTATTAGTGCGTGAAAAGTGGGACGAAATAATATATAGCGTTAAGTTATGCAACAGAAGTTTGAAAAGATACGGGATTTATTAGTGCGTGAAAAGTGGGACGAATTGACGGCCGATGAGCGGCAGATGCTGGAGGAGTGGCGACAGGGAAGAGGAAAGCCACGAACAACTCTATCGTCGTTTGGCGGAACCGGGGGCTCTCCGGCGGCATTTCGATGAATTGGCGGCCGTTGATACGGAGCGGGCGTTGGCGTACAACCGGAAATTATTACAGCGTTACGCCCTCCGGCGTGTTGTGCGGTGGAGTCTGCCTTATGCGGCTGTCGTGGCGATTGTGGCGGGCGTGTGGCTACTCTTTCCCCGGACGGAATCTCAGCCTCGTGTAACAGAAACCATTGAAAAAATCGAACCGGGAATCCGACGTGCCGAGTTGGTGCTGGCAGACGGTTCGGCTGTGGAACTCTTGCCGGATATGCAGAAAAACACTGGAAAGCGAACAGGAAAAAGGTCGTCATTGCCGGCAATACGGTAGATTATACCGGCTCCGACGAGAATTCGATGCCTGTTTCGCAACATTTGATCCGTACACCCTGCGGTGGTGAATATTCCCTGACTTTGGCAGACGGCACAAAAAGTGTGGCTGAATGCTATGTCGGAATTGAAATACCCGACCCGTTTCAATGGCAATACCCGTTGCGTGGAGTTGAAAGGCGAAGCCTTTTTCGAGGTAAAGCCCGATGCACAGCGTCCTTTTTACGTTAAAATCGACAACTATGAGGTGAAAGTGTTGGGCACCTCTTTCAATGTGAAAGCATATGACGACGATGACAGTTGGGCAACGACCCTTTGCATCGGTAAAGTGGAGATGACGGATGTCCACACCCGCGAAAGCATAGAGCTTCTTCCGGGACGGCAGGCGGTGTGCGACCGTCAGACCGGTAACGTGGAAGTGAAAGAAGTGGATACAGAACTGTTTACAGCCTGGATCCGTGGAGAGTTTCGCTTCGATAATACCTCCGTGGAAGAAATTTTCACAATTCTGCAACGCTGGTACCACATCGATGTGTTTTATACCAATGATGCCGTGCGCAGAGAAGTCTTCACCGGTAAGTTACCGCGGTTTGAAAACCTGCAGGTCATTCTCGACTTGATGGAGAATGTCAGTCCCCTGCACTTTGAACGGAAAGGAAATACAATTTTTATACAATAAAAGAGGAGCGATAGTAACTACCACATTAGCTGTCATCCCCTCTCTGATTATTAACTTTAAAGTTTTACAAAATTATGGAAAAACATCCGAATTTGGAAGTCGGACGAGCGCCGATTTCCCTTCAATGGAGAAAAAAAAACTCATCATGGTGATGAAATGTTTGTTTTTTCTGCTATTGGTCTGTCATTTTAATGTGTTCTCGGAAATCAGTGCCCAGCGCGTTGCCCGTTTCCGGATGGAAAATGCCGATTTGAAAAGCTGCATCCAGCAGATTGAACGGCTTACCGGCATCGGTTTCCTGTATAACGGCAGGGAACTGGAGCAAATCAAAGGCATCACGCTTGATTTGCAGAACGTAGAAATCAACACGATTTTGAGTCGTTTGCTCGAAGGTCCCGGCTACACGTATGAAATCGTGAACGGCGTCGTTGCCATCAAGCGGGCTGTGACGGTGAATAATGTCGATTTACCGCAAGCAGAGAAGCGGACGGTGCGCGGCGTGGTGAAAGATAGGGATGGTATGCCGTTACCGGGCGTTTCGGTCCTTGTCAAAGGCACTTCCTCCGGGATGGCGACCAACGTTGACGGTCGTTTCGAAATTAAGGTAAACGACGATCCGAATGTAATGCTGGTTTTTTTCGTTTATCGGAATGAAAAGTCAGGAAATGAAAATTGGTCAAGCAACTACGTTGAATGTCGTCCTTGAACCGGAAAACAAAGCTTTGGAAGAAGTGGTAGTCACCGGTTACCAAACCATCTCCAAAGAGCGGGCCACCGGTTCGTTCGATAAAGTATCCGTGGAGGTACTCAATTCACGGCCTTCTTCCGACCTTTCCAATATGCTACAAGGTGTAGTTGCCGGGATGCAATCCACTGAAAATGAAGACGGCTCGGTCAATTTCCTGATTCGAGGTACCAGTTCGCTCTATGCCAATACAGAACCATTGGTGGTAGTTGATGGTTTTCCTATTGAGGGTACCTTCAGCAGCATCAATCCCAATGACGTAGAGAGTGTCACTGTATTGAAAGATGCTGCTGCAGCCAGCATTTGGGGTACCCGTTCGGCCAATGGTGTAATCGTTGTAACCACAAAAAAAGGGAAGCAGGGCAAACTGAATGTAGAGGTACAGGGCTTTTACCGTTTCAATATACGCCCCGACCTGGATTACATTTTAGCGCAAGCTGATAGCAAAACGACGGTGGATTATGAACTCATGGCTGTAAAAACGGATGGTTCCTTTCGGAATTCACACCTTCTCCTACCAGCATTGCAGGCAGTTTGCCCATTTCGCAGGAATATTATTATGCCAACAAGTATTACGGAATGTCCGAGGCGGAGATGAACACAAATCTTGACCGTTTGCGGCGGACGGACAATCGGAGCCAATTGAAGAAGCATTTGATGCAGACACAGGTATTGCAGCAGTACAATGTCAACCTTTCGAGCGGTACGGAAAAAATACAACCTATGCTTCGCTGATGTATGAAAAGAACGATGGAAGCTACCATCAAACGCGGCTATGAACGTTTTATGGTAAACTTTAATAATACCTATAAATTCACACCTTGGCTGGCGGCGAGTGTAGCTGGTACGTTTCAACGGAAAAAAAAGCGGAAACCAGTGGTGTTACGGTCGCTGAACTTCGTAATTTGGCTCCTTATGAACTGCTGTTGGAAGAGGACGGGAGCTATGCCTACAACGTGGGGTCTTGGAACCGGTTGATTGCAGAAGATCTGAACCTGCAAAACCTGCCTTACAAGGATCTTTCCTACAATATGTTGCGCGAGGTGTGCAACCGGAAATATACGACGGAAACCACCCGATACCGTTTTAACGTCGGGCTGAATGCCAAAATCTGGCGCGAACTTGTTTTTGATACCAAGTTCCAGTATGAAAAGAATGTCGCCGATACCCGGCAGTACGACAATGAGGAGACGGACTATGTGCGCCAAATGGTGAATTACTATACCGACTACGATTTGAGCGGTGATGTGTTGAAAAAAATCAGTACATCCCTTCGGGAGGCATTATCCGCAGCAGCAAAAATTCCAACGAAAACTACGTTTGGCGAAACCAGTTGAGTTACAACGAAACGTTCGGAAAGCATGACGTAACGGCTTTGGCTGGTATGGAAATCAGCGAATATAAAACATCAGGCACTACTTATCCTTATGTAGTGGGTTACAATGAAAAAGACCAACACCTCCCTGCCGGCTTACTACGGTAGCAAGGAATCGGCAAAGACTATTGTCGGTTATCCTGATTACTACAATACATTGGCTACGATAGTGCAGACGACTTACTCCGACCGGGTGGACCGCTATTTCTCTTATTTTGCCAATGCGGCTTATATGTTCGACGGCAGATACGGGGGCATCGTTTAGTATCCGGGCGGACGGTTCCAATTATGTAACCGATGACAAGTCCCTCCGGTGGTCGCCCATGTGGTCGGCCGGGCTCAAATGGAACATGTCCAATGAATCGTTTCTGGAGGCCGCTTCTTCCTGGGTGGATCGCCTGACCCTGCGCTTGACTTACGGTATCAACGGTAATGCAGAAAAGAGCACCTCCCCCAGACGTTGATTTCTACCAGTGCCAACGTGACGACGGGAACTAACGTATCTCGTGTGACCAGTTACGGTAATCCCTTATTGCGTTGGGAAGAGACCTATACGACTAATGTCGGGGTGGATTTCTCTTTCTTTAAAAATGCACTTTCCGGTAAGGTGGAATATTACAACCGACTGGGGAAATACATCATCGGAACGGTGACTGTTCCTTCCGTATATGGAAGCAAAGAACAAAGGTTCAACAATGCCGAAATTCTGAACCGGGGTGTAGAACTGGAACTGACCGGTCAGGGACAGGTTCGTTCGATTGGTTTGAATATTTCGTCGACTGTGACGTTTGCCTATAACAAAAATAAAGTACAGAAACTGTTCTACCCGTCGCTTTATTGCCATCAATTGGCTTATGCTTCTGATCCTTCAAACGGTTATTTCATCGAGGGCAAACCGGTGGGTGCTGTTTACAGCTATGATTATGCCGGAGTGCGCGATGGAGTGCCGCACGTGAAAACTATGGACGGGAATGAATGGACGTTCAACGATTTGACGCTGCATAACCGAACCTTGGGATTGGATAAGATGTATTACGGGGGACTACCATTGCTCCCGCTTCATTCGGATGGGCGAACTCGTTCAGTTGGAAAGGGTTGAACCTTTACGTTTATATGACCGGTAATTTCGGCGGTAAGTTCCGGGCGCCGACAGCCGAATCGGTTCCATTGGCCAATTCGAAAAAACACGATCTCCAAGTTTATTACCCGGTTGATGGAAAGCGATGGGACCACTTTCCCTACTTTACCGGCACCGGGCGATTACATGTGTTATCGTTGGGGCCGCTATTTGCCTTACTTGCGCGGCAATGTGGAGGATGCTTCGTTCATCCGGTTAAAAAGAAGTCACGTTGAGCTACTACCTCCCGGAGCAGTGGTTTGCGCTCTATCCGTTTGCAGAAGGCCAAAGTATTCGTACAGGCCCGTGACTTGGGAATGGTATGGACGGCCAACAAAAACAACTACGACCCCGAATGGTTGCCTGGCACCAACAAACCCAGCACCAGCTTTACTTTTGGAGCCAGCTTTTAACTTTTTAATAATTAGGAGGAAAAAGATATGAAAAAGCATTTATTGAAATTATCGTTCCTGATAGTCACGGCGAGTATGTTCTGTGCGTGCGATTCGTTTTTGGACAAGCAGCCGTCGGCAACGAGCGACGCCCCTATTACCGAGGTATCGCAATTGCTTTCCCTTTATGATTATGTGACAAACACGTATGAATACGATTATCCCGGAGTGTATGCCACCGATGATTACGGTGTGCCCTTGGCACTGTACGATGCTAGTCCCATTACTTTTTGGGGCTGATCAGATGAGTTTGTATGCCTTGAGCAGCGAAGTTATGGAAACAACGACAGGCAATAACGTTTGGGAATACGAATACGCCAAGATATTCAATGCCAATACGATCATTGCCTCTGTTGGTTCTGTAAACGGTTCGCAGGAAGAAAAAGACGAGGCGTTGTGCAATGCCTATTTGATGCGAGGCTGGTCGTTTTTCCGCTTGGCTACCGTCCACTGTCTGCCATACAGTGAGGCCAACCGCAGCGAGATGGGGCTGCCGTTGCGTTTGGGTACGCTTTTCACAGAGGATATCTCGCGTGCTACGCTGGGGAAGACCTTTGACCGGATTCTGATGACTTCCGCGAGGCGGAAAAAATACTGTGTGGTGGACCGGGTACAGGAAGGCTTTGCCTGGAGGGCGTCCAAATGTGCCATTTACGGAGCTTTTTGCCCGCGTGTATCTTTACATGAACGACTATGACAATGCGACTACCTACGTGGACAAGGCGTTGGCATTAGCTCCGGGACTGTATGACTATAACAATCTGGATTGGGCAACACCGGTGCCTTATCCTGCCACTGGCACGATGGCGGGAGGATACACTGCACTATTGTGAAACCCACAACTGGAATCTGCAAAAAATCTATAAATGGTCAGAATGGATTTATATCCGTCTGCAATATCTGGCGACGCAATGGCATTCCCCGTCACAGGAATTGTTGGATTGCTATGTTGACGGGGAAGAACGACCGCCGTTTCGACCTTTTCTATGTGGAACATGGTAATCGCCGTTTTTCAGTAGCTTATGACTGGTATCGCTACAACCAACTTTATGATGACAGCTATGCCATTTCCGGTTTGACTGCCGCTGAGTTGGTACTGATGAAGGCAGAATTGCAGGCACGTAGTGCCAATTGGCAGGACGCCTTGGTTACACTGGCACCGTTGCGTGAAGCCCGCTTTCTTCCCGGAACGGCTACGGTATTGACCGCCGCTTCGCAGAGCGAAGCTTTAAAACAGGTGTTGCTTGAACGTCGCCGTGAAATGCCTTTTACACTTCGTTTGATGGATATCAAGCGTTTTGCTGCCAGTGTGACACCCGATGATGACGTAACCATCCGACGGAATTTTACAAGGTTACCCAGAGTGGGGTAGACCCCTCCCAAAAAAGGTACAGATTAACGTGAAAGGAGACGACCGTCGTTTGGCCATTCCTATTCCGCAGCAGGATATCCAAAATTCGCAAGGTGCCATTGTGCAGAATCCATTTTAACAACAGATGCTATGTCGGCAGGAGTTTCCCTATGCCGGCATGGCTTTTTTAACTTTGAAATTATGAAAAAAAACCTATTTTGTTTGTGCATATTGCTGTTGATAGGCAGTATGCAGATGAGTCGTGCATCGGATAAAATAGAGAAAACAACCGTTGAAAGTCCTGTATGTCGGCGGTTCGGCGGATATACAGGTTTTTGAACGAAACAATTAGCGACAGTACGGCTTTGCGCAAAAGCATTGCCGATCGGACAGCGGCATTCGGGGAGATGCTCCGACAGTATTTCCAGACTGTGAAAGTCGTTGCGGCGGAGGATTGGACGCCGGAAATGTCCCGGGCATACGATGTGACCGTGATGGATGGCCGGCCAAAAGCCATCAAACCCGCTTGGCAGGGAAAAGGACGCTTCCGGTAAAGTAATCGCTTACCACAGTGCGGTCTATTTGCCGGAAAGTTTTGACCGTCCGATGGTCACGATTGCCGAGGTGGGGGAATACCGTCGGGCGCGGCATCGGCTTGAAAAAGCGATTGGTATTGTTTGTGCTTGGATGCCGATGCCCACCATTGGCGGGCAGAACACCCGATTTTCAAGGGACCTTTTCCGGTAAAGATGACGGTACGCATGTGTCCGACACCTTCGGATGCTTTTCATTATGCCTATTTTATGGATGAGCCTGTACCGGATTCGGTTCTGATGTGGAAAGTGCAGAACAAAGGTTATCAGACGCACGAAGGTTTTCGGGTAGGGATGGTGGCTCGTCCTTGGGGCTTTGAAGATTCTCCGGACGCGGAATATATTTCCAGTGGCGTTTGCGCCAAAACATTGGATGCAGTGGCTATTGGCCGTCACGGGAACTTCCTGCATTGGGGATTTGCCGCTTCGCCGGCAGATATGACGGAAGAGGCAAAGACGGTATTTGCCAACGCGATTGTCTACATTTCCCGTTTTGCCGGACAGAAACCCTTCGTCCGGAAATACAACGATCGCATTGCTACCCGCGAATATGTGAAAGAGCAGCTTTACTTGTCAACCCGGGAAGCTTGGCAAGAGAGGGTGAAAAAGCGATGAAGAGTTTGCTGCAGAGGGTTTAAAACTGAAAAAAGTGGTTCAGGAAAAACAGAGGCGTGGTGAGAGAAATTGAACCGCAGGGAAGAGATGTTCCTAAACTATGAACCGCAACCGCCGATGAGTTATGCCGATATGTTGAAACGTTACCAGGGAGAGCTGTTCGATTTGTTTGGCGAGGACGAAGCGGCCTATGCCCGTTATTACCGTGAGAACATAGATTATTTTTATGGAGGTGAAGGCATGTATGTGCTGAGTATTGACGAAGATGTGAAGAGCCTTGGCATTCCCTATAACGACAAACGCTTGCTTGATACTGCCATCCGGTTGCTGGAAAAGGGAAAGAGACCGAAAAGGCCAACCGCATCCTGCATCGCTATACCCTTTGCCGCTTTGAAGCTCCGCAGGAGTGGCGGACTTGGTATGAGAAGAACAAAGAGCGTCTTTTTTTTACGGAATCCGGGGGCTGGCTTTTTTATGGTGAATACTCGCGAACCTGATCCTGCCAACGATTACAGCGCACGTTATGCACAACCGGTACAGGAAACATCGTCCCGACCGGCCGCCACGGATGACCGGAATCCTGTGCAGATGGTTGCAGGGCTTGAAAAGGCAGCGAACGGCAACCGGGAGATTGTGGTCCGCCTGAAAATCCATCCGGGCTATCACATTTATGCTTATGTTGCTGAGAGCGATCCCTTTGTTACCACGCAGGTAGAGCTCCAATTGCCGGAGGGGTGGACGATTGTCGGTAAACAGAAACTCCCTTCCGCCAAGTCGTATAATAAACAAGGTACCACCGTTTATGAAGATGAAGCCATTTTCCGGTACGAAATCTCCGGTAGTGGACAAGGGGAAGCAAAGTGTACCGTCAGCTATCAATGCTGTGACGCACACATCTGTTTTCCACCGATTGAAAAGGAATTGAAAGTAATGTTGAAATAAAGTGTCATAACTAATGAAAGGAATCATAAGAAAAACAATTTTAGGCATTTGGTTTTTCGGTGGATTGTCCGCTTGCACATCGAAACCGCATTTTACCATAGAAGGCTCGTTGGACGAGAAAGTGGACGGTGAAGCTTACATCGTCGGCTATCCTGGCTGGAATAAAAAACCGGATACCTTGGCGCGGGCTGAAATCCGGGACGGAAATTTACGTTGACCGGTTCACTACCCGATACCATGGAAGCGGGACTTTATATCACCGGGAGAAAACCTATGCGATACTTTTTGCTTGAAAATGCCGATTACCGGGCGCATCTTCGCGAAAAATCCTGAGGCCAACCGAGTGGAAGGTCCGGAGCTGCAATTGCTATTTGCTGCCTATCAGGCCATCGGTAACAAGACGGCCGGACAAACGAATGAATTGCGCAACCGTTACTACTCTGCCCGTCAGAAAAACGATACGGCTACCATGAATGAGGTTATGAGAACCATGGGGAAATTGGGGGAGCAGACCGGTCGTGAACAGGAACAATTCCAGGAGGCGCATAAGGATGGTTTTTTAGCTGCCTATCTGTTGAACAAACGGATGTACCAATATCAGAACATAGAAGATTTACAGCGGGAATACGATCAATTGGGTGCTTCTGCCAAAGCGATGAAACTGACGCGGCAAGTGGTAGAGCGTTTGGACGAAATGGCTGCATTTTGCCCCCGGCAAAAAGGCTCCGGATTTTACGCTTCCAACACCCGAAGGGGATTCTTTGTCCATGTATTCCATCCAAGGGAAAGTGAAAATCCTCGATTTTTGGGCGTCGTGGTGTGCTCCTTGTCGGGCGGAAAAATCCCTACATGGTGGAACTTTTATAAAAAATACCACCGGCATGGATTGGAAATCTTGAGTGTTTCATTGGACCACCAGCAGGCTCCTTGGGTGAAAGCCATTGCGGATGACCACCTTTCTTGGAACCATGTGATGGATACTCAAGATGTCTCTCGAGGCATGTATAAACTGCTTTGCGGTATTCCCCATGTGATTGTACTTGACGAAAACAATGTCATTGTCGCCAACGGTATTCGCGGAAAGCAATTGGATATAAAACTGAAAGCAATTTTCGGAAAGTAGAGCTATCCTCTATTAGCAGGCTGCCGGACTCTTGAAGTGAAGTGCCCCCAAAAAAGTTGGACATAAAACTTTTTTGGGGGCATTTCATTGTTAGACAGTCCCTTTTTATTGGGGTTATCCACCGAAGTTGTCGTACATAACATTTTCGTCGGGAACTCCCAGATCGTACAGCATTTTTGGTGACTGCCTGGATCATCATTGGAGGTCCGCACAAGTAGTATTCGATATCTTCGGGGTTCTCGTGGTTCTTCAGATAGTTCTCGAAGATCACCTGGTGTACGAAGCCCGGTTTGTAGGCCACGCCGGCAGCATCTGCTACAGGGTCGGGACGGTCGAGGGCTAGTGTCCAATGGAAATTCGGATTTTCTTCCTGGATCTTATTGAATTCATCCACGTAGGGAGCTTCCTGCAGAGCACGTGCTCCGTACCAGAAGGTCACTTTACGGTCTGTATGTATCGTATGGAACAGGTTGAAGATGTGTGAACGCATCGGAGCCATACCGGCACCACCACCGATGAACATCATCTCGTTGTTGGTTTCGCGCAGGAAGAATTCTCCGTAAGGACCGGAAATCGTTACTTTATCTCCCGGTTTACGCGAGAAGATGAAAGAAGAACAGATACCCGGATTTACCGGAGCAAAAGCGCCTGCCGCACGGTCGAACGGCGGAGTGGCGATACGAATGTTCAACATGATGATATTGCCTTCTGCCGGGGAATTGGCTATAGAGTAGGCCCGGTAGGTCGGTTCGGGATTATGCATCTTCAGATCGAACATTTTCATCTTTTCCCAATCGCCTTTGTATTTTTCATCGATGATCATGTCCTTGAAGTCGACATCCAAGGCAGGTACATCGATTTGAATATAACCTCCGGATTTGAATTTCAGATTTTCACCTTCCGGCAATTTTACAACGAATTCTTTCAGGAAAGTAGAAATATTCCGGTTGGAAACTACGGTACATTCCCATTTTTTGATTCCCATCACGGATTCCGGAATACGCATTTCGATATTTTCTTTCACTTTCACCTGACAAAGCCAGACGCCAGTTTTCGTGCTGCTGTTTGTAGGAGAAGAAACCTGTTTCGGTCGGGAGGATAGAACCTGCACCCGAATCTACCTGGCATTTACACATACCACAGGAACCTTTACCACCACAGGCCGAAGGCAGGAATATTTTCTGGCCTGCCAGGGTGGACAACAGTGAGCTGCCCGGTTCGGTTGTAATGATCCGGTCGCCATTGTTAATGCTGATTTTCACATCCCCTTTGGCGGTCAGTTTGGCTTTGGCAAACAAAAAGGATACCCACCAGAATCAGGATGACAATCAGGAATACCACAATGCCGGTAGTGACGATTGTTGTATTTATTGCTAATAGTACCATTTAATTTTTAAATTTTAGATTTTAAATTTTAAATTATTCGGCATCGGCATTGCCTTCATTTTGTGCTGAAGCCATCTGATCTTTTTTTCAGTCAGGTAACCGGTGACGGTCTCTTTTTCACCATAGGAGGATACCTGTGCCGTCGTTTCGGTTTGTGCCGGCTGAGCTTTCAGTTTATTCAGGTCGATACCCAGGAAACTCATGAAAGAGATAGCCATCAGTCCGGTCACGATAAACGTGATACCGATTCCCCGTAATGGGAGCCGGAATGTCGGAATATTTCAGTTTCTCCCGGATAGCGGCAATACATACGATAGCCAGCATCCAGCCGATACCTGAGCCCAAACCGAATGTCGTCGCTTCGAGTACACTGCCGTAGTTCCGCTGTTGCATAAACAGGGAAGCTCCCATGATAGCACAGTTTACAGCGATCAGAGGCAGGAAGATACCCAATTGGTTGTACAAAGCGGGAGCAAATTTCTCGACGATCATTTCCACCAATTGTACCATAGCAGCGACGATGGCGATGAACATGATAAAACTCAGGAAGCTCAGATCGATTCCGGCAGCTTCATCCCCGAGCAACCATTGTAAAGCACCGGGTTTCAACACATAGTTGTCTAACAGATAGTTGACCGGAACGGTGATGAACAATACGAAAATAACAGCGATTCCCAGACCGAAAGAGGTCTTCACAGTCTTCGATACGGCCAGATAGGAACACATGCCTAAGAAATAGGCAAAGATCATATTGTCGATGAAGATGGAACGGACGAATATATTTAATAGATTTTCCATATCTTATTTTTACTTTAATTATTTTTCTATTAAATCTTTATTTCTGGAACGGTGTACCCAGATAATCAGTCCGACAAGAATCAAAGCCATGGCCGGCATAATCATCAAACCGTTATTGAGATAACAACCGCCGTTCTGTACATACCACGATTCCGGAATAATACGGAAACCGTAAAGTGTACCCGAACCGAGCAGTTCACGGAAGAAAGCTACGATCACCAGGATCAGGCCGTACCCCAAACCGTTACCGATACCATCTAACAAAGAAGGCCAGGGGTTTATTGGCGAGGGCGAAAGCTTCGATACGTCCCATGATGATACAGTTGGTGATGATCAATCCGACATATACGGACAGCTGTTTGCTGACATCGTAAGCGAAAGCTTTCAACAGCTGATCGACGATGATTACAAGAGCGGCCACAACGACCAATTGTACGATGATACGGATACGGGTCGGAATGGTATTTCGCATCAGCGAAAGGATCACATTCGAGAAAGCGGTTACGGCCGTTACCGAAAGCCCCATTACGATGGCAGGCTCCAGCTTGGCAGTAACAGCAAGGGCAGAACAAATACCCAGGACCTGTACGATAACCGGGTTGTTCTTACTCAGAGGACCGAGCAGGAATTCCCGGTTCTTAGCTGAAAATAATGCGCTCATTTTATTTTTGTTTTAAAAACGGTTCGTAATAGGTTAAGTAATTCTTGATCATGGTCTCTACTCCTTTGGAAGTGATCGTACCTCCGGATATGGCATCGACTTCATTCGCCCCGGAAGCATTCCGCCTTTTACGACCAGAATTCCAACCAACTGATTCCCGGAGAAAATCTGTTTGTTCCGGAATTCTTTATTGAATTCAGGCGTGGTAATTTCAGCTCCCAACCCCGGAGTTTCTCCCTGGTGGTCGAAGAAAGTACCGTAAACGGTATCTTTGTTGTCGTCCAGGGAGATATATCCCCAGATAGGGCCCCATAAACCGGCTCCGTAAATCGGTAGGATGTATTTGGTGGCTCCGTCGACATTGGCGACAAATACGGGAAGTTCCGTTTTTCAACCGGTAGGTTGTATTGTTTTTTCGATGTTTACGTCAAAGGCCTTGCCTTCGATTCTATCTCCTTTGCTGTTTATAATAAACTGCTCCTTGATATATTTGTCGAAGAGTTCTGCAGAATTGGCAGCAGTGGAGGAAATGTGTATCGCACTCAGTATGTTCTGTCTCTTTTCGTTTTGGCGGTTTTCATTCTGCCGGGGTTGCAGGGAAAGAGATACGATGGATAGTAGCGCTGCAACAACGACTACCAGAACAACTGAATAGAGGAATGTATAGGTATTTCCTTGTTTATTCATATCTTTTAAATCTATGATTGCTTAAATCTTAAATCGTCAATTCGCAACGGCTTTCGCTCTTTTCAGTCTGCGTTTGATGTTTGCCTGTACGACGAACCAGTCGATCAGGGGAGCGAACGTGTTCATCAGCAGGATTGCCAGCATCATGCCTTCGGGATAACCCGGGTTGATGCAACGGATGATCACAGCCATCGCTCCGATCAACAGACCGTAAACATATTTACCTGTATTGGTTTGAGCGGAAGTTACCGGGTCGGTAGCCATAAATACCGCTCCGAAAGCAAAACCGCCCATTAGCAGTTGCTGATAGGCTTCGACACCGGAAATCGGCTGGAATACGAGCGCCATGAGATAACCTCCGACAAAAACCGAAATCATGGTGCGCCAACTGGCGACGTTGGTCAATAACAGAATCACAGCTCCGATCAGAATACAGAAGGCCGAGGTTTCACCGACCGAACCGGGAATAAATCCCCAGAACATGTCTGCCGTACTGTAAGTCAGGGGTTGGCCCAGAGCCATTTGTGCCAGTGGAGTGGCTTGTGAGATGGCATCGGCTGTGTCTCCGGCAATCCATACTTTATCTCCTGAAATCATAGAAGGATAGGAGAAGAAAAAAAAAAAGCACGGGCCAACAGGGCTGGATTCCAGATGTTCATACCTGTACCTCCGAAAATCTCTTTACCGATGATTACTGCGAAGGCTGTCGATAAAGCCACCATCCATAACGGAGCTTCGACAGGCATAATCATGGGGATCAGTAAACCGGAAACCAGAAAACCTTCATTGATTTCATGTCCCTTCATTTGGGCGACTGCAAATTCGATGCCCAATCCAACGACATAAGATACGATGATCATGGGGGAGCACTTTCCACAAACCGTAGAAGAACAGTTGGAAGAAAGTGGTGTCTGCCAGGCCGCCGACAGCATTGAAATGCTGATAACCTACGTTGTATATCCCGAAAAGAAGTGCCGGAATCAAAGCAAGTACCACGATGATCATGGTTCTCTTCAGATCGACGGCATCGGATATGAGCTCCGCTGGAAGTGGTCGTGTTCGGCACGAAAAAGAAAAGACTCGAAACCGGTGAAAACGGAGTGGAATTTTTCCAGCTTACCTCCTTTTTCAAATTTGGGGTTTCTGCTTATCCAGATAATTTCGTAAAAAGTTCATTTTATTAATTTTAGATTTTAAATTTTAGATGTTAGCTCCGATACCTCCCTATTGGGTGATGATCGGAAATCTTCCATCGTAAATTAATTCGTTTCTTTCATCATCAGTTCGATTCCGTCGCTCAGGATTTTTCTGAACAGGCGTCTTCGAGGTACAGACAAATTCACATAAAGCCATGTCTTCGGGCACAACTTCGTAGATACCGAGTTGTTCCATGCGGTCGATATCCTGGGCGAGGACAGCTTTCAGCAAATATACCGGATAGATGTCCATCGGAAATACTTTTTCATATTGTCCGGTTACGACGAAGGCCCGGCGTTCACCGTGGTAATTGGTGTCCAGGGTGTAATGTTTCTTCGGACATAAAAGGACGGGGAATAATCTGGAAGCCGAGAATTTATTGAAACCCGGGGCCGCCCAGCCTAAAAAATTCGTAGTTATTGCCTTCCGGGATGACGGTGATTTGATTGTCGTAATAGCCCAGATGACCTTCCGGAACGACTCGGGTTCCGGTGAGTACGTTGCCGGAAATGATCCGTTGTTCTACTGCATTTTTTAATTTTCCTGCGGTGAGATCCTGAATAGAAGCACCCAAAATACTGTGATAATACTGGGGTTTTGTCACTTCAGAACCGGCCAGGGCGATAATTTTACGTGCATCGAACCGGCCTTCATTGAACAGGCGGCCGATGATAGCGACATCCTGAATGTTGACCACCCATACTTGTTCTCCTTTGTTGATCGGATTCAGGTGATGAATCTGAACACCTACGTTGCCAGCCGGATGCGGACCGGCAAAATAATTGATATCTACATGCTGTAGTTTGGTAAATACAGAAGCGGAGGGAGTATTTTCCTGCAAGCCCAGATTTACATTTTTATTGCAGAGTTTGCAAAGGCAATCGATACCGGTTTGAAGATCTTTGCTCTGATTGTTCAGGATCAGGTCGTAATCCGGAGCCAGAGGAGCAGAATCGAAGGCTGACACGAAAACGGCTTTTCGGTGTACTCATCGGGTCTGCAATGATGTCGTAAGGACGTTGTTTGATCAGAGGCCAAACGCCGCTTTCCAACAGCCTGTCGATGACTTCATCCCGATTCAGTTTTGCTGACTTCTGTTTTTCCGAAATCCCGGTACCGGATCTCGGCATCTGCCTTGACTACGACTTCCAGTAATTTACGTCTTTCGCCTCGGTTGATGGCTTCAATGGTACCACTTACCGGTGTTGTGAATTTAATTTCGGGATGTGTTTTGTCGATAAATAAGACATCTCCCGCTTTCACTTCATCGCCGACCTTGACTGCTAGTTTCGGAGTCATAGCCCGGAAATCCGTCGGTTTTAACGCGCAACTGGTTATTTTACCAGCAGGTTGCACCACTTTTTCCGCTTCTCCGTTTAACTTGATATCAAGGCCTTTTTTAATTTGATTACCTTGGACATGTGTTTTAATTATTAATAATTAAGTATTTACAATTACTGACCACATAACTTTTACCTCGCCCCGATAAGGGGCTTGCAAAAAATATGAAGTGT
>VOFJ01003750.1_pt1 | contig 37552 bp, 58 predicted proteins | sample 5384081 | NCBI WGS metagenome assembly VOFJ01 (sample SAMN12384729, study PRJNA508395) | human gut metagenome | isolation source: healthy gut I | host: Homo sapiens
ATTCACCATCTCTCGCCAACAAAAGGCATCAGCTCAGGCTGGTGCCTTTTTTGCGGCTAGATGGTGAGGATGAGAACAGGGCGGCGGTCCGCAGACCGCAAGCAATCAGCCCTGCGGGCTTTTTGCTTAGTCCGGAGAGAATATCCACCATCTCCGCCAACAAAAGGCATCAGCTCAGGCTGGTGCCTTTTTGCGGCTAGATGGTGAGGATGAGAACTGGGGCGGCGGTCCGCAGACCGCAAGCAATCAGCCCTGCGGGCTGTTGCTTAGTCCGCGGGAGAATATCCACCATCTCCGCCAACAAAAGGCATCAGCTCAGGCTGGTGCCTTTTTGCGGCTAGATGGTGAGGATGAGAACAGGGCGGCGGTCCGCAGACCGCAAGCAATCAGCCCTGCGGGCTGTTGCTTAGTCCGCGGGAGAATATCCACCATCTCCGCCAACAAAAGGCATCAGCTCAGGCTGGTGCCTTTTTTGCGGCTAGATGGTGAGGATGAGAACAGGGCGGCGGTCCGCAGACCGCAAGCAATCAGCCCTGCGGGCTGTTGCTTAGTCCGCGGGAGAATATCCACCATCTCCGCCAACAAAAGGCATCAGCTCAGGCTGGTGCCTTTTTTGCGGCTAGATGGTGAGGATGAGAACTGGGGCGGCGGTCCGCAGACCGCAAGCAATCAGCCCTGCGGGCTGTTGCTTAGTCCGCGGGAGAATATCCACCATCTCCGCCAACAAAAGGCATCAGCTCAGGCTGGTGCCTTTTTGCGGCTAGATGGTGAGGATGAGAACAGGGCGGCGGTCCGCAGACCGCAAGCAATCAGCCCTGCGGGCTGTTGCTTAGTCCGGGAGAATATCCACCATCTCCGCCAACAAAAGGCATCAGCTCAGGCTGGTGCCTTTTTTGCGGCTAGATGGTGAGGATGAGAACAGGGCGGCGGTCCGCAGACCGCAAGCAACCAGCCCTGCGGGGCTGTTGCTTAGCCCGCGGGAGAATATCCACCATCTCCGCCAGAAGTCGCAGATTGCATTTTGAGACAGAGGGGAATATACTTATATTGGATAGATTCCAATACTATAGCAATTCAGCTTTTTAATGCAACAGCGGTGAATTGCATATCGCAAAGATGCCGTTTGAATGTTGCACTAATTTCTTGACTTGCGATAAAATTTGCGATAAACGATTTTGGGAAGGAATATAATCATGTCGAAAGATGAATATTTGATTACAGATCCACCCCTTAAAGCGCTGACTGTTTTTGCGATGCCGATGATCCTTGGCAGCTTTTTTTCAACAAGTATACAATATGGCGATTCCATCATAGTCGGTCAGTTTGTTGTCGGCTCCTCGGCACTTGCGGCTGTTGGTGCTTGTGCTGCACTGACCAATGTTTTTTATTTGCGTGGCGCTGGGTGCCGGTGTGGGCGCAGGTGTGCTTGTAAGCCGCTATTTTGGTGCAAAAAATTATGGTAAAATGAAAACCATTGTGTCAACGTCCCTGATCAGCTTTTTGCTCTTAAGCGTTGTCCTTGGTGTCTTTGGCTTTAGCTTTTTCCCGTGCTATGATGAGCGGCTTACAGACCCCCCGCCGACATTCTGGAGGATGCGGTGCTGTATCTGCGGGTCTATTTTGTGGGCTTCCCGTTTTTGTTCATGTACAACATTCTTTCCACCATGTTTACCTCCATTGGGGAGTCTAGGATCCCGCTGGGTCTGCTGATCTTTTCCTCCATCCTGAATATTTTTATGGATCTCTGGATGGTGGCGGGGGCTTGGCTTGGGCGTGTTTGGCGCAGCACTTGCCACGTTGATCGCACAGGGCATTTCTGCGGTGTTTTCGTTTTTGATCTTCCTGCACCGGATGCGGCAATATAAAAGCCCCTTTAATAAGTTCGATCGGCAGGAGCTGTATTCCATGCTCCGCATTGCGGTGCCATCGGTCTTGCAGCAGTCCACCGTGTCCATCGGCATGATGATCGTGCAGGCGGTGGTAAACCCCTTTGGCACACAGGCGCTTGCCGGATATGCAGCAACGATGCGGGTAGAAAATGTTTTCTCGCTGATCTTTGTCTCCATCGGCAATGCGGTCTCGCCCTATATCTCCCAGAATCTTGGTGCAAAGAAGATCGACCGCCTCAAAAAAGGCTACCATGCTGCGCTGGTGCTGGACCTGTGCTTTGCGGTCATTGCCTTTGCGGTCATTGAAACCCTGCACACCCAGATCTCCTCGCTGTTTCTGGGCAAGGACGGAACGGCGCTGGCCTATCAGGTGTCCGGTGATTATATGAGATGGCTTGGTTACTTCTTCATCTTCATGGGCATCAAGATGGCAACTGATGGCGTCCTGCGCGGGCTTGGCATCATGCGGCCGTTTCTTATTGCCAATATGGTAAACCTTGCCATCCGCCTGTCCGTTGCTCTGATTTGTGCACCGCGTTTTGGCATTGCTTTTGTTTGGCTTGCAGGTCCCTGCAGGTTGGCTTGCAAACTTCCTTATTTCCTATGCGGCGCTCAGAAGATCGTGGCCACAGGATAAAACGGCGGTATCTCAATGATTTCATGCAGTGGAGAGGTGCTTTGTTCTGACGGGTTTCACTTACAGAGAATGTGACGCGAAAAAAAATTCGCCGGTGTTCCGTTCAGAAAATCAGATGCTCGCTAAAATATCTGTCAGTGTGGCGACAAATGCTTCATCCTGCTCCTTCGTCCGCTTTGGGCTCCCCTTCGGGTGCTTGCCGGCACGAAGGAGCTTTTTTGTTTTCATACCGCCGCAGCATGAGGGCATCTATATTGTCGGCGGTGTATTCCAAACCATTTTGATTCAGCACCCGCGCGCATTTTGCCAGGCACATACTTGCCAGACCGTAATCCTGTGTCACGACCAGATCCCCCGGCTTTACCCGGTTAACGAGTGCAAAATCCACACTGTCAGCGCCTTTGTCAAATGCCAGCGTCTGTGCCCCTTCCCGCTCGATTTGGTTAGAGGTGTCGCACAGGATGATGACCGAGATGCCGAACCGCTTTGCAATCTGCAATGTCAAATCGACCACCGGGCAGCCGTCTGCATCGATCAAAATCGTCATCGGTGTTCCTCCATCGTCCACCGAAAGGCTTTCGCGGTACGCAGGTCGGCGTCTTTGAAATGCCCGCCGCTGTTCCATTCAAGGGTGCAGTCTGCGCCACGCTCTATAAGTCGGCTGTGCAGGGTGCGGATGTTATCACCTACCGCAGCCATGACGGCGTTTTTCGTATGTTCCTCCTTGTCGCCAAGGCTCAGATAAACGTGCTGTGTTTGCATCGGGTACTGCTGTTCAAATTCCATCCAGCCCGGAAACCACACAGAGGGCGAGGCTGCGGCGACACCGTAGAACAAACCGGTCTGGGTGGATGCCCACAGCGCAAACAATCCCTGCCAGCGAGCAGCCGCCCAGAATGATTTTGACGTTTTCCGGGAGATGAATACTGTTGTTTCAACGACGGCACGATCTGCTCCGTCAGAAAGCGCAGGGTGTCCATAGCATTACCGCCAAACCCTTGCTTTCCCCACACGGCAGGGGGCTTCCCACGGAGAAAGTACATCGTTCCAGCTTTCCACGGGCACGGCTGCAAACAGAAAGTGGTGCGCACTCTGTGCGATAGCGGCAATCTCGCTTTCCATGCTTTGCAGCTCGTGCTCGCCGGTCATTTGGAGCAGTAGGTATTCTGCATGGGCTTCGCCGTAAATGCGGCAAGGTCTGTTCCCGATTTGCATTGTCTGTGCGGTCATTGCGGCGTCCTCCCAAAAAAAATTTTGATAAGCCCAGTATAGCAACTGAAAAATCATTTTGCAATTCAAACGGCGTTCGCATTCGCAAGCAGTGTCTTCGTAAAAAAGCTGGCACCTGATTTGAAGTTGTGCGAGGCTTCCAGAGTGATGTATCAGCAGTTTTTGAACGATCATGCCGTAGCCCATAAGCGGCAGACGAACCGGGCACGTGGGATCTGAACAGGGCAGCGTTATTCAATACCGCTAAGCTCGCGGTACAGCGTGCGGGCATAGGAATCTGTCATGCCGCTGATATAGTCGGTGACCATCAGCAGCCGGAGGTACAAGTCAAAAAAGATTCCGTGCCGGTTCGGGTGTTTTGGTAATCCTGCTTGTAATTGCCGGAGAAGATGGCGAGAAGCTTTTTGTCGGCCTTGGAAGGTGCCTGCCCGTTGGTGCAGTATGCAGAGTCATAGTACAGCACGGCGGGAACAAAATGATCCAGCAGAAAATCGAGAATGACTTGTCCGGACAGCTCCAGTTTCAGGATACCGGGCGTATTAAAATCTGCAAAAGGCATCGGCCTTCCATCACTGCCATTATACAAAAGAAACGCTGCTCCGGCAACAAAAAACGGATTCTCTGAAAAAAACACAAAAACTGCAGCTTGAACATGTGCAGAGTTCCAATTTATTTCGGGATCCGAAAAAGGCCGGGAAAGCGGAGTGTTATGCTGCGGTGTACTACTTCCGTCAGATGCACCCGAAATTGAATCAGACAAAAGCTTCCCTTTTTCGTGGGCTGCGTGCCTGCGGCGGGGAAGCTTTTTTTGTATGCCTGCCTGCGGGGCAGGAACGGCGGGATATCAGCCAGATTGCACAAAACGCATTGCACAAAATTGAACAGCTTTTCAGGAAAAAAAAATCTTGCTATTCCGCTTGCGCTCATGTATAATGGATTTGACTTGAAAGGTAGGATGTTTAAAAACACTCTGCCGTATGCTGCTGCAGATGACTTGAAAGGTGGAACATGGGATGTTGTATAAGAAAGCTTCTGAGATGAAACCCACTCCGATCCCCATTGCATGGGCGGCGAGGGCACCGTGATGATGGAACGCCTGCTGGATGCGCCTGCCGAAATGCTGGGCAAGGGCCGCGCCTACGTGCGCCACACGCTGGCACCGGGCGTGACCATTGGCAGGCACACGCATGAGCACGAGATGGAAAGCATGGTCATCGTCTCCGGCCGCGCTGTCCACATCATCAACGGCGAGGAGCAGATCTTGGAGAAGGGCGACATCATTGCCGCCATGCCCGGCGACACCCACCAGATCGCCTGCCTGGGCGACGAGCCGCTGGTGCTGATCGCACAGGTGCTGTACGAATAAAGGAGGAGCTTCAGATGGAACAGATCCGCAGTGCCGATGTTCTGGCCAATTTTCCACAGGTGGATGAGGAAAAACTGAACGCCGCCCTTGCCGCCGAAGCCGCCGCCAGCAACCGCAAGATCATTGTGCTGGACGACGACCCTACCGGCGTACAGACGGTACATGATATCTATGTTTATACAGATTGGACGGTAGAAAGCCTGCGCAAGGGCTTTGCTGCGCCGGAAAAGCTCTTCTTTATTCTGACCAACAGCCGCGGTTTTACCGTGGCCGAGACCACCAAGGCCCACCGCGAGATCGCGGAGAACACCGCCAAGGTGGCCCGCGAGGTTCGGCATGGACTACCTTATCATCAGCCGCGGCGACTCCACCCTGCGCGGCCACTACCCGCTGGAGACCGACCTGCTGCGCGAGGTGACGGAGGCTGAGAACGGTTACAAAATGGATGGCGACATCCTGTGCCCCTACTTCCGCGAGGGCGGACGCTTTACACTGGACAATGTGCATTATGTGCGCTACGGCGCAGAGCTTGTGCCCTGCGGCCAGACCGAATTTGCCAAGGACGAGACCTTTGGCTACCACGCCAGCAACCTGTGCGAATACATTGAGGAAAAAACCGGCGGCAAAGTCCGTGCAGGAGACGTGACCTGCATCTTGCTGGAAAGCCTGCGCGCCATGGACTTTGACGGCATCGAGGCCCAGCTGCTGGCGGTGCACGATTACGGCCATGTGATCGTGAACGCAGTGGCGGACTGCGATGTGAAGGTGTTTGCAGTGGCACTGTACCGCGCCATGGCAAAGGGCCGTCACTTCACCATCCGCAGTGCGGCCGCACTGGTCAAGGCCATCGGCAATATTTCCGACCAGCCGCTGCTCACCCGGGAAAAGATGGTCACGCAGGAAAGCAAGGCAGGCGGCATCATCGTGGTGGGCAGCCACACCAAAAGACCACTGCCCAGCTGGAAGAACTGAAAAAAGTACAGGGCATCGAGTTTATTGAGATGGACAGCGACAAGGTGCTGGTGCCGGGCGAGCTGGGAAAAGGAAGCAGCCGCCATCGTGGCCCACTGCTCACAGCAGATCGCAAAGGGCATCACCTGCTGCGTGTCCACAAAGCGCGTGGTGCTCACCCTGCCGGACGACACCCCGGAAGCAGCCCTCGTGCGCAGCGTTGCCATCAGCGATGCACTGCAAAGCTGCGTGGGCAGGCTGACCGCTTCCCCGGCTTTTGTGGTGGCAAAGGGCGGCATCACCAGCAGCGACGTGGGCGTGAAGGCCCTGCGCGTGAAATGCGCCAAGGTGCTGGGCCAGATCCGGCCGGGCATCCCGGGTATGGCAGACCGGTGCCGAAAGCCTGTTCCCCGGCACTCCGTACATCATCTTCCCGGGCAATGTGGGCGAAGTGTCCACCCTGCGGGAAGCGGTGGAAATTTTGCTGGGCTGACACTCTGATGATTTAGAATGCCCTCCGCTTCGCTCTGGGCGTATTCAGCGGAAAAAAATTATCATGATTTCAAAACAGCCAGACCGCGGTTGCTTGTTTGCAGCAATGAAAGCCCCAGTGGGGCTTTAAGCGGCAGAACGTTCTTGCGGGAGCAAGATGGAGGGGCCTTGCCCCGACAAGTTCCGCGGGTCTGGCTGTTTTGCTTTTCACGAAGATAAGCTGCTTCTTGTGCAGGGGCATTCGTGTGGGGCAGGTTTGTATGGCTTTTATAAAATGCATTGCCGCCGGATACGTTCTCTTTTGCGCGCCAAAAAAGAGAGCCGGAAAGTGACGGCGGTGCCCGCAGGGCATGAAAGCCCCAGTGGGACTTTTTGAGCCGCAGACCGGTTTGGGAAGCAAATGCCACTACCTGTTACGACCCCGGAGAAGAATTTTATAAAAGCCAAAGCCGGAATGACCGCAGTCATTCCGGCTTTGCCAAAACAAAGCCAAAAAAAATCCGCTGATTTTATGGCGCAGCGCACGCGGAGCCATTTTAAATGAACAATCACTCTTTTTTTGCTTTCTTTTTCTTCTTTGCTGCCTTTTTCCTCCGGCTTGTTCTTCATCAGCCTGCCGAGGGATGCGGCAGTGTATACGCAGAAGCAGCCCACCACCACGATCAGCACGACGGCGCTTGCGTCCAGCGCCACGGTGCCGGCGCGGACAGCGGCCAGATACAGTGCCAGCAGCACCACGCCGCCGCCCAGCCACAGGCTGCTGCTGTTCACCTGCTTTTGCCACTCCTGCCGCGGCGTGAGCGGATGCTGCTGCGCCTTGCCCTGCCGGGCCTTCTTTTTCCAGATGTTATCACTTTGAAACGGATTCATGTTCCGGTGGCTCCTTCCCTGTCTTTTTCTTTAAGGGTAGTATACGCCGCAAGATGGGATGATGTCCAGAAGGAAGCGAATTTTTCACCACTTTCATCCCACATTTGTGCAGAACGACCAAAACCGGCCCGAAATATCGGCTATTCGCCAATTTACTTTTTGCGGGCCGAAGAGTAATCTAATGGTAGGATGTAAAGACGGACAAGCTGTTGAGATTGAACTGAAGGTAGGATGTAGCAAAGAGCCTTTGCTGCGGGCTTGTCCGGCACGAGAACGCGAAAAACAAAAAGGAGGCTTTTCCGTTATGAAGGTAGGTCTGATCTATACCAGCACCACCCCGGAACTGATCGAACTGGTGGAGCAGGAGGTCAAAAAAAAGCAGCTGGGCGATGATGTGGAGCTGTACAGCCTGCAGGACCCCAGCATTCTGGCAGATGTCCGCGCGGCAGGCTATGTGACCACTGCACCGGCAGCACGCCTGATCGGCATGTACATGAAAGCCGCTGAGGAAGGCGTGGATGCCATGCTGAACCTGTGCAGCAGCGTGGGCGAGGTTGCCGACAGTGCACAGGACGTGGCAAAGTACATTGGTGTGCCTATCGTCCGCGTGGACGAGGAGATGTGCCGCGAGGCTGTCCGCAAGGGCCAGCGCATCGGCGTGATGGCTACCCTGCCCACCACGCTGGAACCCACCAAGGGCACCATCCTGCGCATGGCCCGCGAGTGCAACAGACACGTGGAACTGGTGGACTGTCTGGTGGACGGTGCATTCGGTCTGGATCAGGACCAGTTCAAGGCCCGCATGACCGAGATGGCCGGTACCATTGCCGACAAGGTAGATGTGATCGTGTTTGCACAGGGCAGCATGGCCTACTGCGAACAGTATATCGCCGATAAGTTTGGCAAGGTGGTCCTCAGCAGCCCCCGCTTTGGTGCAGCCGAGCTGAAAAAGGCGCTGGAAAAGAAAGGCACCATTTAAAAAGGAACAAGAGCCGGAGCACGAGACCGGCTCAGGAGAAGATATTTTTTTGAAGGAGAATTCTTATGAAAAAGATGATTTCCCGTCGTGACTTCCTGAAGGTGGCTGGCATTTCCGCTGCTGCTCTGGGTCTGGCTGCCTGCGGCGGCTCCGGCACCAGCACTGCTGCTTCCACTGCCTCTACTGCAGCTTCCACCGGTTCTTCCGCTGCCGCTTCCGGCTCGGCTGTCACCCTGAAGCTGGGCTTCTCCACCAACGAAGAAGACCCCCGTGCAAAGGGCGCAAAGCAGTTTGCAGAAGAAGTTGCCGAAAAGACCGGCGGCGCTGTGGAAGTTCAGCTGTACCCCTCCGGCCAGCTGGGCGGCGATGCTGACCTGATCAACTCTATCGCTCTGGATTCCGGCACGGTGGATATCATCATCACCGACGCTTCCAACTTTTGCCACCTACGATGCAAAGATGGGCATTTCCGCACTGCCGTTCCAGTTCGAGACCTTCGACGATGCATGGGCATTCATGGACAGCGACATCGAGGCTGCCGCTGAGGAAGGCCTGCTGAGCCAGAATATGCGTGTGCTGGCCCACTACTGCAACGGTTTCCGCTGCGTGACCAACTCCAAGGGCCCCATCAACAGCCCTGCCGACATGAACGGTCTGCTGATCCGCACCCCCGAGAACCCCGTCATCATGGCTACCATGACCGCTCTGGGCGCCAACCCCCAGCCGCTGAGCTTCTCTGAGCTGTATCAGGCCCTGCAGCAGAAGACCTACGATGCACAGGAGAACCCCATCCCCGTTATCTACAACAATAACCTCTACGAAGTTCAGGAGTACCTGAGCATCACCAACCACATCTACTCCGGCATGTGCTTTTACCATTGCCGAGAGCAGCTGGAACAAGCTGAGCGCTGACCAGCAGCAGATCGTTTCCGACGCTGCAAAGGCATCTGCCGATTACGACCGTGAGCTGAACGAGCAGCAGACCAACGATTTGGTCTCCGCTCTGGAAGAGAAGGGCATGAAGATCAACAGCCCGGGAACTGGCTCCGTTTGCAGCTGCGACCGAAAAGGTCCTGACCGACAACGCTGATACCTACGGCGACCTGCTGGATCAGCTGAAGGCATGGAAAGAAGCCCACTGAGATCACTGACCAGAAAAACCTTGAAATAAAACCGAAGCAAAGGGACGAGGGGCGTGCCCTTCGTCCCTTTGCATTTTATCTGAATCGCACTTGGAAAGGAGTTTGTACTGTGAAAAAACTGCAAACCACTCTGGACAAGATCACCACCCTCATTTCCGCCATTCTGTGCGCGGCTATGATGGTAATTCTGTTCGCAAACGTTGTGCTGCGCCTGATCCCCGGCATCGGCGGCTTCAAGTGGTACATGGAGAGCAGCCAGTATCTGAACGTCTGGTCCATGCTCATTGCCTGCATTGGCATCAACGCCATGGGCACCAACCTCCCGCGTGGAGGTGGTGGATTCCATCCTCGGTAAGACTCCGCTGGGCAAAAAAGATCGTTGTCATCATCCGTGATGTGTTCATCATCCTGTTCTACGTCATGGTCACCTACGGCGGCTACCAGCTGTGCACCCGCGCAAAGCAGGCCGTTTCCACCATGCCGCAGTTCACCATGGGTCAGGTGTACACCATCTTCCCCATTGCCAGTGTGCTGTGCATCCTGTCCGCCGTTCTCAATCTGGTGGTTGAACTGACCGCAAAACCGGAAGGGGGCAAATCAAATGATCGCATGGCTGCTGATCTCATTCTTCGTTCTGCTGTTTCTGGGCGTGCCCATCGCCATGAGTCTGGGCCTGTCCGCCATGGGCGGCATCCTGTTCCTAGGCGGCGGCAGCACCGTCACCATTGCCCAGCGCATGTTTGAGGGGGCATGAACAGCTTTGCACTGCTGGCCATCCCTCTGTACACCTTTGCCGGTTTCACCATGTCCAAGGGCGGTATTTCCAAGCGCCTGATGGACTTCTGTTACTCCATCGTCGGCCACATCTACGGCGGTCTGGCTCACGTGAACGTGCTTTCCAGCATGATCTTTGCGGGCATCTCCGGTTCCGCTGTTGCCGATACCGCAGGCGTTTCCGGTATGTTCATGCCGGAAATGGTGCGCAAGGGCTACTCCAAGAACTTTACCGTTGCCGTTACCGCCATTTCCTCCACTATCGGCATCATCATTCCTCCGTCCATCCCCATGGTGGTCATTGCCGGTATCTGCGGCATCTCCACCGGTAAGCTGTTCCTCGGCGGCATCATCCCCGGCATCCTGTGCGGTCTGGCACAGATGATCGTCAGCTACTTCCTCGCTAAGAAAGAAGGCGTGCCCAAGGAGCCGGGCCACTTCACCATCGGCCCCGTGCTGCATGGCCTGTGGGAGAGCTGGCCCGCCCTGCTCATGCCCATCATCATCGTGGGCACCATCACCATGGGTATCGTCAGCCCCACCGAGGCAGGCGTGATCGCTGTTGTTTACGGTCTGTTTGCCGGCGGCATCATCTACCGCGAACTCAAGTGGGAGGACATCAAGTTTGCCTTTGCAGAGACCGTCCGCACCAGCGGCCGTATCTTCATCGTTATCGGCGCTGCAAAGCTGTACACCGTCATGCTGACCACTGCGGGCTTTGATAAGTGGGTGGCCAAGACCATGCTGGGCTTCTCCACCAACCCCACTGTCATTCTCATCGTGATCCTGCTGATCTTCTTCATCGTCACCATGTTCATGGAGTCCATCGCAACGCTGACCCTGTTCATGCCCATCCTGTATCCCATTGCTCTGGGCGTGGGCATCAACCCCATCGTGCTCAGTGTCCTGATCACCGTGGTCATCGGTGTTGGTCTGGTCACTCCTCCGGTGGGCATGTGCATTTACGTTGCCTGCGATCTGATGGATGTTACAGTCGGTGAGGTGTTCCCCACATTGGTGCCGTTTATTGCGGCTACCTTCGTCTGCATTGCCCTGATGGTCGCCTTCCCCCAGCTGATCCTGCTGCCCACCTATTTGATGGCGTAACCGTTGCGTCCGCTTTTCAGATATGGTAAAATAGTGGTGGAAGTTCAACGTGTGATGTTTAGAGGCTTTTTGCCCCAGAACGTTCCACGTTGAACGACCCCGAATATCCACCAAACCGGATTTGGAGGCGGAACTATGTCAATGGAACATCCTGAAAAAAACAGAAGAATGCGGTAAAGTCTGTAGTCGATCAGGTCATGGATGGGATCATCTCCCAGATCATCGACGGCACCCTGCATCCGGGCGACAAGCTGCCTACCGAAATGGAATTGTGCAAGCAGTTCGGCGCGGGCCGCAACTCGGTGCGGGAAGCTGTGAAAAAGCTGCAGGCCTACGGCATCCTGTACATCAAGCGTGCCGACGGCACCTTTGTGAGCGAAAACTACAACCAGAAAATGCTGGACCCGATGCTGTACAGCATCATCCTGCAGAAGAACAGCTGGCAGGAATTTGTGGAACTGCGCTCCGTCATCGATATCGGTACGCTGAATATTATCATTCAGCGCAATGATATCACATCCTTTCTGCCGGACCTGTACCGCACCTTCGGCGAGCTTTCTGCCGAAATGCACTCGCCGGAGCCTTCGGTGGACAAGGTGCTGGAGCTGGACAGCCGGTTCCACACCCAGATCGCCAATGCGGCCCAGAACCCCATGCTGGCCACCATCACCGAGTATATCACCCGGCTGACGCTGCCCAGCCGTCTGGAGACCACCCGCAAGGTGCTGGCCAAGGGCGAAGAGGAGATCGAGCGGTTCGTAGAGCTGCACCGCCAGCTGCTCAGTGTGATCGAGCGCAGGCAGGTGGACGAGATCGCCGCTACAGTGCAGGATCACTACATCTTCTGGAAGAAGTAAGCATACAGGCCTCCTGCCTGCCGTAAAAAGGCGGGCTGGGGACTGTGAGTTTACAAGATAGGATGTTTGTGCTAAAATGACGTTAGCATCCTTTGTTAAGCTTCTCCAATGCGACATGCAAGGAGTGTTCATCCAATGAAAAAAATCATGATCTCCGTGGCCCCCGTTGCGGCCACAGACATTCTCATCAATCCGCGGGCCATTGCCCGGGATGTGTATGAGTGCTACAAAAACGGCGCGTCCATGGTGCATCTGCACTGCCGCGACCTGAACGGCAACCTCACCCCGGATCTGAGCCTGCTGGAAGAAACGGTGGCCTACATCCGCGAGATGTGCGACATCGTGGTGGAGATCTCCACCGGCGGCGTGTCCAACCTGACCATTGAGGAGCGCGTGCAGCCCCTGCTACCCCTCCTGGGTGGAAGCCAACAGCCTGAATGTCGGCTCGGTGAATCTGGGCACCTCGGTGTACCAGAACCCCATCAAGGATGTGGAGTACTGCGTCAAGACCATCATGGACAACAAGAAGATCCCGGAGACCGAGGTCTTTGAGCTGGGCATGATCAACACCGTGCGGGAACTGAACGACAAGTTCCACTTTGTAAAACCCATCCTGTTTGCACTGGTGTTCGGCCATGGCGGCGAGATGCCTGCCACGGTGCCGGCCCTGCGCCACATGATCCAGGCGCTGGAAGAGAACTTTCCAAACGGCGACTACCTGTGGGGCTACACGCAGGCCCACCGCGAGGACTGGGAAATGGTCAAGACTGCGCTGGATATGGGCGCTTCCACCGTGCGCATCGGCTTTGAGGATTCGGACATGATCGCGCCGGGTGTCCATGTGGACAACAACGCAGCGCTGATCGCAAAGGTGTCGGACATCGTAAAGTCCAAGGGCATGATGCCCATGACTCCCGACGAGGTGCGCGCCATGCTCAAGATCCCGCCGCTGCGCCGTTAAAAAGGAGGAAAGAAACGTATGGTGATTCAAGGCGTTACTTACCTCTCAGACTTTGAGGCAAAAAAGCCATCATGGAAATGGCCCGTCGGCTGGAAGCCAAGGGCTGGCTGGTGGCCGGTGACGGCAGCATGAGCGTCCGCGTCGGCCCGCAGGCCGTGTGGGTGACCGTTGCCGGTGCCGACAAGGCCGCGCTCACGCAGGATATGCTGGTGCGCGTGGATATGAATGGCAAGGCGATGCTCAGCGCAAAGCCCAAGCCCCTGCCCGAAGACCTGCCCATCCATCTGAAAATCTATCAGGAAAACGAGAACGCCCAGTGCGTGATGCACACCTATCCGGCCTGCGCGGCTGTGATGGGGATGCAGGGCCAGACCGTGCAGCCTGCAGCATTCAGCCCCCCGCAGTGCGGGCGCTGGGACGGGTGCAGCTGCTGCCCGCCCAGAACGTGGACGCACAGGCACAGGCTGTCAGCCTGTTGTGCCGCACCGATAAGGCTGTCCTGCTGGAAAATGACGGCTGCCTGACCTGGGGCAAGACCCCGGCAGATGCGGCCCATCTGGTGGAAGCACTGGATTACTACGCAGCCGTCACCGCAAAGCTGGGCTGCGCAGGCTGCTCCAAATGCGGCAGCTGCGGCGGTCACTGCACCGGCTGCAGCAAGTGCGGCGCACCTGCCGTGCAGCCCATGGCTCAGCCCGCTGCACAGCCTGTGGCAATGGCAGTACCCGCCGCACAGCCTGCCCAGCCGGTGAGCCTGCCGGGCGTTACCGGGCTGATCCAGCCGGGCATGGCGCTGCCCACCCTGCCCAAACAGCAGGCGGCTCCTGCCCCTGCCCCGGTGCCCGCCGCACAGCCTGCGGCAGTCCCTGCAATGGAAGCGGCCCCGGCCGCACCGAAGTCCGCAAATGCCCGCGATGCCGCAATGGCCGAGGTCATCCGCCGGACGCTGAAGAGCTTTCAATAACAAAAAGTTTCGTTTGATCCAACGGATATGACCTTTACGGAAAGGAACGAAAACCATGGATATCAGTTCGCAGGAAATTGAAGCGATCGTCAAGCAGGTGCTTGCCGGTATGGGCGGTGCACAGACAAGCGCCGCCCCTGCAGCCTATACCGCTGCACCCGGCGGTGCGGCAGGCGACCGCGGCGTGTTCGAGAACGTAGACGACGCAGTGGAGGCTGCATGGAAAGCCCAGCAGCGCGACTGGGCGGCCAACTACAAGATCGAGGACCGCCAGCGCATCATTGAAGCCATCCGCCGCTGTGCCCGCGCACATGTGGAGGAGTGGTGCCACAAGATCGTGGAAGAGACCGGCATGGGCTGCTACGAGGACAAGCTGGAAAAACATCTGGCCGTCATCAACAAGACCCCCGGCCCCGAGTGCCTGACCACCGAAGCCAAGAGCGGTGACGCGGGCCTGATGCTGGAAGAGTACGCACCCTTTGGTGTGATCTGCTCCATCACCCCGACCACCAACCCGACGGAGACCATTATAAACAACACCATCAGCATGATTGCGGGCGGAAATTCCGTGGTGTTCAACGTGCACCCCCCGCGCAAAGCGGGTGTCTGCCGACTGCCTGCAGGGCACTGAATACCGCCATCATCGAGGCGGGCGGCCCTGCAAACCTCATTACCATGACCCGTGAGCCGACCATGGAGAATGTGGACAAGATGGCCGCAAACCCCAAGATCCCGCCTGATGGCAGGCACCGGTGGCATGGGCATGGTGAACGCCCTGCTGCGCAGCGGCAAAAAGTGCATCGGTGCCGGTGCAGGCAACCCGCCCGTCATCGTGGACGAGACCGCAGACATCGAGCTGGCAGGCCGCAAGATCTACGAAGGCGCTTCGTTCGATAACAACATCCTCTGCTTTGCAGAGAAGGAAGTGTTCGCCGTGAACACCGCCTACGACGGCCTGCTGCACGAGCTGCAGAAGCAGGGTGCCTACCTGCTGAACAAGGCCCAGACCGAACAGCTGGTGAACATCGTGCTGCAGCCCAAGAAGGGCGGCGGCCACGAGGTGAACAAAAAGTGGGTGGGCAAGGATGCCGCCCGCATTCTGGAGACCATCGGCGTGCATGTGCCGGATACTTGCCGCCTTGCCATCTGCGAGGTGCCTGCCGACCATCCGTTCGTTCTGGTGGAGCAGATGATGCCGGTGCTGCCCATCGTGCGCTGCCAGAGCTTTGACAACAGGCGGTGGAAGATGCCGTGGTCGCTGAGCACGGCAACCGCCACACCGCTTCCATCTTCTCCAAGGATGTGGACCACATGACCCGCTTTGCCCGGGTCATTGAGACCACCATCTACGTAAAGAACAGCGCCACCAAGGCCGGTGTTGGCATTGGCGGCGAGGGCCACTGCACCATGACCATTGCCGGCCCCACCGGCGAGGGTATCACCTGCGCAAAGAGTTTCTGCCGCCGCCGCCGCTGCATGCTGGCCGAGGGCGGGCTGCGCATCATCTGAGTTTTTGAAGGACGAAGCCATCACATACAATTTTTTCAGTGTTCTGACAGGAGGAACAACTTATGAAAGCTCTGGGTTTTATCGAGACGAAGGGTCTGGTTGGCAACATCGACGCTACCGATGCAATGCTGAAGGCTGCTGACGTTGAGTTCATTGGTTCCGACACCATCGGTGCCGGTCTGACCACCGTGATCGTTACCGGCGAGGTGGGCGCTGTCAAGGCTTGCTACCGAGGCTGGCGAAGAGGCTGCTTCCCGCGTGGGTGAGCTGTTCTGCGTCAACGTCATTGCACGCCCCCACGCAGATCTGGCCCGCATCATGCCTGCCAAGGGCCCCGCGACCGGCAAGTCCGGCCTGCCCGCAGGCGAGCAGGTGCCGCTGGATGCCGCTCTGGGCATGATCGAGACCAACGGCCTGACCGCTTCCATCGAGGCAGCCGATGCCATGCTGAAGAGCGCAGATGTCTCTCTGGTGGGTCAGGAGAAGATCGGCGCAGGCCTTGTTACCGTGTTCGTGCAGGGCGACGTTGGCGCTGTGAAGGCTGCTGTTGAGGCAGGCCAGACCGCTGCTTCCCCGCATTGGCGAAGTGGTCAGCGCACTGGTCATTCCCCCGCCCGCACGCAAGCGTGTCCGAGTGCATGCCTGAGCTGCGCTGAACCCCTGCGCTGACGCTGCATAAGAAAGGAGCGCTGTGCCTTGGTTTACCATGACATCAGTCAGGAACAGCTGCTGCTCCTGATCACGCAGGCCGTGCAGGCAGAGCTGCAAAAGCGCAGCCGTCAGGTGCCGGTAGGCATCTCGGTGCGGCACATCCACCTTACCCGCGATGATGTGGACAAGCTGTTCGGCTATGGCTACCAGCTCACCCCAAAAGGCGCTGAGCCAGCCCGGCCAGTTTGCCTGCGAGGAATGTCTGGACATCATCGGCCCCAAGGGCGAACTGAAGCATGTCCGCATCCTTGGCCCGGAGCGCAGTGCCACTCAGATCGAGCTGGCGCAGACCGACTGCCGCAACATCGGCATCAAAGCGCCGGTGCGTTCCAGCGGGGATACAAAGGGTACGCCGGGCGTGACCCTGCGCGGCCCCAATGGCACCCCTGACTGTGCCGGAGGGCGTGATGATCGCTGACCGCCACATCCACATGACTCCCGCACAGGCAGCGGCCTTCGGCCTTGCCGACGGCGACCGCGTGCAGGTAAAGATCGACGGCCCCAAGCCGGGCGTGATGGGCGGGGTGCTGATCCGCGCAAACGACAAATGTGCACTGGATTTTCACATCGACACGGACGATGGCAATGCCTTCCTGCTCAAGCAGGGGCAGCTGGTCACCGTGCTGGGCAAAGAGGAGTAAGCTATGATTTTAGGGATCGTCAAAGGGGACCGTTGTCGCCACCCGCAAAATGCCGGAGCTTGTAGGCTATAAGTTCCTGCTGGTGGAGCCGGTGTTCGGCTCCAAAAAGGATACCATCGTGGCGGGCGACAACATCGGCGCGGGTGTAGGCGAGATGGTTCTGGTCACCACCGACGAGACCACCCAGCATGGTCTGGACCATCCGTCGCCCATTGATGCTTTCATCGTGGGCATCGTGGACAATCCTCCGACCCTGAGTAAGTAACACCCTGCAAGTTTTGCCGCAGAGAGGGGCTTCCTCCCGGCGGGATCGTGAGGCTTAAACAATGAAAATTATTATCATCGGCAGCATTGCCGCCGGGGTTTCGGCCGCCGCCAGACTTGCCGCCGCCCAGCGCGGAGCGCAGATCACCGTCTACGAAAAAGGCGGCTTCTACTCCTGCGGCACCGGCGGCCTGCCCCATTACCTGTGCGAGGATCTGGACAGCCTGAACAAGGCCATTCAGGCCAAGGAGACTGAGCTGAACGCGCAGGGCATCACCGCACATCTGCGCCATGAGGTGCGCGGCATCGACGCAGCCGCCCGCAAGGTGACGGTATGTGATCTTGCCACCGGACGCGTGTTTGAAGACCACTACGACAAGCTGGTGCTGGCCACCGGTTCTTCCAACCGTGTGCCGCAGGTGCCCGGCAGTGACCGCGTGGGCGTGCAGACCCTCAAGACCGTGGAAGATCTGATCTTCCTCAAGGAGTTCGTCCGCACCCCCTATGTGCGGGACATCGTGATCCTGGGCGGCAGCTGGGCCGGTTTGGAGATCGCAAAGTCCTTCCTCAAGCTGGGCCGCAATGTGCGTATCATTGAAAAAAAGAGCAGCAGCTTTTGCCCCAGTTTGACCCTGAGGTGAGCAAGCTGATCCAGAAGGAGCTGGAAGCGCAGGGCGTGCAGTTCAATCTGGGTGAGCAGGTGCGCTCCTTCCCGGGCCGTACCTTCGTGGAGCAGGTGCAGACCAACCGCGGCACCTACCCCTGTGACCTTTGCGTGGTAGCCATCGGCGTTACCCCAACACCGGCCTGCTGGCCGGTACCGGGGCGCAGCTGGCACCCAATGGCGCTGTGCTCATTGGTGCCGACCTTGCCACCAGTGTGCCCAATATCTATGCCGTGGGCGACTGCGCAGCCTGCCGCGACGGCTCTCTGCGCACCAGCAGCCTGAAGGTGGCGGATCTGGAAATCGCCCGCACCGGCCTGACCGAGACCGAGGCCCGCAAGGCCGGTCTGCGGGTCAAGAGTGCAATGGCCACCGGCACCGACCGTCCGGGCATCTGCCCGAACCCCCACCGCATCACCATCAAGCTGGTGTATGAGGCCAATACCCGTCAGGTGCTGGGTGCGCAGGCATGGGGAGAAAAGAATGTTTCGGCCCGCATCAACGCCATTGCCGTTGCCATCCGCGCTGGCATGACCGTGGAAGCACTGGGTCAGGTGGATTTCGTCTATTCCTCCTCGTCCTGTTCCATTTGGGACCCGGTGCAGATCGTCTGCGGTCAGGCACAGTAAGCGGAGGGTGAACACATGGCAGAACGCATCAACGCCGTCAAGACCAGCTTTTTTTTTGGCAAGGGTGCCATCCGTCTTCTGGGACCGGAGCTTCAGAAGATGGGCATCCGCCGTGCTTTGCTGGTGACGGACCGCTTTCTCTATGATTCCGGTGCCGCTGCCCGGGTCGGTCAGGTACTGTCCGATGCCGGTGTGGAGTACGCCGTGTACTACAATGTGCAGCCCAACCCCACCGTACAGGTGGTGAACGACTGCATTGCCGCAGCCCGTACCCTGCAGGTGCAGCTGCTGGTGGCTCTGGGCGGCGGCAGCGCCATCGATACCGCTAAGGCAGCCAGCATCGTGGTGGCCTGCGGCGGTACCGTGGAGCAGTACGAGGGCGAGAACAAGTCCTCCAAGCCCGGCCTGCCCATCGTGGCGGTGAACACCACCGCCGGTACCGGCAGCGAGTGCACCTCCTTCTACATCGTCACCGACCCTGTCCGCCACAGCAAAATGGCCATGGTGGACCCCAACTGCATGGTCAGCATTGCGGTGAACGACACCGACTTCATGTCCTCCATGCCGCCGAAGCTCACGGCCACCACCGGCATGGACGCGCTCACGCACGCGATCGAGGCGGCGCTTTCCAAAAACGCCAACCCGCTCACGGACAAGGATGCCTACTGGGCCATGAAGGCGATCGTGCAGAACCTGCCCCGGGCCGTTGCCAACGGTCAGGATGAAGCCGCCCGCACCATGATGGCCTACGCCGAAAATGTGGCAGGCATGGCTTTCTCCAACGCGGGCCTTGGCATGGTGCATGCGATGGCACACGCGCTGGGCGGACACTACAACCTGCCCCACGGTGTGTGCAATGCGGTGCTGCAGCCCTACGTGCTGGCCTTCAACAGCCGCAGCCCGGTGTGTCGGGAGCGGTTCATGACCATTGCCGCTGCCATGGGCCTGCAGGGCGCTTTTACCCCGGACACTGCCGCACCGGCAGTGATCCAGTTTGTCCGTCAGCTCAGTGCAGGCGTGGGCATCCCCGCCAATCTTGCGCAGCTGAACAAGGTGGACCCTGCAGATTTTGCCGCGCTGGCAGAGCTTGCCCTGCACGACACCTGCATGTCCACCAACCAGATCACCCCCACCCGCGACGAGGTGGTGGCGGTGTATACCGCCGCATTCCGCGGGTGAACTTTGAGACCTCCTCCATTTTCTCCATACCCAAACAAAGCCGCCGCTCTCCTCTGCAAGGGAATGCGGCGGCTTTGTGCTGTAAAAAAGGGGGTGGTGGGATTGTTTTTAAAGAGGGTTCTGTTATAATAAAATAAAAATGCGGCGCAGAATTAAGAGGAGAAAGCGATGGAAACAAGAGAAAAACAGGCGTACCTGATAGAAGCACATAAATGTGATGAGATGCTTCTGACCCTGTTGCGGATGCTGGATGTACCGTGGAATGATATATTCATCCACATGGACAGCAAAAATACGGACTACCAGCCGGAAACGGTGGAGTGCCGCATGAAATATGCGAAAGTGTTTCACGCAGAACGGCACAGTGTTGTGTGGGGCGGTGTCAGTCAGGTAAAAGCGGAGCTTGTGCTATTGAAAACAGCAGTGGCCCATGGCCCGTATCAGCATTACCACCTAATCTCCGGTGTGGATCTGCCCATTCAAACACAAGAAGATATCCGCGCATTTTTTGAGGCAAACCCGGACATGGAATTTGTCCATTTCGACCCGCACCCATTCAGCCCATTCAACGATGAGCGCGTTTATTACCGGCACTTTTTCCAGAATATCGATCTGCGCCGCCATCCGGTGCTCGGCGTGATCAATGGAACCCTGCTGTCGGGCCAGAAGCTGCTGAAAATAAAGCGCAATCAGGACGTTCACTTCACAAAGGGCAGCAACTGGTTCAGCTGCACGGACGGCTTTGCACGGTATCTGCTGACAAAAGAAGAGTGGATCCTGCAGGTGCTGGACAAGACCTTTTGCTCGGACGAGTTCTTTGTGCAGACACTGATCGTGCAGTCGCCGTATCAGGATAAGATCTATCAGGGGCCGGGTGATACCAGTGCCCGTGCCATCGATTGGGACAGAGGCAATCCGTGGGTCTGGAAATACGCTGATCTGGAACAGCTGAAAGCATCGCCCTGCATGTTTGCCAGAAAATTTGATATCGAAAAAGAACCGGAGCTTGTGCATGAAATAGAACGCCTGTATGCACCTCATATATAAAAAACAGTGCCGGACAGTTTTCAGGCTGTCCGGCACTGTTTTTTACTGTTCATTCTTTTTTTTTCGCCAGATCCTTGGTGTACAGGGCGCGGATGGCATTGAGCACCGCCAGCACCAGGACGCCCACATCGGCAAAGATGGCGGCCCACATGCTGGCCATGCCGATCGCGCCCAGCACAAGGCAGGCGAACTTGATGACCAGCGCGAACACGATGTTCTGATACACGATGCGCAGGGTGCGGCGGGCAATGCGCATAGCCAGGGCGATCTTGGCCGGGTCGTCGTCCATCAGCACCACGTCTGCGGCCTCAATGGCGGCATCGTCAGAGCCCAGCGCACCCATGGCGATGCCCACATCGGCACGGGACAGAACGGGCGCATCGTTGATGCCGTCGCCCACAAAGGCGAGGTTCTCTTTGGGCCGCTTTGCGGCGAGCAGCGTTTCGATCTGGTCTACCTTGTCGCCCGGCAGCAGGCCCGCATGGTATTCATCCAGCCCAAGCTCTGCGGAAACGGCCTTTGCAACCGGCTCGGCATCGCCGGTCAGCATCACGGTCTTGCGCACACCGGCGTCCTTCAGGGCCCGGATGGCCTCGGCACTGTGGGGTTTTACCACGTCGGCGATGAGCAGGCAGCCCGCGTATCTGCCGTCGATGGCAACGTGCACGACGGTGCCGGTCTCGCTCACGGCGGGGGCAGAAAGGCCCAGCCGCTCCATCAGACGGGCGTTGCCGGCGGCAACGGGCTTGCCGTCCACCTTGGCGGTCACGCCGTGGCCGCCAAGCTCCCTGCACATCGGTGACACGGTTCGGATCGATCTCCCTGCCGTAAGCGGCCTTGATGCTGAGGGAGATGGGGTGCTTGGACCAGCTCTCGGCCAGCGCGGCAGCTTCCACCAGCTGCTCCTCGCTGGTGCCCTCTGCGGGGTGGATGCCGGTCACCTTAAAAGGTGCCCTGGGTCAGGGTGCCGGTCTTGTCGAACACAACGATGCCGGTGCGGGCCAGCTCTTCCAGATAGGTGGAACCCTTGACCAGAATGCCGCAGGCAGATGCACCGCCGATGCCCGCAAAGAAGCTCAGGGGGATGCTGATGACCAGCGCGCACGGGCAGCTGACGACGAGGAAGGACAGCGCGCGGTAAACCCAGTCGCCAAAGCGGGCGGGCTGGCCCATGAGCAGCAGCACCACCGATGGGCGGGATAAAGGCCAGAGCCAGTGCGCCATAGCACACGGCGGGGGGTGTACACCCGGGCAAAACGGGTGATGAAGTTCTCGGCGCGGGCCTTCTTCATGCTGGAATTTTCCACCAGATCGAGAATTTTCGAGACGGTGGACTCGCCGAATTCCTTGGTAGTCCTTACCTTCAGCAGGCCGGTCATGTTCACGCAGCCGCTGATGACCTCGTCTCCGGCTGCGACGTCGCGGGGCAGGCTTTCGCCGGTGAGGGCGGCGGTGTTCAGGGGGCAGAAGCGCCCTCGACGATGACGCCGTCGATAGGCACGCGCTCACCGGGCTTCACCACGATCACGGTGCCGATCTCCACGTCGTCAGGGTCCACCTGCTCCAGTTTTCCGTCCTCGCCCTCAATGTTGGCGTAGTCCGGGCGGATGTCCATTAAGCTGGAAATGCTCTGCCGGCTCTTGCCCACGGCTACGCTCTGGAACAGCTCGCCGATCTGGTAGAAGATGATGACGGCACAGCCCTCCATGTAGTCGCCCAGTGCAAATGCACCCACAGTGGCAACGGCCATCAGGAAGCACTCATCAAAGGGCTGACGGTTCTTGATGCCAAGCAGTGCCTTGCGCAGCACGTCCCAGCCGACCACCAGATACGGGATGCAGTACAGTGCCAGCTCCACCGGTGTGGGGAACTGGGGCAGCAGCTTGAGGATGAGCACCAGAACCACCGCAGTAATGATGCGCTGCAGGTTCTTTTTCTGCTTTTTTGTTCATACAAAACTCTCCTTTTGCGGGAATCATGGGCCGCATTGCGCTGCGGCGGGCGGGGATTTCAACAACTTTTCCCCATAAAAATGGATATTCCACGGTTTTACCCGGGTTTTCCACGCAGTTTTTCTGCCGGAAAAAACGCTTTTCACGTTTTTTTTTACGTTTTTTTCCGCAAAGGATGTTGAAAACTGAGTGGAAACTGTTGAAAACAGTCTGTATTTTTCAACAGAAAAAGTTGTTATTGCACAACACAATCGCACACAAAGTAAAAAGCATCTGCACATTCGTTTGAGCTCTCAGAAAATCTACGAATTCTTGCTGCAGATGCTTTTTTTTCTTTAGCGGGCTCGCCCTCTCAGGCTCACATTCGTTCGCCAGCTCCCCCAAAGTGGGAGCCCTTGGCAGTCCACGCAAACTTCCTTTTCTTTGCCAAGGCCTCTCCCTTTGGGAGAGGTGTCACCGCAGGTGACGGAGAGGGCGAGGCTGTTGATCGTGTGCAGCAACCTGCCGCGCATCAGATGTCAAAGATCTCGCAGTCGTCCTCAACCTTCTTGCAGGCGGCCAGAACGTTCACCATGGTGTCGTGGGGGTCTGCACCTTCAGAGAACTCCACCTTCATCTTCTGGGTCATAAAGCTGACGGTAGCACTTTGCCACGCCGGAGACCTTGTTGGCAGCGTCCTCCATCTTGGCTGCGCAGTTTGCGCAGTCCACTTCGATCTTGTAGCTCTTCTTCATAAGTAATACCAGCTCCTTGGAATTACTCTTCGATATGATCCATCCCCATGGAGAGGATGCTGCGCACATGGTCATCGTCCAGTGCGTAGTAAACAGTTTTGCCCTCCCGGCGGAACCGCACCAGTTTGCAGTCCTTGAGCACCCGGGGCTGATGGCTCACGGCGGACTGGCTCAGCTGCCACGGCGTTTGCAATGTCCTGCACGCACAGCTCGTTATCGTGGAGCGCGTACAGGATCTTGATGCGGGTGGAGTCGCCAAATACCCGGAACAGGTCGGCCAGCTCGTAGAGTACCTCGTCATCGGGCATATCCGGGCCTTCCGGCTGCAGGGCGGGCGCAGGGTCTTTTTGTCTCAGGCATGTTGACAGTCTCCTTTCGCAGCAGATTCATATGAAACGTCTGTTCATGTGTTCATAGTAGCACGCGGAATGCCCCTTGTCAAGGCTTTTTTCAAAGATTTTGGACATCTGCGCTGAATTGATGAAATTTGCCTTAAAACGCAGGAAATTTGCGTTTTTGAATTGCAAAGAGGATGCGGATTGGAGGGAAGGCGAAAACAAAAAAAAGAGGTCGCCGCATGGTCAGTGTCCCTCGCCCTTGCCAGCTCTCCGTCACCTTCGGTGCCAAGGCCTCTCCCTTTGAGGAAAGAGAGAGGACTTGCTCCATAACAGCCCGTTTGCGCAAAAAGAAAAAGAGAAATTCACAAAAAAGTGCAAAATAGGGTGCGTTCTGGTGCAAAATGTGGTATCTTATAAAGGTGTTCAAAAAAAAATGCGCCATACGGCGCGCAAAAAAGGAGAGGAAAGTATATGACATTGGAAACCGGTATCCGCGGGGAACAGAGCGTGCTCGTCACCGCAGCCATCAATACTGCAAAGACCATGGGCAGCGGCACGCTGGAGGTGTTTGCCACCCCGGCCCTTGTGGCTCTGGCGGAAAAGACCTGCTGGATGAGCGTTGCCGACGCGCTGGGCGAAGGCAATGGCTCGGTGGGCACCAAGCTGGAGCTGGAGCACACCGCTCCCACCCCCGTGGGCATGACTGTGACCTGCGAGAGCGAGCTGGTGGCGGTAGAAGGCCGCAAGCTCACCTTCAAGGTGACCCTGCACGACGAAAAAGGCCCCGTAGGCGGCGGCACCCACGAGCGCTTTGTGGTGAACGACGCAAAGTTCGCCGCCAAGGCAGAGGCGAAGAAGGGGTAAAACTCCTTCCGTCATCGCTGCGCGATGCCACCGTTCCCCTTTTTGTCGCACGACATCTTCCCCGGCCGGGGAAGTCTTTCTCAATGAGGGAGGCTTTGGCAGTACGGTAAAGTTCCCGGTTTGCCAAAGGCTCTCCCCTTGGGAGAGCTGGCACCGAAGGTGACTGAGAGGGCGAGGACGCTGACCGAAGAAAACTATTCTTCATCCGTCTGCTCTGTTTGCTCCAATCGGATCGGCGGCGAGTCAGCTTCCAGCAAGTGCTGCTCAGCACGCTTCTGCGCGTCCTGCAAAAGAGCTGTGCGGCCTGCACGCTGGCCCGGAACAGCTCAAAATACATCGCTTTGTAATCCGGCGCGGCGCACACCTCCCTTTGCATTCGATGGGGATAGTTTTTCCTGCGCAAAGAGGGGTATGCATCCCCGGAAATTTGAAAAAAAAGAGGAATCCGTTATGAAAAACAAGAACCTTTCATGGTTCGCAGCTCTGCTGGTGTTTGCCCTGCTGCTGTGGTGCACAGCGGCAACGCCCGGCAAGATCGCGGACCCGTCCACCTATACCTGTGCGGTGTACAGCACCATCTTTTCGCTGCTGCCGCCGGTGATCGCCATTGTGCTGGCGCTGAACACCAAGGAGGTGTACACCTCCCTGCTGGTGGGCATCGCAAGTCCGGTGCACTGCTGTACGCCAACGGCAATCTGGAGCTGGCCATCAACACCCTGTTCTTCAACGAAGACGGCGGCATGGTCGCCAAGCTCTCGGACAGCAGCAACGTGGGCATTCTTGGTGTTCCTTGTCATGCTGGGCATCCTTGTGGCCCTGATGAACAAGGCCGGCGGCTCGGCAGCCTTTCGGCCGCTGGGCCTCCACCCACATCCACTCCCGGGCCGGTGCGCAGTTTGCCACCCTGCTGCTGGGTGTGATGATCTTCGTGGACGACTACTTCAACTGCCTGACCGTGGGCTCTGTCATGCGCCCCGTCACCGACCGGCAGAAGGTGTCCCGCGCAAAGCTGGCCTACCTGATCGATGCCACTGCAGCACCCGGTGTGCATCATTGCGCCGGTGTCCAGCTGGGCAGCTGCGGTCACTTCCAGCGTGCCCGGAAGGCTCCGGCATCAACGGCTTTACCATGTTCCTGCGCACCATTCCTTATAACTACTATGCCCTGCTCACCACTCGTGATGAGCCTGTTCCTCATCTTCACCGGCACGGACTTTCGGCTCCATGAAGCTCAACGAGGACAACGCCAAAAACGGCGACCTGTTTCACCACCGCCGACCGTCCCTACGGCAACGATGTGGACGATGGCACCGACATCCGCGGCCATGTGGCGGACCTGATCGCCCCGGTGCTGGTGCTGATCGTGGCCTGCATCTTCGGCATGATCTACACCGGCGGCTTCTTTGAGGGCGTGGACTTCGTTACCGCCTTTGCGGACTGCAACGCTTCTGCAGGTCTGGTGCTGGGCAGCAGCATCGCCCTGCTGTTCACCTTTGTGTTCTACCGCGTGCGCAATGTGATGACCTTTCAGGACTTTGCCGCCTGCATTCCCGAGGGCTTCAAGGCCATGGTCAGCCCCATGCTGATCCTCTCCCTCGCATGGACCCTGTCCGGCATGACCGGCCTGCTGGGCGCAAAATATTACGTTGCCAACCTGCTGAGTGGCTCTGCTGCAGCGCTGCAGTACATGCTGCCGGTCATCATCTTCCTTGTGGCAGTGTTCCTTGCCTTCGCCACCGGCACGAGCTGGGGCACCTTCGGCATTCTCATCCCCATCGTGTGCCATGCCTTCCCGGAGGGCGAGATGCTGGTCATTTCCATTGCGGCCTGCCTGTCCGGTGCGGTCTGCGGCGACCACTGCTCCCCCATCTCCGACACCACCATCATGGCGTCCGCCGGTGCCCACTGCAGCCATGTGAACCATGTGTCCACCCAGCTGCCCTACGCCATTACGGCGGCTTCCTGCGCGGCAGTGTGCTATGTGATTACGGGCATTGCACAGGCTTTTCCTTGGCGCCAACGGCAGCCTGTTCACCTCGCTGATCCTGCTGGCCGTTGCCATTGCGGTGGAGCTGGCGGTGCTCAGCGTGATCCGTGTGCGCACGAAAAAAAGGCGGCAGAATAAATTCCTGTTCAGCTTCTCCGTGTTTCGCTTTGCGCCGCGGCAAAACGTGGTATTTTTTAAATAAAAGGAACCATCGGAGGACACGACCTATGCTGGAACAGGCATTTCAGGACGTATATACCAAATTCAAGCTGCATCTTCTACCAGAACATTTTTCAGCGCTTTGCCACCCGGGAAGCCACTCTGACCACGGTGGAATCCTTCTGTATGGAGGGCATCATGGCCATGGGCGAGCCCACCATTGCGGAGTTTCTCCCGCATGATGCACATCTCCACCCCCAACGCGGCTTATAAAATCGGCAGCCTTGTCAAAAAAGGCTATGTGGAGAAGATCCAGTCCACCACCGACCGCCGCGAATACTTCCTGCGTCCCACCCAGAAATACATCGATTACTACAGCATCAGCTATTCTTACCTGCACACCGTAGTGGAGCGCGCAAGAGAGTTTTCTCCCCGAGGACTGCGCCAAGCTGGAAGAGATGCTCACCATCGTGAGCGAGGAGCTGATGCCGGAACTGGATATGCTCAAAAGGACGAAAAGGCAGAATAAGCAAAAAGAACTCCCGGACATCCTGGCCGGGAGTTTTATGTATCGTTACTTCTGCTCTTTGTCCACTACCTGGATTTTGCCCTTCTTCCACAGCACATAGGAAGTCAGGATGCCGATGGGCAGCATCACGATGATAAAGATGCCCACAAGTCCGCCCAGCACGGAACCGTAGCCCGCAAGGCGTGCGGCAAGGGAGAGCACCGTCATGATGATCAGCACCGGAAGCACCCCCTTGATGCCGCCCTTGACCACCTTGCTGCCGCTGGACGAGCTGGCGAACAGACCCAGCGCCATGGAGCCGAACAGGGCCGGCAGGGGAAGCCTTCATGCGGAAAACTGGTTTCCATGGCAGCAGGGCCAACGGCATCTTGCAAAAGCCGTGAAACCTGCTATAAAATTTACAAAAAACATCTGTCGTTATCAAAAGAAGTGGGTTTTGCCGGCAGCCTGCGGCTGCGCCGGCCCCGGCATCGTGCTATTTTTTTTGAGGGAAAGACCAATGGAACATGTAACCGGACAACAACTGACAAGGCGGCAGAGCACCGTATGGCGGGCACTGCGCGCCGCCGCACCGCAGACCATCCCGGTGCTGGCGGGCTATTTTGTGCTGGGGATGGGCTATGGCATTTATGTGCAGTCGCTGGGCCTGCCGGTGTGGATGCCCATGCTCATGGGCACGGTGGTCTACGGCGGTTCGCTGGAATTTGTGCTGGCAAGCCTGCTGCTGAGCGCGTTCTCACCCCTTTCGGCCTTTCTGATGGCGCTGATGATTCAGGCCCGGCACCTGTTCTACGGCCTGACCATGCTGGAGCGCTATCAGGGTTACGGCCCACGCGGCTTTTACATGATCTACGCCATGAGCGATGAGACGTTTTCCATCACCTGTTCGGCCGAGCCGCCCGAGGGGGTAGACCGTGGATGGTTCATGTTCTTCATCACCCTGCTGGATCAGTGCTACTGGGTGGCCAGTGCCGGGTCTTGGCGCGGTGGTGGGCTCGGTGCTGCCCTTCAGCACCGAGGGTGTGGACTTTGTGATGACCGCTATGTTCACGGTGATCTTTCTCAACCAGTGGGAAAAAGGACCGGCAGCACTACAGCGCCCTGATCGGCCTTGCCGCCCCGCTGGTGTGTCTGGCGTTTTTGGATCCGGCAGCTTTTTGCTGCCCTCCATGGGATGCATCCTGATCCTGCTGCTGGCCCTGCGTAAACCCATTGAAAAAGGCCGAAGGCACCGAAGCAGAAAAAAGCGGCGAGGGAGGTGGGCGCATGACCGCAGTTCAGATGGGCCTGACCATTGCGGTGTGCACCGCCGCCACCATGCTCACCCGCTTTCTGCCCTTTGTGGTGTTCTCTTCCAAGGATCAGCAGCCGCCGGAGGTGGTGCGGTATCTGGGCCGGGTGCTGCCTGCAGCCATCTTTGGTATGCTGATCGTCTACTGCCTGAAAAGCGTCACCCCCTTTGCGGGCAGCCGCGGCATTCCGGAGGCCATCGCCCTGCTGGTGACGGTGGGCCTGCACAAGTGGAAGCATGAGACTCTGCTCAGTGTCGCGGGCGGTACGCTGTGCTATGTGCTGCTGGTGCAGCTGGTGTTCTGAAAAGAGAAAAGCGCGCTGCCGAGCAGGAAGATTCCTGTACGACAGCGCGTTTGTGCATGGGACGATCCGCTGACAGCGAACCGGAGCAGGACCGTCCGAAAAACCGATGCTTTGCGACCCGGTCACGGAAATTTTTCAAAAAAAAAAAAGGTGTATACTGTAAAAAATGCATCCGAAGGAGGGTTTTCCCATGCCCAGCATCATCATTATAGGTTCCGGCCCGGCAGGCATTTCCGCTGCTCTGTACGCTGTCCGCGCCGGTGTGGATACCACGGTGCTCACCAAAGGCCCCGGTGCGCTGGACCGCGCCGAAAAAATTGAAAACTATTACGGCTTTGCCGAGCCGGTCTCTGGTGCGGAACTGGAACGCCGCAGCATCAGCATCGAGAATGCAAAGCGCCTTGGTGTGAGATTCGTCACAGCCGAAGCCGTGGGCCTGACCTATACGGATAAACTCACCGTAGAAACAGTGGGCAAAATTACCCTGCGGACGCTGTGATCCTTGCCACGGGTGCATCCCGGGCGGTGCCGCGCATTCCGGGCCTTGCCGGGCTGGAGGGGCACGGCGTGAGCTATTGTGCCGCCTGCGACGCCTTTTTCTACCGTGGAAAGGACGTGGCGGTGCTGGGCAGCGGCGAGTACGCCCTGCACGAGGTGCAGGCTCTGCTGCCGGTGGTGCGCAGCGTCACCCTGCTGACCAACGGCGCACCGCTGACGGCGGACTTCCCGCCGGAGGTCACAGTCTATCCGCAGGCCGTGGAGGCTGTTCTGGGCGAAACCGTTGTCACCGGCGTGCAGCTGTCAGGCGGTGTGCAGCTGCCTGTCAGCGGTGTATTTGTGGCACTGGGCGTGGCGGGCAGCACCGCACTGGCTAGGAAGATCGGCGCAGAGGTGGACGGGAACCGCATCGTGGTGGACGAAAAAATGCAGACCACCGTGCCCGGCCTGTATGCGGCGGGCGACTGCACCGGCGGCCTTCTGCAGGTGGCAAAGGCTGTCTATGAGGGCGCACAGGCTGGCACCGAAGCCGCCAAGGCCCTGCGGAAAGGATGAAAATGCAATGACGGAAACAACAAACGGAACACCGCGATTGTCTGGCCAAAGGTTTTCCCTTCTGGAACGACCTGACACCCGACGAACAGGAGATGCTCTGCCGCTACACCCGGCCGGTGCACTACTGCAAAGGGGCCCGGGTGCACAGCCCACTGGAAAGCTGTGTGGGCATCCTGCTGCTGCGCACCGGCCAGCTGCGGGCCTACCTGCTGTCGGAGGACGGCCGGGACGTGACGCTCTACCGCCTGTTCGGCGGGGAGGTGTGCATCCTGTCGGCCTCCTGCGTGATGGACTCGGTGAACATCGACCTGTATATCGATGGGCCGAAGAGGACACCGAAGCCTACTGCATCAGCGCGGGCATCTTCCGCAGGCTGATGCAGCAGAACGTGCATGTGCGCTGCTACGCCTACCAGATGACGGCAGAGCGCTTTTCCGACAGCATGTGGACCATGCAGCAGGTGCTGTTCATGAGCGCAGACCGCAGGCTTGCCATTTTTCTCACCGATGAGCTGGCCAAGACCGGCGGTGATGAGGTGCGCATGACCCACGACCAGATGGCAAAGTACATGGGCTCCGCCCGCGAGGTGGTGAGCCGGATGCTGAAATACTTTGCACAGGAGGGCTGGGTGCGGCTGTTCCGGGGCGGCGTGCAGGTGCTGGACAGGAAAAAGCTGCAGCAGCTGGCAAAGAGGAAGAATAACAAAAAGGGGCGATGTGAACATCACATCGTCCCTTTTTCGGGTCATAGGTTATCCTTTGCAGCCCTGCTCTTCCCAGTCGCCAAAATCGTTGGCATCGGCGATCTTGGTGACGTCGATCTTGCCGTTCTCATCCTTGGGGGCAACGGCGGGGCCGGCCTCTACGGGGTTGGCGTTCGGGGTTTCGGGGTCGTACACCGGGCGCTCTTCGGCAGTCTCCGGCTGGGTCTGGGGTGCGTTCTCAGCAGGGGCGGGAGCCTCCGGTGCGGCTTCCTCCGCAGCTTCTGCGGCGGCATCGGCAGCCTTTGCTTCTTCCTTGGCCTCGGCCTCTTCGTAGGCTTCGGCGGTCTTTTCGGCCTCCTCGGCGTCCTTTTCGGCTTCCTCCGGGAACTCGACCTCTTCCACATGGAGCGGGTCTTTCTGGTTCAGGATCTTGTCCAGTGCCACGATGGCAGCACCGGTGACGGCCACGGCAGCAGCCGTGCCAAGAATACGGAACAGAGTTTTCATACCAGAACCTCCTTGTAATACAGAAACGTTAAGAGAACGTTACGACCTCTTCCAGGGGCTTTTCGGCAGGCTCTACCGACACGGCGGTCAGCACCGGGCCCTTGCCCCGGTAGATGTTGTGGAACTTGTAGCCCACCTTGGCGGTCACCCTCACCCAAGCGCGCTGTTCCAGCGCCTTGTAGCCATCGTAGCTGCAGGGGAAGCCCACAAACTGGATGTCCTGCACGCAGCAGGTCATGGCAAAGCGGCCGGGCACAAAGCTGTTTTTGCCAGCACGGTTGGTCTGGCAGACCTGTGCCAGAAAGCGCACCGTCTTGCCGGTGTACTTCTGGGGCTCGTCCTGACAATCCATGTACCAGATGCCGAAATCGTCATCCGGGATGTCGATGGGGTCGGCGTTGATATCAAAGGGCAGCGGGTCGGGGATATCATCGTAGGCTACGCTGCCGTCCTTGAACTCGTAGGCGATATCGCACTTACGGGAGGCCTGCCGCACCAGCTTGTGCAGCTCCTGCCGGGCGTCATCGTTGTTCACGGCTTCGGCGCGGTTGAACACGATCAGCTCGCTGCGGGCGATCTTGTCCAGCATCAGGCTGCGCATGGAGTTGTCGCGGGCGTAGGTCAGGGCGGTGGTGCCGTCGGCGGTGGCGATGCACTGGTACACCAGCCAGTTCTCGGGCAGGGCATCCGCTAAATCCTGCAGCAGCCACATTCCGTTGTACTCGATGACCACGCGGCCTGCGTCCGCTTCCTTGCCCAGCTTTGCAAGGTTCTGGGGGTTCAGCTCGGACTTGTCCTCCAGCACCTTCACGGTCACGCCGGGAAAGGCGAACTTTTTCTCGTTGTACTCCTCTTCGCCCTCCTCGCAGATCAGCAGCAGGGTCTTGTCGCCGGAGTCGAAATTGGGGTCTTCAAAGGTCTCCTGAATAAACTTGGTCTTGCCGCTTTCCAGAAAGCCCACAAACAGGTAGACCGGAATTTCTTTTGCCATAATAAATGGTTGCTCCTTTTATCAATGATAGGCGCCCCCTTGGGGGAGCTGGCAATGCCGTCAGGCATTGACTGAAGGGGTCAGCAGCCGAACAGCTGGGCGATGGCGGTCTCGTTCAGCTTGGAGCCGATGACCACCAGCTTGCCGCCCACGTCTGCGCTGCGGCTGCGCACTTCCCATTCGCCGGGCACATAGTCGAACTCCAGCCAGCCGTCTGCGCCGCCGTTCACGATGCCCTTGCTGCGCAGGATCATGCCGTAATTGCCGGTATCCAGCTCGGTGAGGGCGTGCTCCACTTCAGCCTTGGTGAACTTGCGGGCCGTCTCGACGCCCCAGCTGGTGAACACTTCATCGGCGTGGTGGTCGTGATGATGATGACCGCAGCAGCAATGACCGTCATGGTCGTGGTGATGCTCGTGCTCCTCGTGGTCATGCTCGTCATGGTGATGATGCTCATGCTCGTGCTCGTCATCATCTTCATCATGATCGTGGTGGTGACCGCAGCAGCAATGGTCATCATGATCGTGCTCGTCGTGGTCGTGGTGATGATGCTCATGCTCATGCTCGTCATCATCTTCGTCATGGTCATGATGATGGCCGCAGCTGCACACGCCGTTCTCATCGTAATGATGATGGTGGTGCTCGTGCTCCTCTTCCTCGTCCTCGTGGGCGTGCTCCTCGTTTGCCTTTGCAGCCATGGCGATCAGCTCTGCCTTGAAGTCGTCCTTGGTGGACATGGCCTTCAGAATCTGCTCACCGGTCAGCTCGTCCCATGCGGTGGTCACGATGGTAGCGGTGGGGTTCTTTCTCGCGCAGCATGGCCACGGCGGCGGCGATCTTCTCTTCGCTGGCGGTCTGGGTGCGGCTGAGCAGGATGCAGCTTGCGTGGCTGATCTGGTCGTCGTAGAACTCGCCGAAGTTCTTCATATAGACCTTGACCTTGTTCACATCGGCCACGGTGACAAAGCTGTTCAGCTGCACGTCCAGATGCTCCGCCACGCCCTCCACGGCGCGGGTCACATCGCTCAGCTTGCCCACGCCGGACGGCTCGATAAGAATGCGGTCGGGGTGGTACTGCTCCACCACCTGCTGCAGGGCGGTGCGGAAGTCGCCCACCAGAGAGCAGCAGATGCAGCCGGCGTTCAGCTCGTTGATCTGGATGCCGCTTTCCTTCAGAAAGCCGCCGTCGATGTTGATCTCGCCGAATTCGTTCTCGATCAGCACCAGCTTTTCGCCGGGAAAGGCCTCCGCCAGCAGCTTTTTGATAAGAGTGGTCTTGCCGGCGCCAAGGAAGCCGGAGACAATATCAATTTTCGTCATGATCCAAATGCCTCTTTTCTTTTTATCGCAATATTCGCAATTGTTAGCGCAAAGGGCCGCAGAGTGCTGACCCAAAAATACTACACCTCTATTATAACAACCCTGTCAATGGGAAACCGGCCTTTTTCAAGAAAAAAAAAAATTGTAACTTTTTTTGCAAATTGACGGCGTTTTGGGGGGAGTTTTGCCCTCGCATTGCATTCTTCCCCGCAGAATGATACAATAGCAGCAGCAAACCATCGCCGCCCCGCACGTTTTTCCCGGAATGATACAAATAAGCAGCACAACATCGCCGCCGGACGTTTTTCCGGCAAATGACAGAAAGAGGGCTTTTGTTATGAGTATGAACACAGTTCCCGAGCGTCTGGCCGCGCTGCGTGCCGCTATGAAGGCAAACGGCGTGGACGTCTATCTGATCCCGGTGGGCGACCCGCATTCCAGCGAGTATCTGCCCGACCACTACACCGCCCTGACCTACTTCTCCGGCTTCCACGGCGAGAACTCCAACTTCGTCGTCACCATGACCGAGAGCGCTGTCTGGGCCGATGGCCGTTACTTCGTGCAGGCCGAGAAGGAGATCGCCGGTACTGAGATCCAGCTGATGCGCATGGGCGAGCCGGGCGTGCCCACCGCCGAGGAATACTGCGGCAAGGTGCTGCCCGAGGGCGGCACGCTGGGTCTGTGCGGTCTGACCGCCAACTGTGCACTGGTCAACAGCCTGAAAAAGGAACTGGAGCCCAAGCACGGCAGCATCAAGACCCTGTTCTTGGAGGACGAGCTGTGGGTGGAGGGCCGCCCTGCCCGCCCGGCTACCCCGGCATGGATCCTGCCCAAGGAATACGCTGGCTTCTCCCCGGCAGAAAAGCTGGAGCAGCTGCGCGGCAAACTGAAGGAGCAGGGCTGCACCGCCCAGCTGGTGGGCAAGCTGGATAATCTGGCTTGGCTTCTGAACCTGCGCGCCATGGATATCGAGTGCACCCCCTACGCCATGGCCTACTGCTATGTTACCCCGAATCGCGCCGTGCTGTTCATCGATCAGGCGCGGGTCACCCCGGAGGCTAAGGCAGAGCTGGAAGCCAACGGCGTAACGCTGGCCGACTACGACAGCATTCTGGACGGGATGGCCGCCGAGACCGAGCCGCAGACCGTGCTGGCGGAAAGCGCTACCGTGAACTACGCCGTGTATCAGGTGCTGGAAAACAACCCCGCCCTCACCGTGAAGGACGGCACCGACCCGCTGCTGGTGATGAAGGGCGTGAAGAACGAGGTGGAGCTGGCACACCTGCGCGAGTCCCATCTGCGGGACGCTGTGGCCATGGTGCGGTTCCAGATCGAGCTGGAAAGCCGCCTGGCTGCCGGTGAAACGCTGACCGAGCTGACGGTGGATGAAATTCTGCACAAGTACCGCAGTGCGGACGATAAATTCCTTGTGGAAAGCTTTGGCACCATTGCGGCCTACGGCGGCAACGCAGCCATGATGCACTACCACGCCACCCCGGAGGATCACGCCGTTCTGCAGCGCAAGGGCTTTTTGCTGGTGGACAGCGGTGCTACCTATCTGGACGGCACCACTGACATCACCCGCACCTACCCGCTGGGCGAGCTGACCGAGGACGAGCGGCTGTTCTATACCTGGACGCTGCAGTGCCACATCGACATCGCCAAGGCCGTCTGGCTGGATTACTGCGACTGCCACATGCTGGACACCATCGCCCGCGAGCCGCTGTGGCGTCACCTCATCAACTACCGCTGCGGCACCGGCCACAGCGTCAGCTTTGTGGGCAACGTCCATGAGGGCCCCCACGCTTTGAACGGCCGCAACACCACCCTGATGCGCCCGGGCATGATCGTCACCGACGAGCCCGGCGTGTACGAGGCCGGCGAGGTGGGCATCCGCATCGAGAACGAGATCGAGTGCTACCACAAGGCCGACAACCAGTACGGTACCTTCCTTGCCTTCCGTCCCCTCACCTTTGTGCCCATCGCTACCTCTCCCATCGTGCCCGGCGTGCTGGACAAGGAGCAGGTCGCTTGGCTGAACGATTACCACCGCAAGGTGTTCGAGCAGCTGGCACCCCGCCTGACCGAGGACGAGCGCGCATGGCTGGCCGAGAAGTGCGCCGCCATCGGCTGCTGAGCCGGATAAAAAGAAAAACCCGGATGCCGTACAGCGGCAGTCCTGACTGGTTTTCCGGCGGTAGTGCGCCGTTTTGCCGCGGAAACAGCCGGATTTACAGCCTGCAGGAATGGGCCTGTGGGGTGTCCTAGCGGCCAAAGGGTGATCTTTCGTTTTTCGCCAAAGCCGGACGGGCGGAGCGCAGGATGGCCGCCCGCGTTTCCGGGTAGATGCCAAGTTCGGTGTAGATGTCCCGGTACAGGAGCATCACCCGCCGCCGCAGCGAAAGGATGTCGGCGGTGGTCACTCTGGAGTGGGAGACGCTCTGGCCGTTCTGCTAACGGCGGTAGCCGATGTCCGGGATGGAAACGGCAGTGTGCACGAAACGCAGATATTCGGTGTTGAACAGCTGATCTTCACGCAAACAGCTCCTGCCGGTGGACGGATGCCGTGCCCGGCAGAGGTCCCGGCGGTAGAGCTTGTTCCACAGCACACCGTAGTAAAAGGTATTGGGCTTTTCGGATCAGCTGCCGGGCGTACTCCTGCCCGGTGTACACCCCGGCAGGCAGATAGCCATAGGCCCGGGTGCGGGGCGGATTGCGCTGGAGCACGCTGCCCAGCGCCTTTTCCCATGGGCGAATGTGCTCCACATAGTCCCTTCGGGTACACCATCCAGAAGGGCGCGATCACAAGATCGGCGGTGTGAGCCTCGGCGGCGGAGACCAGCTTTTCCGTAAAATCGGGGGCCAGCCAGTCGTCGCTGTCCACAAACTGGATGTATTTGCCGTGGGCCAGCGCAATGCCCTGATTGCGGGTATCCGCTGCGCCGGGGAGGCTTGTCCACCAGCGCGATGCGATGGTCCTGAGCGGCAAGAGCACGGCAGACGAGAGAGTGCCGTAACGATTGGAGCCGTCGTTCAGCAGGATGATCTCGGGATGCTTTTTGTAGCTCTGGGCACAGATGCTTTTTACACAGCGGGCAATGCAGCCTGCGGCGTTGTACATGGGCACGATGATCGTGACAGGGGGAAATTCCATAGCGTCTCCTTTTCTCAGATGCGGCTGTGGGTGCGGGCAAATGCGTCGGAAAGTCTGCACCGGGCCGTTGGGCAGAGGGCTTTCAAACAGGCTCAGATAGATGCCCCGCAGCCGCAGATCAGTACGGAACCGGTCGTACACGCCCAGCTGAATGCACATCTGCCGGTAGGCGCGGTACATCCGGCTGCGGTGGCGCAGCATGTCGCCGCGCTCACCTGCGTATGGCATACGCTCTGCGGGTTCTGGATGTAGCAGTAGGCGGCTTCGTCGATGGCGGCAAACCGCTGTGCCACCTGCAGATACCGGGTGTTGAACAGCTGATCCTCGGCGAAAACGACATTTTCAAACCGGATCTGCGCCATCCGGATCAGGTCGCGGCGGTAGAGTTTGTTCCACAGCACGCCGTAGTAAAAGGCGGCGGCATGGCCGGTGAGCTGCCACAGGTAATCCACCTTGCTGTACTCCCCGGCGGGCAGCAGGCTGTACTCCCGGGTGTCATAGCCGCCATCCTTGCGGGGCACCATCATCCGGTAGGGAGCCAGCACAAAGGTCGGCATGGCTGCGCCGGGCAGCTGCCACCAGGTTTGCGGTGCAGCCCGGCAGCAGGTGATCGTCGCTGTCCGCAAACTGGATGTATTCGCCGTGGGCAAGGGCAAGGCCGCAGCTGCGGGTGTCTGCTGCGCCGGTGTTCAGTTTGTCGATCACCCGGATGCGGGGGTCGGCTTCGGCCAGCTTCCGGCAGATGGCAAGGGTGTCATCCCTGGAGCCGTCGTTCAGCAGAAGGATCTCAAGCTCCTGATAGC
>VOFJ01003821.1_pt1 | contig 37544 bp, 50 predicted proteins | sample 5384081 | NCBI WGS metagenome assembly VOFJ01 (sample SAMN12384729, study PRJNA508395) | human gut metagenome | isolation source: healthy gut I | host: Homo sapiens
AAAAAAAAAAAAAAAAAAAAAAAAAAAAAAAAAAAAAAAAAAAAAAAAAAAAAAAAAAAAAAAAAAAAAAAAAAAAAAAAAAAAAAAAAAAAAAAAAAAAAAAAAAAAAAAAAAAAAAAAAAAAAAAAAAAAAAAAAAAAAAAAAAAAAAAAAAAAAAAAAAAAAAAAAAAAAAAAAAAAAAAAAAAAAAAAAAAAAAAAAAAAAAAAAAAAAAAAAAAAAAAAAAAAAAAAAAAAAAAAAAAAAAAAAAAAAAAAAAAAAAAAAAAAAAAAAAAAAAAAAAAAAAAAAAAAAAAAAAAAAAAAAAAAAAAAAAAAAAAAAAAAAAAAAAAAAAAAAAAAAAAAAAAAAAAAAAAAAAAAAAAAAAAAAAAAAAAAAAAAAAAAAAAAAAAAAAAAAAAAAAAAAAAAAAAAAAAAAAAAAAAAAAAAAAAAAAAAAAAAAAAAAAAAAAAAAAAAAAAAAAAAAAAAAAAAAAAAAAAAAAAAAAAAAAAAAAAAAAAAAAAAAAAAAAAAAAAAAAAAAAAAAAAAAAAAAAAAAAAAAAAAAAAAAAAAAAAAAAAAAAAAAAAAAAAAAAAAAAAAAAAAAAAAAAAAAAAAAAAAAAAAAAAAAAAAAAAAAAAAAAAAAAAAAAAAAAAAAAAAAAAAAAAAAAAAAAAAAAAAAAAAAAAAAAAAAAAAAAAAAAAAAAAAAAAAAAAAAAAAAAAAAAAAAAAAAAAAAAAAAAAAAAAAAAAAAAAAAAAAAAAAAAAAAAAAAAAAAAAAAAAAAAAAAAAAAAAAAAAAAAAAAAAAAAAAAAAAAAAAAAAAAAAAAAAAAAAAAAAAAAAAAAAAAAAAAAAAAAAAAAAAAAAAAAAAAAAAAAAAAAAAAAAAAAAAAAAAAAAAAAAAAAAAAAAAAAAAAAAAAAAAAAAAAAAAAAAAAAAAAAAAATTTCTTCTTTCTTCTGTTCATATAATAACTGGCCGAACGTTTCTGGCTGTTTGAATAAAAAGGCTTCTCTCGGACGGATAACCATTGGAAAAAGTAGGAGGTGATATTCCGGTCGTCGACATAACCTATCGCTCTAAAACCGGAAGTCTTGTTTTTATTATCGGACACCTGCATACCCCACAACGGCATTCATCATGTGTTTATTGTCAAAAACAACTTACCGAAAGTCGCATTCAAATCCCCGTCATAGCTCAACACATCCCCATTGGTTTCAGAATAAGAGATCCTTTTTCTTTTTCACTCTTCCCGTAAAATACCGAAGCTTTAGGAGATTGAAAAACTTCTTGTTTAGACACCGACTTCGATACGCTGATTCTGGCTCTCAACCGGAGAGGTTCAATAACCCGCCAATCCACCTCAAAATTGTTCCGGAAGCCGAAATTCCGGGTTCGGTTGGAAGAATTCAAAGACATATCGTACAACGGATTGAAGACATATTCATCACCTGACATAAGTTTATATTTTCTCGAGCACTGCCTCCGGCTCTCCATAATCGTTCACTTTCCGGTAATAGGGATTGGCCTGTGAGAATTTGGAAAAAGCTACTTTTTCGCGATCGGATACCGAATAATCAAAATTGACGTAATCGGTAAATGCCAGATTTTTTGTAACGGTAAATCAAACGGACGTTTCCGTTCAGGACATTATTGTCAGACCCTTTCATGACACCGGCTGTCCGGTTATAATTTACCCTAAACCATAACGCATACGGGAATCTCCCTTCAATAAAAAGATCATGACTGTGGGAAGTGGCAAAACGTAAAGGTTCGTTCAGCCAATACGAATCCACCCCTTTCTCCACTTCAGCCAAACGTTGGTAGTAAGTAGACTGATAACCTTCGTCTATAATTTCCCCATTTGCATCTAAAGGACCATAACGGCCGGCTAATTTTTCAAATGCCAATTTTCACGGCATTCATCAAATTATAATCCGAAAGATCGGCAAATGAAAAATTCAGGTTCCCATTGTAATTCACTTGCAGTTTTCCGGCTTCAGGAGCTTTTGTTTCAACGATTCCACAATAACACCGTTCGCTGCCTTGGAACCATAAATAGCGGTTGCAGCAGCATCTTTCAATACAGTGATACTGGCCACCCGGTCCATACTCAGATTACTGATTGCTTTCAAGGTCGATTCGAATCCATCCAGAATAAACAGGGGGCTGGTTCGGGTCAGTATCATATTCCTGGGTTAATCCGACAACACTCGTTTTACCACGCACATTAATATCCGGCAAAGTATTGGGGTCAGAGCCGAACTGATTATTCTCAATGATCGCAAAAAGAAGGATCGATGGTTTTCAGACTTTGCAAGACATTGGTATTCCCGATCATCTTCAACTCCTTATGGGTATAGGTCTGGGAAGAACCGGTAAAACTCTCTTTTTCCTGGAATAAATACCGGTGATCACCACCTCTTCCATCTCCGTCGCTTCTTCTTTTAACACAACGGTCAAAGGTTCTGTATTCTTCAAAGTCATTTCAACCGAAGTCATTCCGATAAAAGAAAATACCAAAAAAGTCTGGCCTACAGGATTCGGTAAGCTGATTTCAAAATCTCCGTTTACCCCCGTTGTCGTTCCTAAGGCCGTTCCTTTAATCATAACGGTTACACCCGGTAATGCATTTCCACTTTTTGTCCATCACCTGACCGCTAATCCGCTTAGCCACTTGTACTGTCTGCGGGACAGCCGATTTCCGCAGAATAATCGTATTGTTATCTATTTCCGCCGTAAACCCCGTCCCCTTAAAGCCTGCTCCAAAACTGCAGAAATCTCTTCATTCACAGCAGTGACAGTAATGCCTTTCAAATCTTTTTGTTTTATTATAATCATAAATAAAACCCACATCGCACTGTCTTTAATGGCTGAAATAAACTCTTCCAGTGTAGCATCCTTCAACTTCAAAATTTAATCGCTGATGCTGGGAAAATGCGGTTGCATTCAGATTCAAATTGAATACTAAAAGCAAGGCCACCAACTGTGGGACATATAATGCCCATTTTTTACATCCTTTGTTTTCTCATAAGTTAGCATTCTTTAGTTCAAACATTATTTTAGTCGTTATCATCATTCCCTCACCAAAACGGTATTGCCTGTCGTAGTAAATTTGACATCGCTTGTTTTCTCAATCAAACGAAGAATATCACTGAAACTATCGAAACGTCTCAGTTCACCGGAAAAGACGACCTCTTTTACTTCCGGATTTTGGAAAAACACATGAAAATCATACCACCGTGAAAGAGTAGTCAATATATCTTCAAGACGTTTCCGGGTAAAAACATATTTTCCATCTTTCCAGGCAACATATTCATAGACATCGACAGTCCGCTTTTCAATTTTCCGGTTTTGCCGGTCACAAGCCAGCTGAAAAACCCGGTTCCAAAAGAAATACCTCATCCGAAAAGCCCGGAAATTCTACTTGTACCTTCCCGTTAACCAAAGTGGTAGTCAGATTCTGGTCATCTGCATAATTCGTTATTCGAAACTGGTCCCCAATACCCTGACATTTTGTATTCCCGTATGCACGATAAAAGGACAATTTGTATTTCGTGCTACTTCAAAATAGGCTTCCCCTTCCAGAAATACCTCCCGGGTAGTTCCGGTAAATACCTCCGGATATTTCAGGGTAGATTCTGAATTCAGCCAAACTCTCGTTCCATCTTCCAGAGAAATCTGAAATTCTCCTCCCCGGGGGAACAATTACTTTATGCCAAGCCAAGGCAACCGGAATCAGCGTATCCGGCCGGAGATAATCCAAACGACAACTATCCACAATAATATTCTCAGAAATCCTGTTATTCCCCCATATTCCAAGTTTGTCAGGTTATAAACCTTACCATCAGCCAGTTCCAGAATAGCATTCCGTTGGCCGGGACGGATCTGTATCTCCGCTTCCGAAGAAACGTTTTTTACATCTTGCGGCACAGTTAAAGGTATTACTCCCAACAAAATAATTATTGAAGCTGCTACCACACCACGCCATAACAGACGGTTACGTCCGGGCTTTAACCCCCTGTTTATTTATCCGGCTCTGTAAATCAATCCACGCACGGTTCACTTCTGCACTATCCGGCCTTCCATCCTCTCGTAATTCATAAAAAAGATTGTAGATTCCGATAATACCTCTGATGATCGATATCCTGCATCCACATCTCAAAATGTTTGACTTCCTCTTCTGTCAAACGGTTTTCCAGTTTTCTATAAAGTAATTCTATCGTTATTTCTTCTTTTTCCATGGTATTTCATTGAACTTAATCCCACTATCTCAAATGAAAAAGGGTCGATTCTTTTTGCGGGTTTTTCGCAAAATTTAGTTGAACTAATTTTGGAAGCTTCATAATGTCCATTAAAAAAATAAAAAAGGGGAAAACCTGGTTGATTGAGAATGAGTCATTGATAATCAATTCGATAGGATCCATCCCTTGGGTATACTGTTTCATTGTCAATCAACCAGGTGCCCGCAGGGTCCAATGACTTTATAAACATTATGAACTTTTATAAACTTTCAACTAAATTAAACGACCCTTTAAATTGTCGTATCAAATTATAATAACAGTCTATTTCAATTATCACCTCTAAAACGGACTCACCTATACTTTGTATGACAAGAATTTGACATTTTTATAAAAAATCATTTAAAATTAAACTGTAACCTACATACACCAATCTCCTCTGATATTCTTCCCACCCAAGGACAGATTTATAGTCAGTACTATACACAGGATAATTTCTATTTGATTTATCCAACATATTTGTAATTGTGAAAAATGCAAGTAAGTGACCTTTGTTTAACGGAAATATCTTATTGACGGTCAAATCCAATGAATGATAAGCCGTTACTTGTTCCGAATTATAGTCTCCATAAAGAGGAAACCATACATTATCACTAATATTTAAAGCATACTCAACAGGGGTGTAATATAAACCCGGGCGTGCAGAAAAATTTATCCCTATATTCCATTGATTTGCTGTACGCCAGACAATGGAGGTCCGGATGATATAATCCATATCGTTGGCAGAACGATAACTCTTTTTTCCCCAACCGGACACGGGAATCGATAAAAGTATAGGAACCTGCAAATGAAAATCGCCCTATCGTACGGGCAACAGAAAATTCCAAACCTTTCAGTCTTCGCTCCACAACAGCCTCTTTTCCCATTCTCAGCAAAAATAGTCCCGGGTATTTTTTTTTTTTAGATAAGAAGAGAGTTTTTAGATCAAAGTCATAAATATGACTTGTCAGGTCAACAGAATATTGACGGAAGAATGTAAAGCAAAAATTTTGGCTGTTGTATGCCGGAACATTATAAGTATGATATTTTCCGGCTGACAATAACAATGAAAATTTTTCATTCATATTCCATCGCCCCGAAACTTGCCAGGATATATAATCAGGTTGACTGGCTTCAGGAATATTTTTTCTGACCGCACCGCTGAAAAGTAAATGACGTACAGGTGTATACTTACAATAAAAATAACCTTCCCAGACACGGCTATAGAGTTTATCATCGGCCGTTTACATCCTCTGCTTCATCCGAATAATCATAAAAATATTTGGGGAAAAGTACCATAAAAAAATTAACCCGTGTATATTGATGTGTGAGTCCAGCCTGAAACCCCAGATTTCTAACAAAATACTTTGCGGCCAACGAGGTATACAAGCGGTTCTCCCGTGTCGAACCGTCCATGACACCAAATCGATAACCGCTTTTACAGAGATCTATGCCATTATTCAATTCAACCACTACACCACTTTGCAAGGCCGCAAAAGTAAGGCCTGCAACCTGAAACCAACGCCGGCTTGTTGCCTTACTTTCGTCCTTATAATTATATTGCTCTGTATCTGCCCGGTAGTACTCGTCGATAGCATATTCATAAAGATTGAATTTCAACCGAGGGGTTAACTGTAAATGGAGGTTCACCCCTCCATCCGTCGTATTGAAACGCTTCAAAAAATCTGTATTAGTATGATTCAGCCAGAGGTATGGAGCTGAAAATTGGTGATTAGCATATAATTGTGCAGGAAATTTTTATCCGATATCTTTTTACTGATCAGGATACCGGCATTCGCAAGCGATAAAGACAATTTCAAATCATTACGAGTGATGTGTTCAGGCGTTTCAATCTCTATCGCACCTGCAATCGAATTCCCTATTGTCAACGGAGGATTACCTGCATAAACTTTCATCTGGCCGATAAGTTCAGTATTGAAAACAGAAAAATTCCCGATACCGTTCAATTGGGTATTGCGTACCGGCTTCCAGACAGGCACCCCATTCAGCACCACAACGGAATGGTTGCCCGAAGATCCCCGTAATTCTGTATTCGCACTTTCCGATACGTTGGTAGACGCCGCCATCACAGATACTGCTTTCAAAGGATCGGCCCCTGAAGCAGGAGAAAGATAAATATCGATACTCTCAAACGTTCTACAGCAAAGTCTTCGGATATACTGGGACTCATAACCGTAACATCGTCAAGTTGTATGACTGTTTCCCGCAAGATAATTCGAATATTATTCCAATCGGTAAATGCAGAAACGGGAATTTGCCGATTACGGAATCCGACAAACGACACCTGTAAAACATCGGTTTGCAGAATGTGAGCTGAGATTTTTTAAAAGTACCGTTTATCTTACAAGTAGTCGCCGCAACCCGTGTACCGTCACGCATAAGCATCACAACAGCCCCGGCCAAAGGTGTTCCGTCAATATCTTGAACAACTCCCTGTATATAAGCATTTTGTGCAGACAAACCAACAGGGATAATGAATACGAACACCAATATCAAATAAAATTTATCCCTAACAGAAGTGTAAACCCGGAATGTCATCCTTTCTCTTATAAACCTGAGCACCTCAGAATAGCTATTTTCATATTTTTGATCACACCCTATAAAATCGGATATACCGGCAAATTCTATAACTGTCATGAACGGCTCCATTATACAGGATAATATTCTTATAATTAATAACCGATACGCTTGAATCTTTTATCATCCGGAAATTTATTCCGGGCATCCTGTTTCAATTTTTCAAAAAGTTCCTGATCCCCATCATCCTTCCGGTTCTTGTAATAGGATAACAAGAAATAAAAAGCATCTCCTTTTTCCCCAGGTAGGGTCGAATTCATTTTCTGAAGTACGGTCAGGAAGAGCTATTGCTTTTTTTGAAATATGCTTCACATTTACTTTTTTCCACCATAAAGCTCCGGTGTATAATAATTATTTATACCCAAAACCAGATAGGCCCGTAAATTATCACCATCCAATTCAATAGCCTTCTGCGCCATCGTTTTAGCTTGATTACTCAATTTAATAGTCGCCAACCATCCTGAAAAATTTATTTGATAATTTTTTAACATACCTAGCAGGGCATAATCTTCAGTTGTCTTCCCTTTTGTAGATTCCAGTATCTCAATCGCCTTTTCCGTAAATTTTTCAGCGTCTTCCTCTTTTTTTTTCAATACCCTGGAAAGTATAGCACATTTATAATAAGCATAAGCTTCCCAATAGGATAAATAACGATTATTACCCTTAGTATTGTAATTTCTCAATTCCCGTATAATCTTTCCTATGGAGTCGATTTTTACTGTATTTACATTTGAGTCGATACGATACTGGAAATCTTGAGCCGAAACCAGATTTACAAGGAAACACAGAAATAAAATAAAAATAACTTTCATGACTTATTGTTTATAATAAACATCGGATTTTCATCCGACAGTTTGTTTCAATTACAGATAAGACGAGCTTATTTTTATTTTGAGTGACAAAAAATTTGATATTTCTTCTGATTTGCAACAAAAATCAGGATTTTTTCTTTTCTGACGATATGGAAATAAAATAACACCAAGGCATTCAAATCATCGGCAAGTAGTTCACGCAATTTTTTATATCCACGGAAAATCTGTGTTTTTATGGTATTTATAGATATTCCCAATTCAGCGGAGATTTCGGTATATTTCTTTCCATCGATGATATGCATACGTACGATCTGGCAGCACTGCAAAGGTAAAGAATCGATAGCTTCATGGATCTTGCGGGTCAGTTCTTCACTGATCACCTCATCCACATCGGCAGCATACATCATCGCTTCTGCCATCAGTAGCTTATTGTTATCCCGAACTTTCAAATGCCGCAGATAATCCAATGCAGCATTTCGTGAAGAGGTATATAACCAGGATTTAATATTTACCTCTGAGGAAAAATAAGGATAACTCTTATATAATTTCAAAAAAGACATCCTGCACCAAATCTTTAGCCAGTTCCCGTTCTCCGACATGCCGTTCCACAAAAGGCAGCAATACCGGATAATATTCCCGGAAGATCTTTTCAAAAGAGGCTGTATGAGGTGAAATTTGCCGGTTTGTCATATTTTACAATGGTCAACGAAACGATTTAGTGCGAACAAATATACCACATTTATCTAAATTTTTGACAAAATAATCATAACTTGGCAAACAAATTATAATTGTATCCTTGTTATGCAGAATATCCTTTTCTTTTTGCTTTGTGCACTTCTGATCGGTTGTCATGCCGGGACTTCCCGACCCGAATTACCTGAAATGGTAGAATATAGCGGGCCCAATGCTTCTTCGCTGAGGACTTTTATCGAATCGATAGAAGTGATCAAACTGGACCACCGGGAATCGATCACGGTGGGGGGCATATAATGCGATTCGTTCGGACAGTAATAGTTTTTATGTCGGTGACATGCTGAACGGGAGTAATCTTGTTTACCGGTTCGACAGGAAGGGAGAATTTTTAGATTCTATCGGAAAAATCGGAAGAGCACCGGGCGAATACCTGGGATTGAGCGACTTTTACAGTGATCCCGAAACAGACGAGCTCTATATTTTGTCGGGACAAGATGTGCAACTCTACCGCTATCATAAAAACGGTCGGTTCATAGACCAAAGAGAGGTCCCGGACAGAACACAGAGTTTTATCAAACTAGGTCCGCAATTCTGGTTTTACGAGGGGTATAACAATGGAAAATATCCTGAACGACTGACACAGACCGATTCGGCTTTGCAAGTGATGGGGGAAATACCTTCCGATGGAAACCAGGACACTGGAAGCCAGTATCGGCCCTTTGCTCACCCAGCATCGAAACGAAGCTTATCTTTTCACCGCCCTCGAACCGGTGATTTACCGGATTATCCCCGGCAGTGCCGTTCCTTTCCTGAAATTCGATTTTGGGAAATATAACGTCCCGGAAAGTTATTGGGAAACGGAAAATGCCATGCAGGCATTTACAGATTTAAGTCAGAAAGGATTTATAAGTATCGCCGGTTTTATGATGAACGACGATTATATCGTCACGGAACTCAATCAGCAAACCGGGATGGAGGATTCGAGTGTTATTACCTATTGGGCATCAAGGAACGGCATAACGGTAAATGGAACTGGATCCGCCAACGTGCAGAAGAAAATAAACTGATCGCCGACAATCAACCCGCCCCCAAGGTAAGCAATCGTCCGGAATGGTATGCCAAAAAACTCAAAGGCTTCACACACAAGACGGTAAGTTGATGATCTTTTTATCGGGTTACGAGCTGGAACGTTTGACAGCAAAAGACAGGGAGTTGATACAAAATCCGGAAATATTGTAAAATGCCGACCCGGAAATGGATATGTTTTTATTTCTTTGTAGTTTAAAATAATGAAAAATCAAACCGATATGGAACATGATGTATTTATCAGTTATTCGAGAAAAGACGAAGAATTGGTGAAAAAAGATCAGAGCTGCATTGACGCAAGCGAATATATCTTATTGGATAGATAAAGAGGAGATAAAAGAGGGACTTCTTATGCCAAAGCGATCTCACAGGCTGTGTATAATAGTAAGATTTTACTTTTTATATGGTCGAGACATTCGAATAATTCCGAGAATACGGCGAACGAGATTAGCGTGGCACTGGAGTGCGAGAAAAATATCGTCCCGTTTAAGATCTCCAAGAAGTTGGGACCCAGCGATATGACCTATCACTTATTGAAATTGGACCGGATAGATGCTTGTCCATTCGAAAGCCATCATATTCAAAGAGCTTGTCGCCTCGATCGCCCAATGCCTCGGACGTGGGTTAACTCCGTCTTCGACAACATCCGGCACTTCGGGAAGCACTCCTATTTCGAATACTTTTACCTCCTCCTCTACGGCTTCCAATACTTCAAAGATGGAAACCCATAAGTTCGACAATGGGAGCTATACCGGAGAAATGGCAGATGGAAAATTCAACGGACAGGGGACTTATTGCTGGACCGACGGGGGTAGATATGAAGGACAATGGAAAACGGGAATATGCACGGACGGGGGTATTTTTTATTATGCCAACGGAAGCAAATATAAAGGAGATTGGGTAAACGATAAGAAACAAGGCTGGGGAACTTACGACTGGCAAGACGGAAGCAGGTACGAAGGGCAATGGAATGGTGACTATATGCATGGTCAAGGCGTTTTTTTATTATGCCAACGGGGATAAATACGACGGACAATGGGAGAATGCGATCACAAACAAGGACCAGGCATTTATTATTTTGCCGATGGCAGTAAATACGACGGACAATGGGAGAACGGAAAAAAACAAGGACAGGGAACTTACCAGTGGAAAAGTGGAAGCAGGTATGAAGGGCAATGGAAAAATGATTGTATGCACGGTCAGGGAACACTTTATCATCCCGATGGTAGCAAATATAAGGGACAATGGGTGAATGACAAACAACAAGGAGAGGGATTTATTATTATGCCAATGGTTGTCGGTATGAAGGACAATGGTTCGACGATAAGAAACAGGGACAAGGGACGTTCACGTGGGTCAATGGGGATAAATACGTAGGACAATGGATGAATGATCGTATGCACGGTCAGGGTATTTATTATCATGCCGACGGAAATAAATATGAAGGGCAATGGGTAAACGATATGAAACAAGGACAAGGGACGTTCACCTGGAATAACGGAGATAAATATACAGGCCAATGGATGAATGACAGACGACACGGACAGGGGGACCTATACCTGGGCCGACGGTACCCGGAATTCGGGCATCTGGAAGGAAGGTAAATTTATCGGATAATCCGGGGGAAGATAACTATATTGACTTTATTTATCCTTATTCCGGCATTTTTAGTCGAATTCTTTCTATCTTTGCGGCAGGATAAAAAAAAAGAACAGAGGGGCAGGAAAAAGAAGGGGGAAAGATGGATTTAAAAATTTTCGACAGATAAAAAAATGATTTCAGTAGACGGACTTACGGTAGAATTCGGTGACAGAGCCCTCTTTAAAGATATTTCCTTTCAGATCAATGAGAAAGACCGGATAGCCCTGATGGGAAAAAACGGTGCAGGGAAATCCACCCTTCTGAAAATCCTGGCAGGCCAGCGCAAACCGAGCCGGGGCAATGTATCGGCGCCGAAAGATACCGTGATCGCCTATCTCCCGCAGCATCTGATGACCGAAGACGGACGCTCCGTATACGAAGAAGCTTCGCAGGCTTTTTGCCCCTCTTTTTTCGCAATGGAGAAAAGGATCGACGACCTGAACCGTCAGCTGACCGAGCGTACCGATTACGACTCACCCGAATATTATAAATTGATCGAAGAGGTTTCTGCTCTGAGCGAGAAATATTATAGTATCGATCTCACCCATTTCGAAGCAGATGTCGAAAAAACACTGCTAGGACTGGGGTTCAAACGGGAAGACCTGCAACGTCAGACCAGCGATTTCAGCGGAGGCTGGCGGATGCGGATCGAACTGGCCAAAATGTTACTCAAAAATCCGGATGTCCTGCTTTTTAGACGAACCCACCAATCATCTGGATATCGACTCGATCCAATGGCTGGAAGAATTTCTGATCAGCAACGGAAAAGCTGTCGTCGTTATTTCTCACGACCGTACATTCGTCGATAACATCACCACCCGGACCATCGAAGTCACGATGGGACGGATCTACGATTATAAGGTGAATTACTCCAAGTACCTGGAGCTACGTAAAGACCGCCGGGCCCAACAACAAAAAAAAGCCTATGACGAACAACAAAAATGATCGCCGAAACCAAAGATTTTATCGAGCGGTTTAAAGGCACTTACTCTAAAACCCTGCAAGTGCAATCGCGGGTAAAGATGCTCGAAAAGCTAGAGCTGATCGAAGTGGACGAAGAAGATACCTCTGCCCTGCGCCTGAAATTTCCTCCTTCTCCCCGTTCGGGCAGCTATCCGGTAATCGCCCAGGAATTGTCGAAATATTACGGGGATCATCTGGTGTTCAAAGAGGCGGGGTTCACCATTCAAAGAGAAGAAAAAGGTGGCTTTCGTAGGACGCAACGGGGAAGGAAAATCTACGCTCGTAAAATGTATTATGGGTGAGATTACGGATTATACCGGTAAACTCACACTCGGCCACAATGTACAAATCGGTTATTTCGCCCAAAACCAGGCCTCTCTTCTGGACGAAGAACTGACTGTTTTCCAGACGGTGGATGACGTTACCCCTTCGGAGCTGAAAAGTAAATACCAAAAACCTGCTGGGCGCTTTTATGTTCAGCGGAGACGATATCGACAAAAAGTGAAGGTACTTTCGGGCGGAGAGCGCACCCGTCTGGCTATGATCAAACTGCTTCTTCAACCGGTCAACCTGTTGATCCTCGACGAACCGACCAACCACCTGGACCTGAAAACGAAAGATATACTGAAAAATGCTTTGATCGATTTCGACGGCACACTGATCGTCGTATCCCATGACCGGGATTTCCTCAACGGACTGGCCCAAAAGGTCTACGAATTCGGAAACGGTAAAGTCACCGAACACCTGGAAGATATCAACGGATTCCTGCGAAAGAAAAAAATGGAGAATCTCCGGGAGATCGAATCCCGGAAATCCTGATCAGGGTACACTCCCGATGTACATTTTTGACATCCCTATGAACAACCGCCTCCCAATACCTGATACAATTGTACCGTAGCCAGTAATTCGTCGCGGATAGCCGTATTGAGCCCGATCTGGGCATCGAAATATCCACGCTGGGCATCCAATACATCGAGATAACTGATCACTCCGTTGATGTATTGCAAAGTAGCCAGATCGAGATTAGAACGGGCCGACTGTTCGAGATGTTCGCGGGATTCACGGATTTCACGACTTTTACGGGAGTTGACCAAGGCATTGCTCACTTCGGTGAAAGCCTGGAGCACCACTTTCTGATAATTGTAGGTTTCCTGTTCCTGCACAGCTCTGGAAGCTTTTAAACGCGCTCTGTTTTTTTCCCAGATTAAACACCGGTGCCAATAATTCACCACCGACAAAAAAGTAAGGTGCTTTCAGAAAATCGGTCAGATCGCTGCTCTCGAGGTCATAATGTCCGGTTAAAAGTAAATTTCGGGAACATGCTGGTATAAGCCACACCGACTTTGGCATGAGCCGCTTTCAACCGATATTCGGCCTGGCGGATGTCGGGCCGTCTTTCCAGGATTCGGGAAGATAATCCCACCGGCAGAGCGGTCATCAACTGCTGCTGACCGATACTTTTCCCTCTCGCCACTTCTCCGGGATATTCTCCGGCCAGTAAAGTAATCTGATTCTCTTTGAGGCGAATCTCCCTTTCTAATCCCGGTACCAGGGTTTGGGTTCTGGCCAATTCGACCTGTGCCTGACGCAAGGGATTTTCGGAAGTCAATCCTCCCTCGAACCTGAGCTTTGCCAGACGTACTCCTTCCTGCCGGGCCGCCAGTGTCTGCCGTACGATGGCCAGTTCCTGATCTAAAGCGATCAACTCGAAATAAGCCTGCGCCACCTGGGCAACCAGAGCCGACTGCAAAGCCTGCCTGCCTTCGACGCTCTGCAAATATTCGGCCAGAGCGGCCTGACCGGCCCAACGTAGTTTTCCCCACAAATCGACTTCCCAGGATGCCAACACTTTTCCTTCAAAAGTATTCCCAGGCGTTTCATCGTATTCCCGCTCGGCAGACACGGTAGCCTCTGCCTTGGGGAAAAGGTCGGCTTTAGCGATACGACGGAGTTCCATCGATTCTTTCACTTTGGCCGCAGCGATCATCAGGTCTTTGTTTCCTTCCAATGTTTTCCGGATCAACTGCCGGAGTACCGGATCGGTATATAAATCGGTCCATCGGATATCACCGGCCGAAACCGAATCGGGCACCGTTCCTTCGATCTGTTCCGGCAAGCGGAGTTCGGGCCGGGAGTAATGCTTTCCCAGTTTACATGAACTCACTCCCAATACCAGCAATACAATAGCGAGGGTATAAATTTTCTTCATCATTTTACGCTTTTCGTTTTTACTCTAATCTTTTCTTTGAATTTATAGACCATTACAAAGAAGAAAGGTACCAATACTATTCCGATGGTAATGGCTGCAATCATACCGAAGAACACACCGGTCCCGATCGAATGGCGGCTGGCCGATCCCGGTCCGGATGCCATGACCAGAGGCAACATACCCAACACAAAGGCCAGCGAAGTCATCACGATGGGCCGGAAACGCAACATGGCCGCATTTTTGGCAGCGACAACCACATCGACCCCTTTGTCGACTTCCATCTTGGCAAACTCCACAATCAAAATCGCATTTTTTAGCAGCCAGACCGATCAAAGTCACCAAACCGATCTGGAAATAGATATCGTTCTCGAGCCCAAATCCCAGAATGCCCAGATAAGCCCCCAAAGCAGCAACGGGCAACGACAGCAATACGGCTGCCGGCACCAGCCAACTTTCGTATAAAGCAGCCAGAAAGAGGAAGACGAACAGGAATACCAGAGTCAATACCAGCCCCAGCTGTCCCTCGGCTTTTTTCTCCTGATAAGACAAACCGCTCCATTCGACACCGATATTCTCGGGTAAATGAGTCCTGGCAATGTTTTCCATCTTACGCATCACCTCACCCGAACTATATCCCGGAGCTGCCGCCCCCCGGACAACTGCCGTCGTGAACATATTGAAGCGCCGGATATTTCCCGGACCTGTCGTATATTCGGCATCACCCAAAGCAGTCAGAGGCACCATATCCCTCCCGCCGTCTTTACAAAGAACATATTGATATTGTTTTTATGTGCCCGGTAAGGAGCTTCGGCCTGAATATATACCTTATAAACCCGGTTAAACATATTGAAATCGTTCACATAAACCGATCCGGTGTAGGCTTTCATCGTCGAAAAAATATCGGACATCGGGATACCCAGGAATTTGGCTTTGTCCCGGTCGACATCAAAATACAGCTGAGGAATTTCGGCCTGTAACGAAGACGACAGACCGGTGAAAGCTTTACTCTCGGCAGCATACTTCATCAGGGTATCGACCGCTTCGACCAGATTTTCGAAAGTAGCCCCATTCCGGGCTTCGACCTGCATCTCGAATCCACCGGCAGTACCTAAGCCTGGAATAACAGGCGGTTTCGACAAATAAACCCGGGCCTCGGGATATTGCTTCAACTCTTTGCGGGTATCTTCCATCACCTGATCGATCTCCATACCGTTTCCTTTACGCTTTTCCCACGGATTTCAGAATCACCGTCAGTTCGGGCGGGCCTGGTTGGTTCCTACCCGGGGACTGGAACCGGTCACATTCTGTACATAACCGACTGCAGGATGAGCTTTCAGAAATTCTACCGCCCGATCCGTCACCAGGCGTGTACGCTCGAGTGTAGCCCCTTCGGGTAATTCCAGTTCAACCTTGAAATAGCCCTGATCTTCTTCAGGCATAAAACTACCCGGAACCACCCGGTTCAATACAAAGATGAAAACAAGTACCATCCCGAAACCGGCCAGGATACGGCGGGGATTGGCGATCGCTTTACCGATTATCCCTACATATTTCCGGTTTCCGGTAGCCAGCCAACGGTTGATCATTCCGAAAATACGGTTTTTAGAGGGTGCGGAAGGACGCAGCAAGAGCGCACACATCGCCGGGCTCAGCGTCAAAGCGACCACAGTCGATATCAACACCGAAACGACAATGGTAATGGCAAACTGCCGGTAAAGCAAACCGGTAATCCCCCCCAGAAAACTAACCGGAATAAATACCGCAGCCAGCACGAGAGAGGTGGCGATCAACGCCCCGGTCAATCCCCGCATAGCTTTCTTCGTAGCCTCGTAGGGGCTCAAACCTTCTTTTTTCCATATAACTCTCGACCGCTTCGACAACTACAATGGCATCGTCGACCACGATACCTATCGACAAAATCAATCCCAACAGAGTAAGTAAATTGAGCGAAAAGCCCAAAACCAACATCACCCCGAAAGTTCCGATCAACGATATCGGCACAGCAATCAGGGGCACCAGAGAAGCGCGCCAGTTCTGGAGCGAAAGAAATACCACCAACACCACCAGCAACAGCGCTTCGAACAAGGTTTTATACACTTCGTGGATAGACTCGGAAATGTAGCTGGTGATATCGAAAGGGATTTCGTAATCGAGCCCTTCGGGAAAATTCTTACTGATCTCTTTCATCGTTTCGCGCACCTGCCCGGCCACTTCGACGGCATTCGCACCGGGAAGGGTATAAATCCCGAGTACTGCGGCATTTTTACCGTTCATACCACTCTCGGTGGAATAGGAAGAAGCCTCGAGAGAGACCCGGCAACGTCCCTCAAACGTACGATAGAACCGTCTGGATTCGCTCTGACCACAATCTCTTCGAATTCATTGACTGTAGACAAACGCCCCTGGGTAGTGATCGGAATGGTTATATCCTGCCCGGAAATAGGCTGCTTGCCCAATTCGCCGGCCGCCGACTCACGGTTCTGGTCTTTGAGGGCATCCTGCAAATCTTTTTTACCGTCAGTCCGAAATTAGCCATCCGGTCGGGCATCACCCAGATACACATACCATAATAACGGCTTCCGATATTGGAAACCCGTCCTACCCCGGGGATACGCCTCAGGATATCCAGGACATTGATCGTCGCAAAATTACTGAGGTAGATTTCGTCGAAACGGGGATCGTCGGAAGTCAGGGTCAGGGTCATGAGCTGATTCGAAGATTGCTTTTCGACGGAAAATACCGTTCTGCACCACCTCGGCGGGCAAGCGCGACTCGGCCAGTTTCACCCGGTTCTGGATTTCTACGGCAGATAATTCGGGATTGGCCGAAATGTCGAAGGTGACATTGATCGACAAACCGCCGGAATTGGAACTGCTGGATTCCATGTAGAGCATGCCGGGCGTTCCGTTGAGTTCCTGCTCGATGGGGGTCGCCACAGCCTGCGAGACAGTCTGTGCACTAGCTCCGGGATAGGAGGCCGAAATTTTCACCATAGGAGGTGTAATCTGCGGGTATTGATCCACCGGCAACAAATAGAGGCCGATACATCCTACCACGACAATCAATATGGATAATACCGCCGAAAAGATAGGGCGGTCTATAAAGAATTCAACTTTCATCTTACTTCGTTTATTTCGTCTGTATTTTCTTCTTTTTTTAGCCACCGTGGGGGAGCCAAAAGATCACCGGGAGAAAGTTTGTGTTGTCCCTCGGTCACGACCATTTCATCAGGTCCCAATCCCTCTCTACCACCACAAAATTACCGACTTCGGGTCCGGTTTCGATAAACCGTTTCTCGGCAGTACTATCCCTGCGCATAACATAAACATGAGCACCTCCCTTCTCGATAATAATTGCGCGGGCAGGTACCACTACGGCGTTTTCGCGCACATCGAGCAGCAATTTGACTTTGGTAAACTGTCCGGGCAGCAGTTTCCGCCCGGGATTGGCCAGTTCGGCTCTCACCCCGAAAGTACCTGTCTTGGGATCGACCTGAGGCTCGGCAAAGTCGACCAGGCCCTTCTCCGGATAAACAGAATTATCGGCCAGGGTGACCGTAATCGAGGGCTGCCAGGAACGGGTAGCGTCCTGCTCGCCTAATCTGACATTACGCTGCTGGCTGCGGAGATAATCGAGGGCGGTGAGGCTAAAATCGACCAACACGGTATCGCTGGCCACGACGGTCGCCAATAGCGACTTGGAGCCGGGGCCCACCAAGGTACCGATATCGGCATGCCGTTCGCTGATGTATCCCGAAATGGGCGAACGTACCGTCGTATATCCCAGCTCCATCTCTGCCTGTGACAGATCGGCTTTACTCATGGCTACGTTCGCTTTAGCACTTTCATAAGCGGCAATGGCATTATCCAGGTCCAACTGGCTGGCTGCATTCTGTTCGTATAAAGGACGCAAACGCTCTACATCGCGTCCGGTTTTCAACTCCTGGGCTTCGTCTTTTTTCAGTTGAGCCGCAGCTTTATCGGCCCGCGCTTTATATAAATCGGGATTGATAATAAACAAGGGCTGATTACGCTCTACCCGTTTCCCTTCCTCAAAAAGCATCTTTTTCCAGATAGCCTTCTACCCGGGCATGTACTTCCACAAATTGCCGGGCCCTGATCCGCCCTACATAATCACCGAATATCTCTACATCATCGACCCCCACTTTCTCAACTACTACGGAATTCCTTCACGTATCTTATCTTTTTACAACCCACCACTCCCAACAGGAGCACACAGGCAAAACCACTCAGCCAATTATTAACCCTCATATTTATCTGTTTAATTTATTTATACTTGCTATTTCCTCGCTTATGAAAAATATATACCATTTTTCAAGTATAAAAGTTATGCATTGGCTGTCAGCATACTATATATTCAAATCTTTTCCCCGGGGAACTTGTTTTTGTGGAATTATTCCACAAACGAGCTGAATTATTCCACAACATTCGCTATTTCGTTTTCGTATAGGGATTTGTAATTTAAACGATATTTTAACCGATCCGATATGAGACGAATCTTATTTCTGTTATTTTTAAGCCTGATCTTAGGGGCCGGTCAAAAGCCCAGCAAGACCCGGTACTCGATCTGCAACAAACGATGCCTTCAGAAGACAGTTGGTGGCAATTTTTCGGAGATTCGACACTTATCCGTCTGATCGACAAATCTGTAGCCAATAATTATAATCTGCAGAATGCAGTAAAAAATATCCAATTGGCGAAATCGCGCTTGGCGGTCACAACAGGGCCATTTTTTTCCCGAGTTTCAGCGCTTCGGCCCAATATACACCGGAAAAAAAAGCAGTCTGGGCATCGACCATGCCGATAATTACTACCACATCGGGCAGGCCGGTATAGAAATGAATTGGGAAATCGATGTGTTCGGCAATATCCGGAAAGGAGCCAAAGCCCAAAAAGAATATTACCTGGCTTCACAGGAGGATTACCGGGGTACAATGGTCTCGCTCGCCTCAGAAGTGGCGATGGCTTATATCCGTCTGCGCACTTACCAGCAACAACTGGAAGTTGCCCGTAATAACCTGGAATCCCAGGAGGAGATTCTCCGGATCAATGAAGCCAAACTGGCGGCCGGACTGACTTCCAACCTAACGGTGGCGCAATCGAAAGGCCTGTGGCTACAAACGAAGGCAACCCTTCCCGGACTGGAAGCCTCGGTCTACTCGGAAGTGAATACACTGGCTGTCCTGACCGGAGAGTATTCGGATTCTTTACGGCAAGCTTTACTGCAAGTGCACCCTCTCCCCCAAGGCAACCCGATCCTTATGCAAGGAATCCCGGCCGAACTGATCCGGCGGCGCGGATGTCCGCTCGGCCGAACGGACGATGGATGCACTGGCAGCCGCAGCAGGAGCAACACGGGCAGACTGGTGGCCGAAATTCTACCTAACGGGCGCTTTCGGGTATGGCAACGAATATTACAAACAGTTTTTTCAAGAAGGAGAACATGACGTGGCAAATCAGCCCGAGCATCAAATGGACGATTTTCAGCGGGCGCCAGATCGCCCAGGCTAACCGGCAGGCCCAAATCCAACTGGACGAAGGGATCAATACGTATAACCAAACTCTGCTCACAGCTTTGCAAGAGGTAGACGATGCCTTATCGTCATATAATAAATCACTCCAACAACTGGATGCAGACCGGCTTGCTCTGCAGGAAATTAAACTGACACTGGAATATGCAATGGACCTGTATAAGAAAGGACTGACCAATTACCAGAATGTACTGGACTCACAACGCAATGTATTGAACTACGAAAATGTGTATGTGAATTCGCAGAGTGCAACCCTGCTCTATATGATACAGGTGTATAAGGCACTGGGGGGAGGAGTGGAAAAATAAAGTTAAAGGCTAAAAGCGAATTAAAAAAAATCATTGTTATGAAAAAAGATGATCGTTCTGATGATTGGTTTGGGAGTGATATTGGGAGGTTGCAGGAAGAAAGAGAAACAGGAAGCCGCAAGCGGACAAGCGGCCCCGGAGATTTTAGTGAACAGACCTGCCCAACACGATGTCGTGTATACGTATCAGTATCCGGCTTATCTGGAAGCCGTGCAAACGGTGAATCTGGTGGCCCGGGTATCGGGATTCCTGGAAAAGATGAATTATATCCCGGGAGTGCCGGTAAAAGCAGGCCAGTTGTTGTTTGTCATCGAACCTCAACCCTATCAGGATCAGTTGAAAGCGGCACAGGCCGAAATGAAGAGTACAGAGGCACGTCTCGGCTTACGCCAGGGCACAATACGAGAAGATGAAAGAAGCGATGCCTAGCCGGGCTATCAGTGAGATCGACTTCATCCAGGCCGAATCGGATTACCATTCGGCGATAGCGAATCTTCAGAATGCCCGGGCACAATTGAATACTGCTCAGACCAATCTGAATTATTGTTACATCAAAGCTCCTTTCGACGGACGGGTATCCCGGAACCTGGTGGACCTTCAGAACTTTGTCGGAGGAGCGGTACAACCGGTCACCCTGGCTACGATGTATAAAGATAAGTATATGTATGCTTATTTCAATATGGCTTATGCCGAGTTCGAACAAATTCCTCCGGTGACCAATCCGCTGGTATCGAAAGATTCGGCCCTGGCGCTGACGGTCATCAATGCTGCGGACACCAGCCGTTATTGGAAAGGCGAGCTCGACTATACTTCGCCGAACGTCGATCTGCAAACCGGGACGGTGACCGTACGGGCCATTCTCGAAAATCCGAAAGAAGAATTATTAAGCGGGATGTATGTTAAAATCCGGCTTCCCTATAAAGTGGTAAAAGATGCTTTACTGATACCGGAGGCTTCGATCGGCACGGGACAGGCAGGCCGCTATGTCTATCTGGTGGATGAGAACAACCGGGTGGTGCAGCAAACCGTCAAAGTCGGGGTATTGAGTAACGACGGCATGCGGGAGATCGTCAGCGGTGTCACTCCGGACGACCGTTATGTCGTGGAAGCCCTGATGAATGTGCGTCCGGGCATGACCGTGAAACCAGTGAGAGAAAAAAACAAAACGTTAATCTATTCCTATGTTCAGTACATTTTTCATTAACCGCCCTATATTCGCTACGGTCCTGTCTATCCTTATCGTGATCGCAGGACTGGTATCTTTACGTGGTCTGCCGGTAGAACAATATCCGACGATCACTCCTCCGACAGTCGTTGTCCGGGCCTCCTACCCCGGAGCCAATGCCAGTACAATCGCCGACATGGTAGGTACCCCGATCGAGCAACAAGTGAACGGCGTAGAGGGTATGCTTTATATGTCGTCGACTTCGTCGAGCACAGGCAGCTACCAGCTGACCATCACTTTCGAAGTGGGAACCGACCTGGATATGGCCACCGTGCTCGTAGAAAACCGGGTGAACATGGCCCTGAGCACTTTACCGCAGGAGGTGACCCAGATCGGGGTCACTACGACCAAGGAATCGACCAACGTCGTGATGTTTCTGTCACTGACCTCGGATAGTCCGCAATACGACGCTCTTTTTCTCTCTAATTATGCGGCCCTGAATATCACCAACGAATTGGGCCGGGTAAAAGGAGTAGGTAATGTGGGCTTGTTCGGCATGGGCAAATACAGTATGCGTATCTGGCTGGATCCGGATCAGCTGACTATCCGGGGCATCACTCCGGCGGATATCGTATCGGCCATTCAGGGCCAGAATATCCAGGTTACAGCGGGCAGCGTGGGATCGGAACCCTTAGTCCGCAAAGAAGCCTACCAATACACCCTCGAAACCAAAGGATTACTGATCGATGAAGAAGAATTCGGCAATATCATCGTCAAGGCCCTTCCCGACGGCAAATACCTTCGCATCCGTGACCTGGCCACTATAGAGCTCGGACGTGAAAGCTACAGCTCCACCGCCACCCTGAAAGGCGGAGCCGTCGCAGCTATCGCCGTCTATCAGCTTCCGGGAGCCAACGCCCTGGACGTGGCACAACGGGTGAAAAAGAGATGGACAAACTGGCCTCCTATTTCCCCGAAGGGGTGCAATACAGCGTGACCCTCGATACGACGGAATTTATCAATGCCTCGATTTCAGGAATATACGAAACCCTGATCACCGCCTTTATCCTGGTTTTACTGGTTATTCTGATCTTCCTCCAAAACTGGCGGGCGATGCTGATTCCGCTGATCACGATTCCCGTCTCGCTGGTCGGGACTTTCACCTTCATGGCGATGCTGGGATTTTCCATCAATACGCTGACTCTCTTCGGACTGGTACTGGCTATCGGGCTGGTAGTAGACGACGCCATTATCATCGTAGAAAACAGTTACCGGCTGATCGAAACCGGCCGGTATCCCACCGTAAAAAGAGGCGGTGATCCAGGCCATGAAGGAAGTGTCGGGAGCTGTTGTGGGTATTGTGCTCGTACTGTTGGCCGTATTTATTCCCACGGCCTTTATCGGCGGCATCACCGGCCAGTTGTACAAACAATTCGCCCTGACGATCGCCATCTCGACGGTAATCAGCGGGTTCAACGCCCTCACCCTGAGCCCCGCACTTTGTGCCCTGTTTCTGAAACCCAAACAGCCGGCCAAATTCTTTCTCTTCAAAGCTTTCAACCGGTTTTTTGAAAAAGACAAACCATGGTTATACCTGGGTGATCACTCACTTCATGCGTAAATCGCTGATGACTTTTATCGTCTTTTTGATCCTTTCGGTGCTGGCTTTCTGGGGATTTATCAAATGGCCGCGTACTTTTATCCCGGAAGAAGACCAGGGGTATTTCATCGCTTTCATGCAACTGACCGACGGTGCTTCGTCGAGCCAGACGGCTACAGCCCTGCAAAAAGCGTCGGCCGTACTGAACCAAATGGAAGGCATCGAAACCTATATCACGATCAACGGCTTTTCAATGATGAGTAATGCAAACGCTTCGAATGCCGCCACGCTGTTCGTGATGCTCAAAAACTGGGACCAACGGAAATCTCCGCAGTTAAGCGCCCAAAGCCTGGTGAACCAATTCAACGGTATGGCCTATGAAGCGATACCGGAAGCCAGAACCTTCGCCGTCTTACCGCCGGCCATCCCGGGATTGGGCGAAAGCAGCGGGTTTGAAGTCATGCTGGAGGATATCAACAGCTACGGCCCGCAAGAACTGCAACGCATGACAGACGAACTGATGCTCGCCGGCAACGAGACCCCGGGTCTCTCTACCGTCCAGTCGATGTTCAGCGCCAGTGTACCCCAGTATTACCCTGAATATCGACCGGAACAAAGTAGAGCTGATGCAGATTCCACTAAGCGAGGTGTTCAATACGATCGGCACATACCTCGGTTCCACCTATGTCAACAATTTTGTGAAATTCGGCCGCACTTACCAGGTGAAGGTCGAGGGTGCCCCCGACAGCCGGGCTCTGGTAACCGACCTACGCCTATTGAATGTCCGCAACTCCAAGGGCGACATGATTCCCCTTTCGGCCTTTACTACTATCGAGACGCGGATCGGCGCAGAGAGCCTGACGAAATACAACACTTACGTATCCGCCCTGATCTCGGTGCCGCAGCAGACGGTTATAGCTCGGGAGAGGCGCTGAATATTATGGCCAAACTGATCCGGGAGAAAGTGGGACGCTCCTTCGGTTATGAATGGACTTCTATGGCATATCAGGAAGAAAATGCGAGTGCGTCCACCTCCATCATCTTTATACTGGCCATCGTGGTGGCTTTCCTGATCCTGGCAGCCCAATACGAGAGCTGGACGGATCCTTTTGCAGTGATCATGGGTTTGCCTATCGCCCTGCTGGGAGTAGTGATCGGAGTGATGGTCATGAATCTTCCGATCAGCGTTTACACCCAAATCGGAGTAGTGCTTCTGATTGCCCTGGCGGCGAAAAAATGCCATCCTGATCGTAGAATTCGCCCGGGATTACCGGGCTGCAGGCAAGTCGACCGAAGAATCGGCGATCGAAGGCGGACGCGTACGTCTCCGCCCGATCCTGATGACCTCTTTTGCTTTCATCCTCGGCACTTTCCGCTGGTGATTTCGACCGGAGCCGGAGCTTCGAGCCGGATCTCGCTCGGTATCGCCGTTTTTGCCGGTATGTTGATGACCTCCCTCGTAGGCACCTTGTTTATTCCCAATTTCTACCTGATGATGGAGAGCCTGCACGAACGGTTTACCCGCAAAAAGAAAAAAGACAAAGACACGGAAGAGAACCTTCCCGCCGTATACGAGGAACAACTCCCGATGAAGCGGGAGTGAGACAGGGAGAGGGATTAGCGTCTGCTTCGTTCCTGATCAGGGGCGTCATTCAGGCTCCGGACCGGCAAAACCTCTCCGGTTTCTGGCCAGCGAACCTCTGGTTCTGACTGTAAAGCCGACCGGAAAGATTGTGCCGCCGGTCAGCCAGGCATTCATCAGCAAGCGGGAATTGCACCGATCAGCATCGAAGAGATGCCGACCGATAAAGCGCTAATCGGTAACCTCCGGTTACACTGGTCAAGACCGAAGATGTGCCACCAACTGCCTGTCGGAGAAACCGGTATAAGCCTTCAGCACCATAAGACCGATCTTTGCACAAAGACTGAAAATGTTCTTGCGTCCAAGACGTTGCTCCGACAGACCTGATTCTTTGGCTATACGCTCAAACGGGAACACTGAATGAAGCCTGCCAAGCTCACTCTCATGAAAACTCTTGCGATATTTTTCCAGAATATCAAATTCTGTAAAGCCTAATGTAGGCTGAATCTCGGAAATATTTCGTATTTTTGCCATATCTTAGTTGGGGTATTTCCCCCGTTTTGGCCGTCAAACCTTGTTTTCGGGGGAATACCTAAAGATACAAAAAAGCCAACTAATTCGCAATAGTTTGTGTATGAATTAGTTGGCTGATTTTATAATATTTAATGAATGTCCCTATATAAGTGCGCCCCGGTTCGATTATATCCGACCTGTCCGTGGGATTAAAACGGATTTTAACCTCATTTTTGTCCTATATTCAATTTTTTAACAAATTTCACCTAAATCCTTATTCGATTTAGGGATATTCAGTAAATGTCCCTAAAAAGTAAGATGGCATATAAAGTTGATAGAGTATAATCACTTTATATGCCATTATTATTGCCCTTTTTTCTGTGTTTTTTCACATAATCCTATCTTGTTAGACACGACGCTTCGGAAGAGGTCTGATGACCCCTTCTGGTTCTGTCGGTAAATTTATGTCATGCCGCTTTATCCGCCCGGTTCCTGATTTTATCTATCATCAGTACGGCATTTGCCGTATGTATTCCAAAAAGATCCACAGGATTTCCGTCTTCCTGTTCCGTGCCTTTATCCTTGAGAGCGAGTAATGCTGCTTCTGTGTGCCGAAGCTGCCTTCAAGCCGGGTAGCCCTCTCCCTTGAGAGTTCACTTCTGAGAACCCTTCTCAACTGCTCATCCTTTGCCGCCCTTCCCTTGCGCACAAAGGATGTGGATATTCCATATTTTTGTACAGAACTTTCGGTTGGCATTATTGGCATATATGGAATCGGCAGCCACGCATCTTACCCTCACATTCATGAGCTTCTGCTGCATGCGGATACAGTCCTTCAGACGTATACCCTCATTGAAAGCCTTGAACGAGAGGTGTTCGATGAACGATATGCCGTCTATCTGTATGTTGTTGACCTTCGCACCGAACTCGACGGACTTTGTTTCCTTGCCTCTTACAATGGGACGTACATAATGACGGTCAATGCTGACGATGCGGTCCCTGACCTTCTTCCCTACAAACATTTCCTTTTCCTGTACAAGAACCTTTCTGATGATGGAAAGACGCTTCTGGTAATCCTGGGTATATCGGAGTGAGGTTCCATGTTCTCTATGGATTTCATCCCTCTGTATGAGGAGCTTTTCAAGGAGTCTGATCATACGACGCTTGAGCATCCTTGTCCTTGAAGCCTTCCTCTTTCTCTTCTTGCAGTAGGACAGATAGGACTTCGCCACATCCGCATACTTGTTGCGCGGACGCCTTATACCCAAATCTCTGCAATGAAGGCAGATTTGCCTGTAGAGCCATTCCAGACTTTCCCAAAGGAGTTTCATATCCGTAGGAAAACGCATATGGCTCTCATAGCATGTGGCATCGGTCATACAGACGTGAAGGCTGTCAAGATAGGGTTTCCAGTGTGAAGCCAGCACTTCCTGGAGGAATCAACATCAAGACGGGACGCTATCTCATTGCGGATGGCACTGACTATCTTGTAGTTGGTTATGGGAAAGGACGGATTTATCATAATCCCGCAGAACATCTGGTAGTGTATGTTCCCGTTAAGATGTTCCACCAGCTGCCTGTCAGAGAATCCGGTGTACGCCTTCAGGACCATAAGGGCGATCTTCGCCGAAGGACTGAAGATGTTCCTGCGTCCCAGTCGCTGTTCCGACAGGCCCATGGTCTTTTGCCATACACTCAAACGGAAACAACGAATGAAGCCTGCCAAGCTCACTCTCATGAAAACTCTTGCGATATTTTTCTATAATATCAAATTCTGTAAAGCCCAAAGTAGGGTGAATTTCCGAAATATTTTGTATCTTAGCCATATCTTTGTTGGGGAATTTCCCCCGTTTTTGGATTCCAAACCTTATTTGCGGGGGAATACCTAAAGATACAAAAAAGCCAACTAATTCGCAACATTTTGTGTATGAATTAGTTGGCTGATTTTATACTATTTACTGAATATCCCGATTTAATGCCATGCGATAACATTTTTTTTGTACTCTAATTGTTCTACCCTCAAATTTTATTCATAACAATGTCACAATACTGAATATTTTTTATTTATCAATAAATAAATCAAAATAAAAAATTTATTGACATTCATATTTTCCGGCTAATATTGCGGCTGGACTCCGGTGTTTAGAACACATATTTGAAATGTAATGGTTTACTATTTTACAAAAATGGTTGACAAATAAATATCAGTCTGCCATGTGACACTTTATGTCATTATATAATTTAATGAGGTGCATTACAGACATATCGATCAGCGGCTCATACATGAACGCATTTACATGGATATTTTCCGGAGTCATCAGGCTTACTTTATCGAAAATTGATAATATTTCAGGATTCGGAGCATCCGATTGTTTGTATTTGTCGATCAACTCCCGTGTCTGATTCGACAAAATTTCATCTGTGTCAATGTCATTTATCAGCTTCAATATCAACTGTTCCGCCCGTAATCGGATAGCGATGGATAAAACTAATTTGTTTTCCAATAATATTTCGTCAATCAAAGGATTTTCATTAACGATTACATCAGCTTCTTGCAGTATCAGGTCTGTAATTAAAGTCGCACCAAAATCAATAACGAGATTCTGGCAATTATGAATATAGGTTTTATATAGCCGACAGATTGTATCTGAGGAAATAGTTCCCGATCCTGCCTTAATATGCAAACAATTTGTCAAGCACTTGTATTCATCCGATTGTTCACCTTTAGAATATTCAATGATATTTCTTACAAAAGGCAATAACCCAATGAATACTCTTTTCTTATTCGCTCGTTTTGAAAAGTGCTGAAAAACATCTTTCATATAATGTCGTATTTTGCATTTTATATCTCCGCTTGTATCGTGTATAGCCATAAATACGGATTTTTTCAGACCGAGTCGGGATGCGACCGTTCTATAAAAATCGAAATTGTGGGTCAGCAGGATTATTTTGAATCTATTATCCTTACATACATCGGCAAGATACTCTATAATGGGCATACTTATTTTTATAATCAAAAAGAGTCTGCAATGTCGTCGAGAATCAGCAAACTATCTTCTGCATAATGTTTACGAGCTTCTATTTCAAATAATATTTGCAATGTGTAAAACGCCCGGCATTCTCCTCTACTCAAAATTTTCAACAGAGTTTCTTTTGGGTTGCTCGATCGGCTCTTCAGCCCGTTCATCTTTGTATTTGAATATGAGATTTGCCGTATCTTGCTTGAGTATAACATCCGCTTTATTTTTTTAATCTCTACGGTAAAAAGGAACACTAAATCTTTTTTGTTGTATATATCTATAATCGTCTCCCATGTACGGCTCTCTTGTTGAGCTTTGGCAATTAAATCGTTTAATATTTCTGTTTTGGTTTTATAGAAATTGATTAAGGCAATAGCATCATCGCACAATCTGTGAATAAATCCATACCATACCTGTTTCTTGAACTCATTATAATCCATCAATAGCGGGATGATCGTGTTATCTTTTTTCCAATACAGCCTTAAAGGCCCTCAATTCACTGTTATTACCGATCGCCTTATCTATTTTTTTCGAATGTAGATTTTAGTTTATCGTCGCTGATAACTTTTGTAATCTCTGCATTGATGATTTCCTGTAATTGTCCTGCGGATGTTATTTCCACTCCGGAACTTAATTTTATTCTATGTTTGGCAGCAAAGAAAGCTTCATCAGCTACCGATTCCCGCAGAACCGTCGCCTGATATGTACCAAACGATACGCCCTCACGATTCGTTTTGAAGAATCTGGAACGACTTAATAACTTTTGATAATCCGTGAAATATTGTTGAATCAAATCTTTGTGTTTGTCTAAGAACTTCTTGACATTACCTTTTTATCGAAGACATCGTTATATCTGAAATCATAAAAAGTACCGGGCTTTACGAATATCCTCCTCAATAGAGAGAAGGCATGAAAACAGAGTATCTGTTTCTCCTGTTCGAAAAAGTCGAGACAACCTCGCTTTCGCAATCGGTACTCTTCGATATACTTTTAAGTTTTGCTAAAAAATCATTTTTTACTTTGTCAAGTTCTTGGTAAATACTATCATATCGTTCTTTCAGTTCTTTACTTGCCAAAAAAATGTCGTTATTCTATTATCTGTAGCAATGTCGGATTCAGCATTCGCAACGAAAATTGACTTTGGATCAATAGATTTCCCATCGCATTTAACAGTGCAATTGGTTTTCTTTGCGGATATATTCGGTCACATGGAACCGATTTCTTATCATCTTTTTGAAATACACTCAAATGTACGGGCAAATGAACTTTTCATCATTCCATTGGGTGCATAAATCAATACGCAGGTATCATCGGCGAAATCGAATTTATGCTCGAACTTTGATATTCCGAAGCAATTTTCCATATCAATTTCCAATGTTTTCATAAGTCTTGTTGTATCGATTCTAATATTATATTTTTATCCACCTTTTCGTCCAATCCGCGAGGAATACGGGAATATTGAGAATCGCACCATCCCTTTTCAGGTTGTTCATGGAGTAACGCAGTGCCAGTTCCGGCGAGAAGCGGTCGATGTAAATACCGAGGCTCTTCCCACCCAAACGAGTGCCGGACTTAACCTCGACCGGAAACAGAGAGGTGTTGTCCTGCAACAGGAAGTCCACCTCGGCGGTAGCTTCCGACATCCAATATCGCGGCATTACGCCGAAATGGGCTGCGAGGGACTGCAATACCATATTTTCAGCCATTGCCCCTTTGAACTCCGTATAAAGCGAATTCTCCGACCAGAGAACCTCGGCCGGAAGCTGAGCCATAACACGCAACAATCCCCCATCGCACAGGTAGATCTTGAACGCCGAAAGGTCGTCGTATGCGCTCAACGGTAAACCGGGCTTGGAAGAGCAGTAAATACGATAGATCATCCCGGCATGCTCCAACCACAACAGCCCGTCTTCATATTCCCGTGCCCGCGCCCCGGTTTTTGACCAACTTGTAGACGAATTTTCGGTTTTCTTTCGCCAACTGCGACGGTATGGAATTCCAAATGGCGGCAATACGCGGAATGTCTTTACCCGGAGCGTGTTTGGCAAAATCCAGCGCATATGCCGTCAGAATCGCTTTTTGAATCTCCTCGATCTCCTGTACGCCGCGTTTGTCGAGCATAGCAGCAACTGCCGCCGGCATCCCTCCGCAAACCTGATAGCGACGGTATGCCTCTGCGACACATCCCATGACGATCTCCGGCAACGGCGCGATCTCCGTCAGGTTCTCCAGATATTCGTACATCCGCGGCGTATCGGCACGCAGAAACTCCTGGAATGTAACCGGATACATTTTCAGGAATTCCACTTTACCTACAGGAAACGAATCTCCCTGCGAAAGAGATACGCCCAAGAGCGATCCTGCCGCAAGAATATGATATTCGGGAGCCTCCTCGCAGAAATACTTTAAACTATTGAGTGCCTTGTTGCTCTGCTGGATCTCATCGAAGATGATCAACGTCCGCCCCGGCTCACGATGGGATATTCCGTATAAAGGCGGAGAATATCGATCAGTCTTTCGGGATTTTTTCGTATTCTCGAACTCCCGACACAGTTCTTCCGATGCATCGAAATTAAAATAGGCAACGTGGTCGAAATATTCTTCTCCGAACTTCCGCATGATCCATGTTTTACCTATCTGACGTGCGCCTTGGATGATAAGCGGCTTGCGCTCCGGCCGCTGTTCCCATTCGAGCAATGCAGCCGTTATATCCCTTTTTATCTCCATATATCCGTTTTTTGTCCATCAATCACATTTTACCAATATAGTTGGTGCAAATATACACATTTATCAAATATAAACATGTGTAATATTCTGCCAAAGGTAAAAAGTAGAAGTAAGCGGTAGACTAATGAGTGAACCTGTAAGTGGGATTGCATTCGATTCAATGATAGACCAGGTATATCCGAAAGCCCCTTTTACCGAACAGAAGTTCATGGTACGTGCCGTACTTCCCGAACACACTTTTCTTGAAAAAAGATATTCCTGCTTCATGAGGCGTTCGCTAAGTCAAAGAATTTAATCGGAGTTGAGCGTATGTCGCGACACATGTACGACATCGGGCAGATGTTGAAAACTTCAATCGCCGGGCGTGCCATCAATGATGCAGAGCTTTACCGTCAAGTAGTGGAACATCGCCGCACATTCATAGGTTTGCGTGGTTTCGACTATGACACACTTTATCCTGCGACGCTCAATATAATTCCACCTGCTTCTGTTATTGAACAAGGGTAAGCCGATTATGAGAATATGCAGCTGCACATGATTTATGGTAAGTCTATACCATTTGATGACTTGGTGAATTACCTCAAACGATTGAACGAGGAAATAAGAAAATATAACTCGCACTAAGATGTTTTTTCGAAAAATACGAATAATTTATGTATAGATTTTGGTACTAATGCAGGTTTATTTCGCTACTAATTTGTCTTCGGTGATCGGAATTGACGAGCCGGTCGCTTCTGTCGGTCAGTGAAGGAAAACCTTACCGGACCGTTCCAGGCGCCCCGGTCTGACGGTATAAAACCCGGAATCGGAATAGAAAGAAAAAAAAATATACCTATGTTTGTAAGTGTAAACATGTATATAAATATCATTCTTTATTCTCGTGAAAGTTTCCCAGCCAAAGTGTTTCCGACGCCTTCGTGGCACGTGCATTTACGGCGAAAGCGTATATATGAAAAGAAGTATTCTTCCATTCTTCCGAAAGTGTAAAGCATACTTCCGCCGTTTCTTTTCTTTGGTGTAAAGGCAGCAGGTTTGTCCGCAGCACTTCCGGATTCCAGAGAAAAACATAAAGCCGGTCGTCATCGTACATCAGAGGTTTCAGCGGTTGCCGTTTTTGTTTGAAGATCAAAATTCCGCCCGAATCTGCCCATTGGGCAGTGACTTCCGGAGCCTGTAGCTCGCCGGCCGAAACTTTCAGTTTACTATAATCGACGGAGACGTTCAACCCTTCGTCACAAGTCATACAAAGGTAGATTCCGGCTCATAAAACCGTTTACCCTTCCTCTGGCTTCCCTACCGGGAAAACCCAATTCAAGCACTTTTTTCATTCTCATAGCCAGGAGACCCAAGACTTTCCATTTAGCCCGGTGTATCAATTGCAACGGAGTACGGGCATCCGTGCCCATCTTTTTCCTTTTACCACATTAGAATCTCCAAGCCGGTACATCGTAACATTTCCGAAGGACCCGCTCAGCCTGCTGAATAAACCCGATTCAAAAACTGCCATAATTTCATTGTATTTACCGGTTCAATCTGAAATAGCAATCCGGCGAAAAAGTTTCTCCGGATGCAGAGCAAAACAGACAATATAAATGCAATTCCTTCCCGCTTGCCGGCCATTCACCTTCTGCCCGTCCATCTTTTCTGAGCGCGCAGATATTTTCCAACACAATTAACCGATAAGGTTCGTCCGGGCAGATAGCGGCAACTATCAAACGGTCGTCCGGCGCTGCCGTCGCCATGGGGGATCCCCGCCTGCCAGGCCAACTCCCAATGCCCCGCTTCGTTCTGTACACAGGTAAACCCATCGGGCAATTGTAAACAAGCACCTCCAAAACTCAATTTGGCATAGTCGACCCGGTCACCCTCTCCGAAAGCATTGATATTCCGGCTCAAAAAAAGATGGTATCCCGATCGTTTTCCCAACCGGACAGCAGCCTCGTCGGCAGCACGCTGAAATAAAGTCCCCTTGACCGACCGGAACAGCGTTTGCACACACACCTGCCGCCACCGCTGTAAACATTGGGCCGGCGAACGGGGATTACTGACTTTAGCAGGAGCGCGGCGTACGTATCTTTTATCTCCCACAGCATAAAAAGATATGGTCGCCTATGCGTCCGGAAATATGCCCGAGCCCTGAAGAAATTACTCTTGCCATGATGTTTATATTTAGTTTCGAGGTTTGTAATATAATAAAAAAAGTTTAAATTTCCAATTTATTTTCAATTTAACACCGATTAAAATTGGTATTAAATTGGAGAATAATTGGAATTGAATTGGAGTTGATACATATTAACTACATGATAACTAACTATTTACTATATGGTAAAGAACTACCTTCCTCAGGCTTTTACCTGAAGCTGAAGGTAAAATGAATATTATTATTCAATCGTGGGCGACAAGATATTTAATTTTGTATCATTATTGTATTTGAAGTGAACCCAAAAAGTGAATACCTTACTCACTCCCCGGCGAAGATGTGATTATTAAAGGACGTAACCTGCGCATCGAAGGCGATAAAGAAACGGCAAGAAAAAACGTTCTCTAACATACTTTAACGAAGAAAAAACCGTTCCTTTGTAATAAAATCAGCCTGCATCCGTCTTACTAATGATGACAGAAAAAAGAATTTAACCATATGATCCTGCCTCTGACCAAGAATATCTATGCCTATGCACAGCATATTCTCAGCAATCCGACAGATGCTGCAGACATCACTCAGGAGGTTATGATTAAACTCTGGAATACACGTAGAGAGCTGAAAGGAGTGCAAAATCCCCGGGCCTGGGCATTGAAGGTGACCCGCAACTTGTGCCTCGACTGGATAAAAAAACAAAAACCGGTGTACGGCGGGGAAGAGCTGGCACAAAACGAAGATTATACAAGCAATCCCTTGCAGGAAATCGAAACCAAAGGACACCGTGAGCCTTCTCCGGCAAATCATCGACACTCTGCCGGAAAATCAACGGGAGGTGCTCATCCTGCGGGAAATAGAAGAACTGGAATTTGAAGAAATCGAACAGATCACAGGACTAACCGCCAACCACATCCGGGTGTTGCTCTCACGCGGACGGTCGAAGGTAAAAAGAAATGATGCGAAATGAAAGATGACAGATAGAATATATGGAAGAAGTACTGAAACGATATTACAAAGGGGAGACAACTTTGGCAGAAGAGCGGGAGTTGAGGTCTGCCTGGCAACGGGGAGAACTCCCGGGAGAACCGATTTTGGGGGCTTCGCGGTCCGATGGAAATACCGGAAGGCCTGAATGAAAACTACAGCGGTATATCCGGCAAAAACGGCAACGCAAAATCAGACAGCTCTGGATTACGGCCGGGAGTATTGCAGCGATGGCCGTGCTGATCCTTTCATTCAGGGAGACCTTCACAACGACACCCCGTCCGGGTATACAACTGTCGGATAACCTGAAGAAAGAACGCTTCGAAAATGCACTGCGCGTCCTGGGAAATGCCCTGGAAGATGAAAAAACACCGGTACAAAGAGTGCTTTACGAAGATCATAACCTGATTATAGCGATAGAATAAAAAAAGTATAATTATAAAACAAGATAGCCATGAGAAGAATATTTATTATTTTGTCGATTGTATCTGTTTTGCCTTTCGCGGCAAATGCACAATTATCTAAGCTCATGTCCAAATACCATGAGAAAAACGGCGTGACGGTCACCCAGCTGGACAAAAGCCTTTACGGACTTTATCAACGGAATAATCTTCCGCCCGAGGCAAACGTGAACTCCTGCAAAAACTGGAAGAGGTGAATATTCTCAATCTGGATTTGAATCAGACCGATCCCTCCCTGAGCGAAAAAGCGATCGGCCAGTTCCGGGAAATACTGGATAAACCGGAAAAATACAAACTGATCAAAAGCCGGAACGACGAGTTCGGAAAGCAACTGATCTACACGCACAACAAAAACGGACAAGTGACCGACCTGGTGGTCTGGAACCAAAACCCACAACAGGTGGATATCATCGAACTCCGGGGAGACATTCAACTGGATAAAATCGCCCTGCTGTCGAGAGCGCTGAATCTGAAAGGCCTGAACTCCCTGGCTGCCTTGAGTTCCAATGCCGACACCTATGAGTCGTATAAACACTTTAACGATTTCCCGGATATGAATCCCGGAGCTATTTCACAGCATATCCGGCAGATGATGGAAAATCTGCACAATCACATGGGAAGCGGATCGTTATTCGGCGATTTTTTCGGCATGCCCGGTGATTCGACCACCACGAACAATATGCCCGGCGGTTTTCCATTCGGTCATTTCCTACCGGACGAATTTTTTAATCCGGGGGGAGGGCATGACGGATGAAGATTTCGAAGAATTTTTCAAAAACGGCAATCACCGGCAAAAAGGTTGAAAAATTTTTCCAATCGTTCGGCAACGGTACAGGTATGAGCAGTAACTCGGTACAAATCACGGAAGAAAACGGAAAAACAAAAATTAAAATCGACTCCCAGAATTCGGATATGACTTACATCATCGATGGGCAACAAGCCCCTAAAGACAACGTACAAATGCCGGATAAGATTTTGAATGTCAACATCATCCCATCGAAAGAAGATGTAAACAAAAAATCCTATTTATTCATCACGTCGAGAGATCGGTTAGGAGAATTTGTGAGCTTTCAGAATGGCGTACTCACTTTTTAAATACAATAGCCAGGAATACAAATACAATCTCGAAAAAATGAAAGAACCTCTTCTGGTTATCGACGGACGCCTGGCCGACCGTTTCGATATCGATCCCAGTGAGATCCTGCAAATCCGTCCGATTAGCCCGATTGAAAAGAGGTGGGGTATTACCCGAATGCAGAAGTGATTATCAATACGAAATAATCCCCCCTAAGGGAAGGATCGGTGAACCTTCGGTTCTGATTTATATTCATTTATCAGGACCGAAGGTTTTACTAATCAGCGATGGGGAAGACTGCACAACTCCGATTTATCGGCCGTTGTTTTTACTGTTAAAAGGCCGGTCACACCTGTTCATCCGCTTTTCCCGAAACGGCAGGAGTTTCTGCATCGCTCTGCAAGCGGAATTCGATCGGAAGCGTATAGAACACATCTACAGCCACGCCTCTCTGTTTGCCGGGAATCCAATCGGGTAATGCCTTGACAACTCTCAGGGCTTCCCGGTCAGATCCTGATCTACACTTCTTACAACCTGAGGATCGGTCACTCTACCCGCTTTATCGATTACGAAAGAAACAATCACTTTACCCCTGAATTCCTTTCTCCTGAGCCCGGACAGGATATTTGACCATCCGTGCCATATAAGCCAGCACATTTCCTTCTTTGAATACCGGCATTTCCTCGACAGCCGTGAAAATTTCTCCCTCCTTAGATGTTGCATTCTGGCCAGCTTTCGCATATCCGACAACTACCATTCCCTCGAGCTCTACCGGTTGCTTAGGTAAAACCACCTCTTTCAGATTAGCTTTATCCCCACAAATCACCTCTGCAGTCCGTTTGCCTACATATGAAAAATAAAGCGTATCTCCCTTCCCGGCCTGGATAGAGAATTCTCCATCCTGATCAGTGGAAGCCCCCAGTGAGGTCCCTTTGATAATGACCGTGGCCCCTTGCAGGGGATTACCTTGTTCGTCCACTACCCGGCCTTTGTATAAGGAAGTTTCCCCGCCGGCCTGTATCAGTGTATGGGAGGCCAGATCGGTTACGGCTCGTGCCTTTCCAGCCAGAATCAATAAGCCGGTTACCGGAAGTAAAAAGGCATATTTCAACAAGCCGATTCTGGATGTTTTTTCTTATTCATCATAATAATTCGTTTTTAATTGAGAAACATTGAAATTATTAACTATAGGTACTGCAGTCGATTGATGGGACAGGCGAAGCAAGTGATATTGATAATTTTTGCGGTTGTAACCGGAATTTACCACTTGCTCATCTGCTAAAAATTCCAGATTCTGCCTGATTTCTTTACGTAAAAAGCCAGACAACCGGATTGAACCAGAAAAAGATACAAAGTATCTCCCCCGAGTAACATATCCAATGAATGCCATTGGCGGACATGAGCAGACTCGTGTACGATAATCTCATGAAGTTCCGCTCTTCGTAATGGGCCGGATTGACAAAAATCCAACCGAAGAAAGAGAAAGGAGCTGTAATCTTCGGCAAAGCAATGACCGGAACATGATGACAGCTCTGTTTTTACCCTGATAAGCGAATCGACAGATACCAGCCAACTGGACCGCCATACGGAGTGTCAGCACAAAGACTTCCCCACTCCAAATCAGATCAGGAACCGCTGCCAGGTGAAAAGCGATTGTTCTGCGGCAGGTTGCGGAGCCACAGGAGGTAACCACCGCCAGCATTTCGGCATACCCGACAACCATCCCGGGCAAGGCATTACCTTGCTCAACCAGGTTACCAACGAAATCAGGGGATATACAAAAGCCAGTATAACGATGGAAAAAAGAAATAAACGCCGGATTCTTAAAAAGTATCCCTGGAAAACAACATCCGATATAAAAGATAAGAATACCACTAAACCCGCATTTACCTGTAATATATAAATTTGAAAAAATCTTCCATAGCTCTATTCTTTTTTTCAATTAAACGGATAATTTCTTCTAACTCTTTGGCCGAGATCTTCTGTTTCCGGGCAAAAAAGTTACCATCTCTTTATATGAATTCTCGAAATAATTCTGTACGACGCCGGAAGAAATTTCGTTTTGTATTCCCTTCATCGATCGAAGGCGAATAAACATAGGTGTTCCCCATAACGTTTGGCCTGTACATATCCTTTTTTTTCTCCAGATTTTTCACGATA
>VOFJ01002420.1_pt1 | contig 37542 bp, 44 predicted proteins | sample 5384081 | NCBI WGS metagenome assembly VOFJ01 (sample SAMN12384729, study PRJNA508395) | human gut metagenome | isolation source: healthy gut I | host: Homo sapiens
TCATTGTGCTTCGTTCAGTTACGTATTGCTTCTTTACGATGGCAAGCGTTTCATCAACACTTTTCTTTTTCTTTCCTGCTTGAAGCTCATTCTGAATTTTGTCTGCCCTTGGCCTGTAAGGTATGCTGTTCATCCTCATAGCCTTTTGACATTTTCATAAACCGCTCGTCAGAAAGTTTGCCTGTGATATTGTCCTCATAGATACGCTGGAAGATGGTGTCCAGTTCCCCGATACGCTTCTGCAGCTCAATCAGCTTCTTTTTTCTTCTGCGCCAGCTCACGGTTTTTCTGCCGCACATCGGCATCCATCACCATCCGCACAAATTCATCCTCATAGTTGGAAACATAGCGGATGACTTCTTTCAGGTTTTTCGGGACAATTCGCTCCACTACCACGTTACGGATATAGTGCATGGTACAGTTGGAAGTATTGTTCCTGTAATTTCCACAGACATAATGATGTTTTTCTGCCGGTGCATCAGCTTTCCGATGGAAGGTCAGTTTGCTCCCGCAGTCTGCACAGTAGAGCAGACCGGAGAACATGGGCATTTCCCCCCATCCTGGTAGGCCGTCTTTACCCGGCCCGGATTTTTCTGGACGATCTCAAACGTTTCCTTGTCAATGATGGCCTCATGGGTATCTTCAAAGACCTTCCATTGATCGGGAGTATGCTTGATTTTCTTATGGCACTTGTAAGACTTGTTGTGCGTCTTAAAGTTTACCGTATGCCCCAGGTAATCCACCCGGTCCAGTATCATTGCGACAACCGGGCCGTTCCATGCGTATTTATGGGGAGGAAGTACGGTACGCGGTTTCTCGCCTCTTTCCAATGCGTAGTAGGTGGGGCAGAGGATTTCTCTTTCCGTCAGCATATTTGCAATCTGGGTAGGACCATAACCACTGACACACAGCCGGAAGATTTCCCGCACCACCTCGGCGGCTTCTTCATCCACGATCCATTCCTTTTTGTTTTCAGGATTTTTCCTGTAACCGTAAGGAGGATGGGAGCCGATATGCTCTCCGGCCATTCCCTTTGACCGCTTCACGGCGCGGATTTTCTTGCTGGTGTCCTTTGCGTACCACTCATTGATGATATTGCGGAAGGGAGTAAACTCATTATCTTCCTGGTTGCTGTCCACCCCATCATTAACTGCGATAAAATGAACGTCATGCTCCGGGAAGAAAATTTCCGTGTACATTCCCACCTGCAGATAGTCACGGCCCAGGCGGGACATATCCTTGACGATAACCCGCTTTACCTTGCCGCTCTCCACATCTGCGATCATGCTCTGAAAGCCGGCCCGGTTGAAAGTCGTGCCTGAGATACCATCATCAATGTAAAACTGGATGTTGGCGTATCCCCTGTCCATTGCGTACTTTTTGAGGATTTTCTTCTGATTGATAATACTGTTGCTATCGCCCTCCTGTTTATCATCCTGGGATAACCGACAGTAAAGAGCGGTGATTTCATCGCTGCTCAAAACGGTAAAAAGGAAAACTGCTGTTCACGGCAGGGCGGGTGTTTGACTGTAACATTTTAACCTCCTTATCCGACAGTCAAACAGACAATGCTTTTCCTAACTCAATTATACCGCGCTGCTGGAAGCTGTCTGCTGCCTTTTTCTATTTGTTTACAGTATTTTTTTCGGAGGTCATTCCGTATCAGACGCTTCACTTTGGAAACGGCGTCCTCCGTGGCGTCAGGTCTGGAATGGGATTTCACAACATAAGTTGTATTCCCAATTTTATATTCACGCACCATCTGCGGCGCGGTTCTTACTTCGTTTTGCATATAGTTCACCCTTTCAAATACAAAACCATTTCTTGCATCAAAAAGAGACAGAAAACGGACGGCTGTTGGCACAGCTCCACGGGAGTCTCACCCCGGCCCATGCTGATGGGTGCGGCGCACAATGCTTTGCGGGCGTTCAATGCGCGAGTATCTTTTAACCCTGCCTGTGCTTCATCGCCCACAAGCTGCCACGCTTGTTTTGCGGCCTTGGTTATAATCGCTCGCCTGTTTAGGGGGTCCCCGTCCTGCGGACTTGCAACAGGGTCATGGCGCACCGGCCGTATGGCTCCATACAGAACAGAATGTATCCGTCTGCCTTATGCTGCGCCGGCGGCCTCCCGCCGGGCTTTCTTTTTTCAAAGTGCAGCCTCAGCCCGGGGAAACGGAAACAGGGAAAGGGTAAGCTGTTTCCGCTGCCGGGGCCGGTTCGGTCAGTTCATGCTGACGATAGAATGGATGAGCTTGATCTCCAGTCGGCGCTTCATGTACTCGTCCACCCGAACGGGGGCTGGCCGTTGGAATCGTAGAGCGTCCCGGTACAGAGCTTGTTGATATAGCCCTCATAATACCGGAGTACCTGATCCACAGCCTGAGAGTCCCCGTCACGGGCGGCGTCAATCACCGAAAGAGGAAGAAGCTCCTTGCCCTTGTAAGTGGGTTTCTTCATACCTTCAACCTCCCTTCGGCATGAGTGCGGCCAACTTGGATCCGCAGCTCGGTCAATGATTTTGCCCTTCGCCGCTGAACGGCGCTGCGAGACATTCCAACAAGGCGGCCAACCTCCTGATCCGGCATGTCCAGAACAAAAAATGCAGGATCAAAATACTCTGCTCCTGAACAGACAAACCGGCGAAGGCATCAGCCACAAGCTCGTTTTCAATATGCAGGTCATACCCATGGGACGAGAATGTAAATCTGTCACTGGGGGTAATGATCTACAACGCAGAGCTTGTCCATCTCCATCTGCGGAAGGTCGCTGAATGACAGTTCCCCGTCACGGCGCCTCTGCATTTCCCGAAGGTAGTCGATTGCCTCATGGTACAGTACCAGCTTGCAGTAAGCATCGAACTGGCACCGCTCGCCATAGTCATTGCGTGGGATCATATCCATCTTTTCACCCCCCTTCCTGGGGGAATGAGGTGGGTTTCTCCCTTTCCGCTAACAAGGCGAACGCAAAGCCGCTCGCTACCCGCTAAAAGCCTCCTTTTGAAAATTTCTAAAAAATTTTTTCGAGGCGGGATTGTCCTCGGAAAAAAACAAAAAGCGCCCAGCAAGTCGCAACGGACCTGCAGGGCGCAGAAATGTTTTATAAAGAAGATTGCTTACATGGTATAGTTCATATCCAAAGCCGGACGGCTCCGATGGAGGGGCTATGCTTTTTTTAACTGGTGCAGGTCATGGATACTGCGAAAAAAAAGAAGGACACGGTAAATTAACCTCCAATCGGCTACCGTGTCCATGCAAGTCGTCATTGGTTTGTGTAGACGCAAAGAAACGGCGGCTCTGATTTTTCAAAACCGCCGTTAAGGTAATAACTTAAAATAGGCGCACAAAATCACCTGCCCCAACCAACGGTTTTTTTTCTTTCCCCGCAGTCGGGGCAGGTTTATACGCTATGTAATTATTCTTTCGTGACTAATTCTTTTTAGCCGTTCATAGGTTTCTGCGCTAATATCATGTTCAATCCGGCAGGCATCAGCCTCCGCCGTTTCAGGATCAACGCCTATGGATATGAGGTGCTTTGTTAAAAAGCAATGGCGCTCGTAGATTTTTTTTCAGCCACATCCCGGCCAAGATCGGTCAGGTGTAGATAATGGTTTTCGTCTGTTGTCAAAAAGCCGCCATCCCGCAAACGTTCCTACTGCGTAACAAACGCTGGGTTTTGAAAACCCCATGTACCGAGCAACATCCACGGAACGCACCATACCCTGCTTCTTTTTTGAAGAATCAGCACGGCCTCCAAATAATCCTCCCCGGACGCATGAAGTTTCATAGGCAGCTCCTTTTCATTAAGCAAGACTCCAGCCGGCCGCACTTTTCGGATATTGACAAAATCCTGATAGATCCCGGCTGTTTGCCAAAAGTTCGTCATGGGTTCCTTTGCTGTTCAATCTGATCCGTTGTCTATAACTAAAATCTGATCTGCCTGACGGATGGTATTCAGGCGGTGTGCAATCACAAGCAGGGTTTTCCCTTCACCAATTCGGAAATGGCCTCCTGAATATAGCTTTCATTGTCGGTGTCTACACTTGCAGTAGCCTCATCCAAAATGACGATGGGTGCATCCTTCAAAATGCAGCGTGCAATCGAAATTCGCTGTTTCTCGCCGCCGGAAAGAGTAGCGCCGCCTTCACCGATGACTGTCTGGAATCCATCTGGCAGCGCCATGATAAAATCATAGCAGCGGGCTTTTTTTGCAGCCTCATAGACTTCTTCCTCGGTAGCGTCCGGTTTACCCATGCTGATATTGTTGTAAATGGTATCCTGGAACAAGTACACCCTCTGGAAAACCATGCTGATCTGTTCCATCAATTCCGACAGAGGTACATCCCGAATATCCACGCCCGGATTGTCACATTGCCGGATTTTACATCCCAAAGCCGCGCCAGCAAGTTCGCAATGGTGGATTTACCACTACCGGACGGTCCCAACCAGCGCTGTCATAGAATTTTTCTTCATGGCAAAACTGATATGATGCAGGGAAACCTCTTTATCCTGATAAGCAAATGTAACATCGTTGAACAGGACTTCCGGCTGTCCCGGCTGTGCCTGAGCCGGAATATGTTGATTTGCCGTTGTCGGAAAGTTCCGGTTCATCCAAAACCGCTTCAATACGATCAAGGGCAGCATTCATCACGGTCAGTCGGGTTGCTTCTCCATAAAGAGCTTTCAGAGGTCCAAAGAGATCAAAGACAAACAGCAGCACGCCCAAAAAGATAAGCCAGGGGGAGAGTACGCCTTCCTGATGTAAAAAACGGATAAACCGAAGATAGCGGCAATACCCACGCCATAGAGAATGTTTAAGCCAGTGGTCCACGGTGTCATTTTCTGCTCAAACTTCGTATTGACATCCCTTGATTTTTTTGAAGTTTTCCGTTAATTCGTCAGATTTTTTTCTCCGAGCAGATTGTAACTTTTGATAACCCCAATTCCTTCAGCAAAAGACAAGACCGCATCCGTCAAATTCTCGCTTTGGTTTTGACGTCCCGACAGCCTCCTTGAAGGAAACCTTATTCATATATTTTGCAACCAGCGATGCCAGCAAGGTAATGATTACCGCAATCAGCCCAAGTCTCCAATCCAGTACGAACATAAAAACAGCTAAAACCAAAGTAGACAGCATATAGCTCATCATGTTGCCAAGGGTACTCATAGAAACTTCCTCAATGAATACCATATCCGTACTGAGAACAGAGCTGATTTTTTGCCAATATTCCCCCGATGTAAAGTAACCCATCGGCATTTTTTCTTAAATGATTTCCCAACTCCATCCGTTTATCAGCAAAGATCATAAATCCAGCGGCACTTTGCAGACGGTCGCTCAAATAGTGAACCACTGTCTGAACCACTACAACAGCTAATAATCCAAGTCCGACAAACAGACAGGTCTTTCCAGTCAGCGTATTATCAGCAAACCCGGCCAAGACAATAAACGCCATGAAGATCGGCATTTTGGAGAGAATGGACTCGACAAATGCACATAGAAATGCAGCCTGAATACGGCTTTTATACCTCCCGGAGAGGTTCAGGATTCTTGAAATCAATGCAAACATTTATCTTCCCTCCTTTGCAGTAGATACTTTCCACTCGGCGCTGTCCTGAGCCGCTTTCCACAACTTTTGGTATTCTGGGCAAGCTTGAATCAGCTCCTGATGTTTTCCGGTTGCCACCATCTTTCCGTGATCCATAACGCATATTTGATCTGCGTTCATTATAGCGGGAAGTTTGTGAGCGATAACTACCAAGGTTTTTCCCTTCACCAGCTCCGCAATAGCAGCCTCCATTTTTTCCTCATTTTCTGGATCAGCATAGGCCGTGGCCTCGTCAAGCACTACAATCGGGGCATCCTTCAATATTGCTCGCGCCAGGGAAATTCGCTGGCGCTGCCCCCCGGAAAGCATTTTCCCCGCATCGCCCGCCATGGAGTGAATACCTTGCGGCAGCTTTTCCAGAAACTCCATACACTGGGCTTTCTTCGCCGCCTCCATTACTTCCACATCGGTAGCATCCAAACGTCCAAGACGGATATTTTCCAGCAGGGAGGTGTTAAACAGGTACTGATCCTGAGCCACATAGGAAATGCGGCTGTTCAATGTCTCCAGGCTCATATCACAAAGTTTCTGCCCACCAATGGAAATGCTCCCTTTCTGCGGGTCATAGTAGTGGATCAACAGTTTTGCAAGGGTGCTCTTGCCAGAACCAGATTCACCAACCAGGGCAGTTTTTTGTCCTGCTTTTGCCACAAGGGGGTAATATCGTGGAGGACTTCGTTTTCCGCTATTATCGGTTTCCCATCTGGGCCAGGCTGTGTCGTCTGATACGCAAAGGAAACATGATCGTAAGAAATGTTAAAATCCTGTCCGTGGAAATCATCCTCAGCAGCTTGCAGCGGTGCCGCATTTAACATCTGTTCAAGTGCTGTGATCTTATAATTCAGATTCGGAATCGTCTCCATAAAGCCCAGTGCTTTCAGGAGAGGAATCCCAAATGCTGAGGGAAAGGCAGAGGACTAAAATCAAATCAGGTAAAGTGCTTATGCCACAGAGAACAAACCATGCCCCAAGAGGCAAAGTCAGAATAACAGTGCAGGGCAGTAGACTTCCGTATATCGCCATCCAGGGCCAGGCGGCCTTATACCATGCCAAGGTATAATCCCGATAGTCCGTTACATCCTTGCGGAAGGTCTCGTAAGATTCACTCTCCCGGTTGAAAACCTTGACAACCTCCATACCATTGATGTACTCAATGATCGTGTTGTTCATTTTCTGTGCAGACTGATAGTAGGGACCCATGCGCTTCATTCCAACAGAGTACATAATGACCATGGAGAGCAGGCTGATCGGGATAGAGGCCAAAGACATAAGAGCCAGTTTCCAGTCCGCACAAAACATAGCAACATAAATCACCAGCGGAATCAGCAAATTTGCGATACCCTCCGGGACTGAATGAGCAAGGAGCAATTCCAAGCTGTCCACATCATCGACAAACAGCTTTTTGATTGTCCCTGTCCCTTTTTCCTCCACAAGGCCAAGGGGAAGTTTCTCAAACTTCTCTTGCAGAGATACCCGCAGCCGGAACAATGTGTTATATGCTGCTTTATGAGAAATTGATAATCCCCATCCATATAAAACCGCCTGCAAAACAAGACAGATCAAAACCCCTATAACACGCAATAAAACAAATTCTGTCTCAACAGAATCGCCCATAACCAATGGTGAAATAACCTGATAGGCCAGCACAAAAGGCAGGACGCCCATAAGAACGCTGACCAGTACAACGACCGTGGCCACATACATATTTTTTCTTATATGGCCCTGCGTACTCAAAAGATTTTTTTTTGAACATAAGCCCTCCTTATATTGAGCCGTACTGTCTGTGCTTCAAAAACAAGAGGCCGCCAAAGTAAAGCGGCCTCTTATCATTATCTTTCTGTCCAGTCAAGGCGGCCCTGACATTCATAATTTCTAAAATTCACTGGCGGATTCGGAAAAAAAATCCAAAACCTTTTTACTGCCGGATTCGTCCAATGGATAGCTTTTTTTTTATTTGCCCTTTTTCCATATGGACTACATACGAACATCCCGCCATCACCAACTCCGGATCATGCGTAATAACAAGAAGCGTTTTTGCCCTGATCCGCGAGTGACTTCAAACTCCGCGCAACTTCCCGCATATGTTTGAGATCAAGCCCGCTGGTTGGTTCGTCAAACACAATGATCTCCCGGTTACTCACAATGGCAGATGCGATCGCTACCCGCTGTTTTTGCCCGCCGGAAAGAGAAAGCGGGTGCCTGTCTTTATATTCCAGCAGATCAAACTGTTTAAGGATTTCATCTGCAACAGTTTCATCCTCGTTGTCCATGCTCAGAAGCACTTCATCCATCACGCTTTCTGTAAATAGCTGATGGCTGGTATCCTGCATTACCATGTAGCAATGTTTGAGCCGGGCTTTCCAATCAAGGGTTTTCCCGTCAACCTGCAAAAGGCCACACTTCTTTTCCAGTCCGCAAATACAGCGGGCCAAAGTAGATTTTCCAGCGCCATTCAGGCCGATAATGGCAATCGTTTCTCCAACAGGCAGTTCAGCACTCGGAATATGGAGGCTTTCCGGTTCCCGCTTTTTATACGCAAAACAGAAATTTTGAAATTCCATCAGTTTAGCTGTATGCGCCTGATACTGATTCGCGGGTTTCAACTTCGAGAGAGAAAACGGCCGCAGCCCCATTTCTTTTCGAGTGCTATCCGATAAACTGTCAAATTCAGCAGGCGTGTATTCCCGTTCAATCTCCCCATCTTTTACATACAGCACACGATCTGCAAGATCGTGAAGGTAGTAAAGGCGGTGTTCTGCAATCAGAATTGTTTTGCCCTGCTTTTTCCAGAGGCTCAAGACCTGCCGCAGGTCATCAATAGCAGCCATATCCAGATTAGAAGATGGTTCGTCAAGGACCATAATTCCCGGTAGCAATACACTTGATGAAGCACAGGCTATTTTTTGCTTTTCGCCCCCGGACAGAGCAAACACGCTTCGCCCCATCAAATCTTCAATATGATAATCGGAAACTGTACGGTCAATCCTTTTCAGGATATCTTCCTGGGGATAGCCTAAATTTTCACAGGCAAAGGCTAATTCACTATCCGTATCCACGTTGAAAAACTGACTTTTGGGATTCTGGAATACAGATCCCACCATAGCAGCCAAGTCATAAAGCGGCGTATCTGATACGCTTTTTCCGTCCAGAAGGACATCGCCCTCTAAATTTCCTTCGTAATAATGAGGCACCAGCCCGTTTACCAAACGGGTAATCGTTGTTTTCCCACAGCCGGATTCTCCCGTGAGTAAAACAAATTCCCCTGTGTTTATGGTGAGATTGACATTTCTAATCCCTCCGCCGCTGGATTCTTCACCATAAGAAAAAGAAACATTTTGAAAATCTATCATGGCAAAATCCCTCCTGCGGAAATTATCGGGGAAGCAATCGCCCCAAAACACTACAAAGCAACAAAACAAGATCAGCACCACATCGGCAAAATTGAATTTAAGCTGGCAAATGTTTGTGCGTTTGACAGGAGCGCCGAGGCCACGGGTAATTGCCGCAGCGGAAAGTTCCTCACCGATTTTCACGGAGCAGGTAATCATCGGGATCAGCTTATACTCCAATATTTTTGAAGATTTTTTCCCTCCAAGTTTAATCCCACGCATTTTCATAGCGTCACTGATTGCTTCTGACTCCTGAAAGACAGTTGGAAAGAAGCGGAACATGACCGTTAAGGGGATCGTCACTTCTTTAGGCATATGAATTCTTTCCATGCCGGAAATCAATTCACTGACTGTTGTTGTTTTCACAGCATAGGCCGCCATTGCAACACTGGGAAGGATTCGACAGAAGAATCCTGTTGTAAACAGAACGAGGAAATTCAATATTCCCGTAAGGTGCGGCAAAACATAAATTTGAACAGCATAAAAAGCAGAAAACACAGCAATATAGCCCACAGCTTTTTGCACATTGTTTCGAGGTAAGCAGCAATATAGCCGGAACCGTACAAAGAACAAGGCGGATCAGCCCCATAGCTTCTCCGCCTGTTCCACCCATGACAAAAATGCTTATGATGAAGATGAGCAACAGTTTTGTACGCGGATCGAGCCGTAGCCCTTGTTCTGTTTTTTTTGCTGAGCAGAATTTCCCGCGCCATTATGCAATACCGGCACGCTGGAAGTGCTTTTTTTTGCAAATGGCTTTCCCAATCACACCTCCGACAAGGCCAAACACAAAGCAGGCAACCAGCAGAATAGGCGCAATCCACATAGGCATATATGTATTAAGGGTAGCTGCATATTCAGCGCCGTATCCTTCAGTCAACATTACCATATAGCTTTCACGGTTCAGGAAAATGGGAGCAAAGTTGCCAAACACCCAGATGCTGAACACGCCGCAGGAAAGAACTGTACTCTTTGCACTTTTGTAGTCCGCCTTTTTCAGGGGGATCACGTCGGCCAACAGGCCGCCAACGAGACCAGTTACCATAGTAAGATAGCCGTTGCCGAAGAACACCATGATTAGGCCAATCAGGAAACCCATGATTGCAGTCATCCCGAATTTTTTAGCCTTTGTAACATACAGCATATAGGGGATGCCGCCAATCAAAGGGCACAGCACCGCCATCAGCGGAATAAAAATGGGGATAAAGCCAAGCATCGCCACCAGCATAACAATCACGACATAGATGACGGTGTAGATGCCGATAGTAATTAAATCTTTTCCCTCAAGCCGGGAACTTTTTTTTTCTGGGAACTCATACCAGTATCCTCCTTATCTCTCTGAAAAATGAAAATGCGATGCGGTTAATGTTCTCTAACCACATCGCAAATTGTACCAATTTCCGTTGTTACATGAACCAACCCAAACCCGATTTCATTCTACCCAAAATCGGTATTTTTTTAGGTTTAGCCAATCGTATTTTCATCTTTATAGTTCTTAGGGTATTACTCCATATTTCTTTTTGAACGCAGCCGCAAAGTTGCTTGGTTTTGAATATCCAACCAGCGTTGCAATCTGGCTTACGTTCAAGTCGCTTTCCAAAAGTAGCCCTGCTGCCTTTTCCAGTCTTTGATCTATGATGTATGCGTGAACCGATGTCCCAAATAAAGAATTAAATCCCTTTGTCAGCTTGGAAACACTAATATTGACCTTTTTTGCCAGTTCCTCACAACTCGGTGCAAAAGCAAGCTGGCTGTCGATAATCCGCTTTGCCTCGGTAATTGAGTCCCTGTCACTTTTAGAAATGCTGATATAACTCGATGAAAGAATACTGAGTTCCAATACTTCACTCAAATACACGGACAGCAATTCAAAGACCTTACTTTCCAGAAATAAATACCCTAAACCGCCCCGGTATTGCGTAAAATCTTTTACCTCCGCAAAAAAATGTGCTCCATATACGGGGTAATGTTCACTTTTGAAATGCCAGTCAATAATTTTTTCTCATAAGCATCTATCTCACTATCTTCAAAGTAGTCACTCAAAATTTTATGAAAATAGGGCATGGGAATTTTTATATTTTTGAAAAGAAAGTTTGTCTTTCCGGAATAACACAGGTATTCCATCTTACCATGACCTCGATAAATACAGGATTCGCCTTTCTGTATGCTGACACTTTGACGTGCATCTGCAATATTCCACGATACGCCATCATTGAAGCAAAATAAAAGTTGAATATAATCTTCGCAGCTTACACCCTGCACATTCATATCAGAAAAATAATTCATTTTCCAGTCTGATACAACAGCTCCTTGCTTTGTAACAACCTGTGAAATCTGACCTGTTCCCATATCAGCCGGAATATCTATTGTCACTGTCTGCGGAGAGTTGGAGAGCAGATCATGGTACAGCTTCGTCATGTATTGGTTTGTCATTGTGCGCCCTCCTTTTTAAGTTAGTCAAGACTAAGCATATAATACTTCATATTTGGTAGATCAGTCAAGGAGAGCATGGCATAACAAAGAATTATAAAATGTAGGTGCGGTGCATATTAAATCATTCCATGTGCAAACTATGAAATATAAAATGTATGTGGGTGATGTTGAATGGCAAAAGTTAAAGACTGCCCGGCTTTGAAATGCAGATATAAAAGCCGCGCGGGAGGCTTTGAATATCGCAGAGTGTTGGCAGAGCAGATACATGTTGATCCGCGCTATCTTGCCAATATCGAATTAGAGCAAACGATTCCAAGTTTGCCGGTTATCATTCAGCTTGTAAAAATCTGCGGCTTGCCGATGGAAGATATTTCAATCCAGAGGTCATGCGAGAAGAAAGCAAGCTGCGTCAACGAGTTAGCCACAAGTTGGCACTCTGCCCAGAGAAGTATCTTCCTATTGTGGAAGCAACCATTGATGGGGCAATCAAGATGAACGAATAAGAGTCGCTTTACCAGTTTGTAGAGCGGCTCTTATTTTATGCTCTTTTGCCGGGTATTTGGGGACTTCCGAAACGCTTTATAAGTAGGGATAAGATACGGTAGCAAGCACAGCAAGCGAGTACCCGCTTGCGAATTTTTGAGATTTTCAGGTCCCTTGCCCGAAAATTCAAAATTGCTTGTTGGGATAGTCCCAAACCCTTATGAGGAACGGAGGCTGCCCATGGCGAACCGAAAGCGGAATATTCCAGATGAAATTCTATGTGACGGAGGACGAAAAACGACTCATAGACGAGAAAATGAGCCAACTACCCACACGCAGATATGGCGCTTACCTCCGCAAGATGGCGATTGACGGATATATCATCTATACGGACACCGCAGATATCAAGGCGTTCACCAAAGAGCTTTCCTCCATCGGTCGGAATATTAACCAGATCGCCAAGCGAATTAACGCCGGAGGCCCTGCGTATCAGGCTGACATGGACGAGATACGGGAAAGGCTGGACGAGATATGGCAGTTACAAAGACGCATCCTATCAAGTCAACGCTGAAAGCGGCCATTGACTATATCTGCAACCCGGAAAAGACGGACGGAAAGCTGCTGGTATCCGCCTATGGCTGTGCCGCCGAGACCGCGGATATCGAATTTTCCTGGACCCGCTGCCACGCCATCGACAAGGGAACGAACCTGGGCCGCCACCTGATCCAAGCCTTTCAGCTTGGGGAGGTCACGCCGGAGCAGGCCCATGAGATCGGCATGGAACTCGCAAGAGAAATCCTGGGCGGCAGGTATGAGTTTGTCCTTACCACTCACATAGACCAAGATCACGTTCATAACCACCTGATCTTCAATGCCGTCAGCTTTGCGGATCACAAGCACTACCATTCCAACAAGCGCAGCTATCACTTCATCCGCCGCACCTCAGACCGGATCTGCAAGGAACACGGCCTGTCCGTCATCATCCCAGGACAAGACAAGGGCAAGAGCTATATTGAACATCAGGCTACGCAGAACGGCACCAGCTATAAGGCAAAGCTGAAAGCTGCCATCGACCGGCTCCTGCCAGCCTGTTCCAACCTGGAAGAACTGCTTCGCCGCCTGCAGAGGGAAGGTTATGAGATCAAGCGGGGCAAATATATCTCCGCCAGAGCGCCGGATCAGGAACGGTTTACCCGTCTGAAAACCCTGGGTGTGGACTACACCGAAGAATCTCTTGCCGCCCGGATCGCCGGACGCTCCAGACCTTCCCGCCAACCGAAACGGCAGGACGGAAAGATCAGTCTGCTCATTGATATCCAGAACAACATCAAGGCACAGCAGAGTGCAGGCTTCACCCATTGGGCGAAGCTGAACAATCTGAAACAGGCCGCCAAGACCATGAATTTCCTGACCGAGCACGGGATAAGCAACTATGGAGAACTGGAAAGCAAGCTGACCGCATTATCCGCGCGGAGAGATACCACTCATGCAGAGATCAAGCGGATAGAAAGCAGAAGCGCCGAACTTACCCCTTGTGATGAAGCACGCCGGAACTTACCGTCAGCTAAAGCCTCTTTATGACAGATACCGTAAATCGAATGATAAAGAAAAGTTCCTGCGGGGGCATGAGAGCGAGATCATCCTTTTTGAAGCGGCCGCCAGAGAATTGAAACGGCTGGGGGCTGTGCCGCTGCCGACAACGGAAAGCATGAAAACGGAGCTTGCCAATTTGGCCGCAGAAAAGGAACGGCTCCTTGCTGAATACAAAGCCGCAAGAACCGAAGCCCAGGAATACGATACTGTTAAACAGAATGTAGATGCACTGCTGACCGTTCCAAAGGAACAGGAACAACAGCGTCGGCATGAACTGGAATAAATTTCTTTGAAAGACGCTGGGCGCAGCTCCCGGCATCCTGTATAATGGAACTGCGGAAGGAGGTTTTACAGATGACAAGAAGCGAAGCAATCAAAGCATTTTTCTTCAAAAGTGTACTGCCCGTGACCGTGGCACTGATCCTGTATTGTATCTTCAAATCCGCCTGCGTGAAGAACGGAGAGCTTGACTATGTATGGCTCTGGATCCTCTGCGGGCTGCCGTTTGGCCTCCATCGGATGTGCCTCTGGATCGTGCCGGGCGGCGGCTCCCTGGGTGGAGGGATCGCCCTGTTTACATTGAACTTTATTATCGGTGGTGTGATCGGCGGTTTCATTCTGGCGTGGCGGCTGATCGTGGCAGTGTGGTATGTGCCCCTGACGGTGTACCGGCTGATTGTAGGCTGATTTTCTTGCGTCATGGAAATATGGAAAACTGCCGCTGTGCCGATGGAAAAGCCATTCACAACCTGATGGAAAAAGACAAGCCTTTTCCCACAGGTCTGCAAACAGCTTTCCCACAGCCTCACAATCCTGGCAGTTTACACACATTCCCACAACGCCTACTGCGGCGGCTATCCATCCTTTCCTATCCAATCCTAAAAAATACTATGGAAATCCTTCTCTAACTGAGGTACAGTTTGTACCCCTGTTCAAACAACAGAACCGTGTTAAAGTAATTTGATGATAGTAAAAAGAAAAAGCGGGAGTACAGCCGATCGGACGAACCGAAAAGCTGTACTCCCGTTTTGCGTGACAGAAAGTGTTTGAATCGAGCTTTTTTTCTCCGTGTACCTGCAAGCAGACCGACACATGAGAAATCATAAAAGGCTACCTTTGAAAATACGGTTATAGGGAATTATTCTGCGTTTTTCGCCACCCTTATCCTCACAGATTTTAGACCGTTTGGAATTGTAATGCGGACAAGCGACCAGACACGCCCGGAAACTCTGCTTGCAGCCGTGAACACATTTTTTACAGATATGGTTATACTGCCGCCTGCCGTTCTCCCCCAGGAAGAAGGCCCATTCCAGCCGCCATTTTTTACTTCGGCTCATAGGCAGTCATGCTCCGGCACATCACGGCCGGGCTTCTTGCCCTCCAGGGGCTTATGCTCGGCACACTCCCGTTTTGCGTCCTCTAACCGCTCACGGATGGAAGACTTCTCCGGCGTTGTCCGTTCTGCGTACCCCTGGGCTTTTTTTTTCCAATTCCTCGCCCCGCCTGCCGTTGTTGATCACGCCGTCGATCATGCCGTAGTCGTCCTCCAGTGTCATTTCCGCCGTTCGGAGGGGATTGTCCTTTTCCGGCTGTTCCGCTGCCACGGCAAAGGCCCGTGTACCGTTTCCCATGATAAGATACTTTCTATCATTGGAAATATGGTGGACGCCATAACCGGCTGCCTCCATCTGCTCCCGGCTCATAGCCGTCACCTGAAAGCTGCCCCTCGGTGTCTGCACACGCTCGCCAGTTTCAAAACGGTCTGGCAGATAAGTGAGGTCTTGCTTCTTTGCCGGGACAGGGAGAACAACGATATTGCCATTGATCTGCATAAATCGTTCCGGCGTTTTGAACTGTTCCGTGTATTTCTGAATCAGTTCCGGGGACAGGGACGCAAAATCTTCCTCACCAAGTCCAACCACCAGGAAAGTCCCTGCTACGATATCATAAATTTCTCCATTTTCATCCCGCAGCCCACGGTTCAGGTCAAGCCCTATGAGCTTTCCTTCATCATTGCAAACCAGCGCCACCGGGTCAGAATAGGGATAAGTTGCGCCAATGTCTCCGCCGACCTCCGCCTGCAGGGAATGGAGATCGGGGGCAATCTCCTTCACATAGGGTTCCTTCATAGGCTCCACTACAAGCACAGTCATCTTTTCCGAGGCAACCTCTCCGCAGCGGACAGCATTTCATCCGCATGGGACTTCTCCGGGTTCTCCAAAGCCGCCTTGACCTCCGCTGGGTCAAAATCAAGAAATTCCTCATAGCCCGTGGCGTCCTTGAATTTTTCAATCTCCGAAGGAAGATAGTCCTCCTGCGTCTGCCCCAGCGCCGCCAGCTTTTCATCCAAAGCGGAAATGCGTCCGGCCATCAGATTTTCGTAAAGTTCTCCTTTGCAGCATGCGCCTCCGGGTGCTCCGCTGCATACTGCGGATCGTTCTGACGGAAAAACTCATCCATGTCAAAGGCGATATCCATGGCCCACTCGGATTTTTCTTCTTCGGGAAGATCATCCTGGAAGGTCATCACCCGGTATTCGTCGGGGATACTGCCGCGCTCACCGTCGTAATACTCATGGAAACTGTCCCCCGTATCCCGCACATAGCCCTGATCCGTGAAGGTGCCGTTTTCCTCCAACGCCACGTCCCGGCCGTAGGCCTCATAGTCGATGTAATTCTGCAAATGCTCTGGCACCTGCATAACGTCCAGTTCTTCGATGTAATAGCGGCCCAGATCGTCATAGTCATGGATATCGGGGTAAACCTCATAGCAATCCAGATTCTCGGTGAGGTTGATGATCTCCTGCAGGCTGCCGCAATGGTCGCCCATTTCCATACCGGCCTGAAACTGTGCGTATTCGCTTTCGCTCATTTCATCCAGCTTCGACGCCAGATAATTCAGCTCGTCCAGATTTTCATATTCACCCAGCTTGCTGTAAAGACCGTCCACATAGCAGTCATAGTCCGTGATGAACCATTCCTCATAGGGATGGCCGAAGTCATCCTTCTGGCCGATTCCGATACGCTTAAATACCTCCTTCAGTTCCTCGGCGGTGGTGGGAAACTTCACCCACTCGCCCACAAGCTCGCCCTCGTTGTACTTGCCAAGATTGGTGATAAAGGCGGCAAAGGGATAATCTTTGTCGTGATCGTAATATGGCATATCAGCACCTCCTTACAGCTCCGGCGCAGACTTTTCTTTGTGGGGCTGCGCCTTGCTTTTCTCCGCACATTCCTTCTTGCCCTGTTCCAGTCGTTCCCGGATGGAGGGCTTTTTCTCCGGCTCCGCAGGGCGTTCATGATTCCACTCGTCGCCGGAAAAAGAAATATATCCGTGTTCCGTAAAATGCCCCTGTTCCTCCTGCATGGCGTACTTGCCAAAAGGAACGGGGTCGATTGCACTCAGAAGCTCCGGGGGCAGCAGCATATCCATGTGCTGTGCCAGATACCGCCAGCCAAGATCGTTCAGATCACGGATATTGGGCTCAAATACGAAATAGTCGATGTTGGCCGCAAACTCCTTGAACTGCTCCGGCGCTGTCAGCTTGAAGGGCGATGCCTGCACTGCCGCCAGCAGTTTTCTGTCCTCCGGGGAGAGGGCAGCCACCGCCGCCCTCACTTCGGGTAAATGTTCCAAAGTCTTATTTTCTGCCATTGACACCTTCCTTTCTTTTTGGAAATTCCAACTTGAAGTTGATGTACTTGCCGCCCGTGTCATCCAGGATCACCGCAGCGTCATAGGCAGTCTGTTTCTTTTCAGACCACATTCCCTTGACATTGGTACGACCCTTTTTCAGAAGGTCCGTTGCCATTTTCTTTGTCAGCTCCTTCTTGCGGCTCGTCCAGAAGCGGTCATTTTTCCAGAGAACAAAGCCGCAGGACCGATCTGAACAGGCAAAGTTTTTCTTCCCCTCATAGACCGGCTGACCGCAGCGGGGGCAGGTGCCGATACTTCCTTCTCCGGGGCAAACAGCTTTTTGCCATCCTCGGAAATGCAGGAATAGGTGGACACGATCTCTTGAACCATCGTGCGGATACCGCCCATGAAGGTATCCGGGTCAGCGCCGCCTTTTGCGATCTCCGTCAATTTCTGTTCCCATTCCGCTGTCAGTATGGGAGAGGTCAGCGGCTCCGGCAGGACCGTGACAAGGTTGATACCTGCTTTCGTGGGGATCAGGTTTTTGCCCTTGCGCTCCACAAATCCGGCTTTCTACCAGCTTTTCGATGATAGCCGCCCTGGTCGCAGGCGTGCCAAGACCTTTTCGCTCCGCCTCGTCGGGGATATCATCCTTGCCCGCGTTCTCCATAGCGGACAGGAGGGTATCTTCGGTGTAAGGCTTCGGCGGCTGGGTGAAATGCTCGGTGACGGAAATCTTCGCGTCGTCAAAGGTCTGCCCTTCGGTGAAGTCCGTGAGCGCGCCGCCGTCCCCGTCCGCGGGCTTTTCTTTCAAGGAGGCGCGGAAAATGCGGTCGATCTCCCGCCAGCCTTCGGAGAGGACGCGCCTGCCTTTTGCGGTGAAGGAATGGCCGCCGCAGTCAAAGGCAGCCGTGACTGCCTCATACACATAGGGCTCTGCCGATGCACACAGCAGCTTGCAGCAGACCAAGAGGAACAAATTGCGCTCGCCCAGGGGCAGAGCCTTGATATCCGCTTTCTCAACCTCCATCGTGGGGATAATGGCATGGTGGTCGGATACATCCTTATCGGAGATCATGGCCTCCACCAGCGGGAAGAAGTTGCTGCAGCCATCAAAGGGCGGCAGCTTCGCCGCCAGGTAGATAACACAGGAGGCCGTTTCTGCCATATCGGAGGTCAGATGCCGGCTGTCTGTGCGGGGATAGGTCAGCAGCTTTTTTTCGTAGAGGCTCTGAGCGTAGTCAAGGGTCTGCTTCGCCGTGTAGCCAAGCAGCCGGTTTGCCTCACGCTGCAAGGTGGTGAGATCATAGAGCTTCGGAGGCTGTTCCTTCTTCTGCTCCTTCGTGACGGAAGTACAGGTGACGGCCGCACCCTTGCACATAGCCGCTGCCTGCTCCGCCTCCGCCGGATCGGTGAACTTCTCCGACACCGCTTCGGCTCCGTCCAGCGTCAAGCGCAGCAGATGATATTTTTCCTTGTGAAACAGCGTGATCTTCGCGTCACGCTCCGCCATCATTGCCAGCGTGGGTGTTTGCACACGGCCTACATTCAGGGTGCGGTGATAGAGGACGGAGAAAAGGCGTGTGGCATTGATCCCCACCAGCCAATCCGCTTTCTGGCGGCAGAGGGCTGATTGATACAGGGCTTCATAATCGGCGCCGGGGCGCAGCTCGAAAAGCCCTCCCGGATAGCGCTGTCCTCCATCGAGGAAATCCAGAGCCGGAGGACCGGCTTACGGCATCCGGCCATTTCATACACCAGACGGAAGATCAGCTCACCTTCACGCCCGGCATCACAGGCGTTGACAATGGTATCCACATCGGGGCGGTCCATCAGAGCGCGAAGATTTTCAAAAGCGTCCTCCTTGCCCAGTGCCAGCACATAGCGGAACGGCTCCGGCAGAATGGGAAGATCCTCATATCGCCATTTTTTGAAACGCTCGTCATAGCCGCCCGCGTCCAGCGGGGATACCAGGTGTCCCACGCACCAGGAAACGATCAGGCCGCTGCCCTCATAAAAGCCATCGGCCCTGGATGAAGCACCCAGGGCCGACGCGATAGATTTTGCCACGCTCGGTTTTTCTGCGATAATCAGTTTACTCATTCTTTTCCTCCGTTTCCTCGTCCTCAGTCAGATATTCTTCTTCATCCTCCAGGTCGAAATCATCCAGATCAGCGGGAACTTTCTTGCCCTGCTTCGGTTTCAGCACCAGGAAATAGACTGCCGCGCCGCCTCCGGCTGCAAGGATCAGCAGCACCGCCAGGATCGCCCCGGTATTGCTTTTCTTTTCGGGTTCCGGATTCTCCGGCTCGGTGGGCTCCGCAGCTTTCTGTTCCGTGCCAACACATTCACTAAGGTTCTTTACGCAGACCGGGCAAGCGGTATTGACCGCTCCGGCCTGGCACTTCTCCGTACAGGTGCAGACAATAGGTGTTTCCGCCTTTTCTCCGTCCTCCGTGAGTGCCATGAGGTCGGCTTCATCCACCTGGTTCAGAAAATGCACGGTTTCCTCGCCCTCGTCGTCACGGTCGATAATGAGATAGAACACATTGCCGTTCTTCGTTTCTACTGTAATAAACTGCTTGCCACTGGTGGCAGGGCTGCCGATATCGTCAATCAGCGACAGGTTCCCATCCGGCGTCAAAGCGACACCGCCATTCAGACCGCCGCCCAGCATACCCAGCAGATTTTCTAGCGTTTCTGCGTCCAGAGAGAAAGGACCTTCCCCGGAGCCAGCCTCGCCGTCACTTACCGTCATGTAGCCGGAATAGACATAGCCGATTTTCTCCGGCAGGATGACCTTCAGCCAGTCGCCGTCCGTGCCGATCACCTTCACGGTTGTTCCGTTGGGAAGCTGAGCGAAGGCGGTATAATCCATTCCGGCGCCCGTGCGGACATTCAGATTGCCGCCGCCCGTGGTGACAGTGCCGGTCTGCCCGGAGTCATTTTCGCCGGAACTGAACTGGATACCGTCCTCGGTGACGGATACCGTGACCTGGCTGCCTGCCAGAGCGGAAAGCAGATCAGAGACATCACCGGCCGTTTCCTGTTCAGCCACGGACTCCGTGGTTTCCTCGCCGCCGCTGGCAAAGGCGGTGATAGAAAAAGCGGCAGTGCTGAGCACTACCGCCAAAAGAGCCGATACCATTTTTGTCATAAAGTTATGCTTCATCCTCGTATCCCTCCGTTTCCTCATTCTCGGTGTTGCCCTCCTGCAGCATACCTTCCGGCAGGGAGATCATACCGCTGGCATAGGCTTTCAGGAAGCGGTCAGTTCCTTGTTGTCCATCTTCACGGCTTTCACCATGCGGACGATTTCCAGATTTTCTTCCTCCGCAAGCTGAGCCTCCAGCGCACGAAGGCGTTTCTGCTGCTCCGTGATCTTTTCTTTGGTTTTCGCAATGTCATTGCGGATCTTCTGTGTCGTTGCCATAAATCAAATTACCTCCATATCGTTTTTTAGTTGTAGGGCGGTCGCCCGAAAGCGTAAAAGTGGGATTGCCAGTAGCTTGTGTTGATATCTGCATACTGGATGGGGTCGCCGCAATGCAGCATTTTTCCGCCGCCCACATAGATACCCACATGGGAAACGCCCGGTGTATCGTAAGTGCCAACGAAAAAGATCAAGTCGCCGGGTCTTGCGTTGGCAGAGGATACCGGGGTGGAAATATTGTAGAGCCCCTGGGCTCCCAGCCTGCCCGTATTGCAGACACCGCTTTGTGTCAGCGCCCAGGATACGAAGCCGGAGCAATCAAAAGAAGTGCTCGGATTGCTGCCGCCCCAGACATAGGGATATCCGATGTACTTCTCTGCCTCGGTAATGAGCGCTGCAAAGGTTTCATCTTCCAGTGCGGAAGGCGGGATATCGTAGGTGGTGGGCGGTTTGGTGTACTTGTCTACATAGCCGGAGCTTGGAAACAAATCTTCCCGGTTTCCCAGCGTTGCCATATAGACCGCATACAGGGAAAGCGTTTCTTCGTCCATGATGTAGACCGGCACATGGGAAAGGTCGAAGTTTTCCAGCTTCACCTTGCAGATATAGTAGTTGTACGGCACTTCCACGTCATAGTCGTTTCCCTCGCTGTCTGTCCGTGTCTCCGTCCGATAGCGTACCTCCACTTCCACGGTCTGCGTCAGGATGTACTGCTTTTCAAAGAGCATTTGCAGTTCCGCCTGAACCTCGTCGATGGTGAACACCCCTTCATGGAACGCCGTGAGAATGGAGATCAGCACATAAGGGTCATGTTCGATCTCATCCAGGTCAAAACGATATTCGTCATATCTGGGGTGCAGAGCCTCATAGTGGTCCAGCTCATATTGAAGCTCCTGCTCCAGTTCGCAGTAGGCCGCCTCTGCAGCCAGCATATCCGTATCCTCGGAGAGATAAGAGGAAGTAAATACACCGCCCACGCCAGAGCCTGCCATCATGGAACAGGAAGATACCCCGCCAAACAGCAGAGCAACACAGGCGCCAATGCCAATCACCAACAGCACCGCCCGGCTATGATGCTTGATGTAGAGGAAAGTTTCCTTGAAGGCGTCCTTTGCTTTCTGTGCCGCACTTTTCGCCGTAGCCGCTGTGTTCTTTGCGGTTTTCTCTGCCTGCCGCAGCTCCTTTGTATAGTTCCGCTTGATCCGCTGTTTCTGCAGAAAGCGAGATACCGGGTTAGAAGCTGCCAATGCAGGATCATCATGCAGTGCCTTTTGGTAAAGGTACTCGGCGTTTGCCTTGACCGAAGCCTGCTCTGCCTTCGCCGCGTCACGCCAAGGCTTTGTGCGGTGATGGTGGACGGCGGTACGGACTTTGCCTTTTCCGTAGGCAAACCCGCGTTCCGTCAACACCTCGCCTTTGTGTCCGGCCTCTACACCCACATTTTCCTGTTCCACCTCATGCACCTTCGCATGGGCGGCGTGGACGATCTCATGGACCGGCCGGGAAAGCGGATTGTGCCGCAGGCGTCCGTTGGGGCGTTTCTCCACTTCTTCAAAGCGAAGCTGCGTTTTGCCTTTTCCGGCTGCCTCGTCAAAAACACGCTCGGTACGGAGAACTTTCTTTGTGGGGATAGCGGCCTTTGCCGCGTCCAGCCTATCCGCCGCACGGTCGGAATGGTCGATGTACTTTCCAAGTGCGGGTTCGGCACGTTCTTCCTCGGTAAATTGCAGGCGGGAGGACGGGCGCTGCCTTGCGGCAGAACCATCCCGCACCGCCTGGGTGTCAGCCTTTTCCGCCTTTCGTGCGCTTTTCTTCTCATGGTGTTCCGCCGCACGCAGGGCAAGGTCAGCCGCAGCGCCAGCGGATTCTTCCGAAGAAGCGGATAGTTCCGTTTCCGGCTCTCGGCTGCTGATATGTTTCATCTCGCCTGTGACAAGGTTTTCCGATACCGCACCGTCATGGGTCATTTTCTGCGTGATCTTATCGGTCGCTTTCAGTTCCCTCATAGGCAGTCACCTTCCTTTCCATAGGGGCAAAAGTCGCCGCAGATGCCATTCTCGATCATGGCGATATAGCGAAAAATGGGATAGGCCTGGGGCGGGCAGACCGCATTTCCCAAGGTTTTCAGCCGCAGCGCCCGGTCATCCATGCGCTCGGTCATGCGGGGGATTCCTTCCGGCTCGGCGGCCCAGAGGATACGTCCGTCCATTTCCGGGGGAAGCCCATGAGCCATTCCACCCAATCCGGATTCAGCGCCGCCGTTTCGGACACCGGCCGCTCCTGGGAGATGATCTGCGCCGACAGGTTCCCGTCCTTCTTCGCCGGATCGAAGGCCGACGGCTTCAAGGTCGAGCGGAAACCGTCCGACGCTACCGGGGTCAGATAGAATACCGCCGCCGACAGGCTCAGGCTCCAGATCGCCCCGTTTCGGTTCCTCTTGCGGAATATCCCATTGTCCGACAGGAACACATCCAGGCTTGCCGCGTCCCTGGCGGTGTTGTTGTCGGAGGCAAGGGGCGTGGGAAACATCAGCCGCGACGATAAAAGTTCTCTGGCGCTCATGCCATGCGCCGACGCCGCAAGCCGGAAATACGAATGGGAGAACAGCGTATCCCGCTTTTGCCAGGTCAAAGATCGTTTTGTCGAGGCCCATATTGATGAAGCCAGCAACATTTTCCCCAAGCACCCAACGGGGCCGCAGCTCGGTAATAATGCGGCACATTTCCGGCCACAGGTAGCGTTCATCCGCAAAGCCCTTCCGTTTTCCGGCGGTGGAGAAGGGCTGACAGGGAAAGCCGCCTGAGATAACGGTAACTGTTTCAAGTCCTGTTTTTTCAAAAAACGCCTCCTTCGTAAAAGTAGTGATATCCCGGAACCTGGGAACATCCGGCCATCGTGCGGAGAGGACGGAGTGCGGAAAATCCGCCCACTCACACTGGCAGACGGTTTCAAACCCGGCAGCCTCCGCCGCCAGGTCCAGACCGCCAATGCCGGAAAACAGGCTCACATGGGTCAGGTTATTCATGGAGCATCCGCTCCCGGATGGATTTCTCCATTGTATCGTAGGCCCAGGGCGTATCATCCGTGGGTAGACCCCAACGCCTGCAAAGGCGCTTCATCCTGCGCTCATAGCCGGACACGCTTTTCTGGATTTTCAAAAGTGCCTTTTCGTCCGCAGCCTCCGCCAGACTGCGGGTCAAACTGAAATGATAACAATAGAGATCATACAAATCACCGATCAGAAGCCGAAAACTTCCGCTACCAATCACATATTTTTCATCATTCATGCGCCGCGCCTCCTTTCCCGGTTTCACCAAGTTTTGTCGTCATAATGCTGTAAAGTTCATTGTCCTTCGGGAAGTCATCCACAAAAGGCAGGATCACATTACCGAAGAAGATCAGCCCCTCGCCGGGGCCTGCGTTGCTGATATGCGCCGCCTGCTGATTGGAGATATTCAGGCGCTCGCAGAGGATTTCTGTCTCCGCTGGCCTGGTTCAGAAGGTACACAAAATCGCTGTTTTCAAAGATGTTCTCGATCTCCGGGGAGGAAAGCAGGTCCTTGATATTCTGCGTAATTCCAGTGGGGATACCGCCCCATTTGCGAAAGCGTTTCCAAATCTCCACGCTCCAGGCGCCAACCTCGCCCCGCAGAAGAAGGTGGAACTCGTCTACGAAATACCAGGTGGATTTACCCTGGTCCCGGTTTTGGGAAACACGGTTCCATACCTGGTCCTGGATCACCAGCATACCCAGGCTTTTGAGCTGCTTTCCCAGCTCCTTGATATCGAAGCAGACAATGCGGTTGTTGATATCCACGTTGGTACGGTGCTTAAAAACGTTCAAGCTGCCATACACATACAGTTCCAACGCTGCCGCGATCCGCTGTGCCTCCGGCTCCGGCTGCCGCTTGATCTCGTCATACAAATCTTCCAGCAGCGGCATATTCTCCGGGCGGGGGTCTGCGATATAGGGGCGGTACACGATCCGCACAGCACGGTCAATGACCGTCTTTTCCACCGGCTCCAGACCGTTCCGTCCGCCTGCTGCCAGTTCGCAGAACGACAAGATAAAGTCAGATTTCAACGCCAGCGGGTTATCATCCTCGCTGTAATTGAGGTTGATATCCATAGGGTTCACATACTGCGTGCTGGTAGGTGAGATTTTGATGACCTGGCCTTCCAGCCGGTTCACCAGCGGAAAATATTCCGCCTCCGGGTCGCAGATCAGGATATCGTCCTTTGTGTTCAGGAACACACCCACAATGGAACGCTTTGCAGAAAAGCTCTTGCCGCTGCCGGGTGTGCCTAAGATCATGCCGTTGGGCGTTTTCAGCTTTTTGCGGTCAGCAAGGATCATGTTGCCGGAAGTGGCATTGAGTCCATAGTAGAGGGCTTCGCCGCCGTGGAAAATCTCCTGCGTGGTGAAGGGAACGAACACCGCCACCGCCGAAGTGGTAAGCCCACGCTGTATCTTAATGCGGTTGACACCCAGGGGCAGAGCCGACACGAAGCCGTCCTCCTGCTGGAAGTCCAGCCGCACAGGGAGCAGTTATATTTCTGTGCCACGCTTGCCGCACGGAGAAGATCGTTCTCCAGCTTTTGCTTGCTGTCCGCAAAGTTCACCACAAGGAAGGTCATCAGGAACATTCGCTCATTTCTGCTTTGCAGATCACGGAGAATGTTCTTTGCCTCACCTGCGTAGGTGGCAAGATCAGTTGGGATGATATCCATATCGAAACCTTCCCGTACCGCCTTTTTCTGTGCATCGATCTTCATACTGTCAATGTCAGTGATCTTTCGCTTGACCGTTTTGATTGCCTCGTTCTGATCCATGCTGCGGATATGGAGGCTGACAAGCAGCCCGCTGTCCGTATCCAGCAGTTCGGTGAGCATACGGTCATCCATTTCCGGTGCGCTGATCTGCAGAAAAGATACGGCACAGAATTTATCTGCCATCGTGAACTTTCTTGCTTCACCGAAGCGGAAAGAAGATGGTGCAATAAAATCCTGAACCGACAGGCCGGAAGGGGCAAGCCAGCTCCATTCAAAGGCAAACCGTTCCCCGTCCGGGTGCAGGATGCCGTGGAGGATTTCCAGCCACTCCTTGCCGCCAAGCTCTTTTGCCAGAGCACCCATGACCTTGAAATGGTTGAGGGCATCCATGACGATCCGGGAAAATCGTGCCCGTGCGGTTTTGCTGTCCCGTGCCTCGATGGTGAGGGTCAGGTACTTTGTCTTGATAAGACCGTTGTTGCCCCGTTCAAGCTGCTTGCGGAGCATTTGCGTGTAAAGCTCACGGATATGGTCAAAGTGATCTCCCTGCGCCGCGATCTCGATACGCTTCACAAAATCCTCCCGGTTCATGCGGCGGCTCACAAGGGAGAGCTGCATCCCGATAGAAGCGTCATGGGCGTTATACATATCGCAGAGGGATTCAAAGATTGCCGTCTGATCGTCGGGCTTTGCAAGCTGATAATTCACATCCTCGAACTCGATACACTTCGACCAGGTGTGGTCGTCCAGTTTGCACAGGCCGTCCGGGTACATCTGGCGGAACGGTAAGGTGTCCTGTGCGGAATGTACCTTGCCGTCGCCTCTGGCGGTTTCCAGGATACGGCTGATCTCACGCTTTTCCGCAGCGGTCAGCTTTACCGCGGCTTTTGCCGCCTGCCGTGCCTGCGGCTCTGGCTTTCGCTTTCTGAACAATGGCTTTCACCTCCTTCTCTGCCTGTGCCTGCCGCTCCAAGGCTGCGTAGAAATTGTTTGTCTGATAAGGCCGCTCTTTCGTCCGCAGGAACATACAGCGGATGACCTGTCCGGCCACCACTCCAGGGGTTGGCCGTGCCGCTCATACATGGCGAGCAGAAAGAACGGGAGCATGACGATAATCATGCAGAACGCGGCGGCACTGTTGCTGGCCGTGCGTCTGAGCAAAAAGAAAAGCGGTACTCCGATGAGTGCCGCCGCTCCGAAACATATAAGCTGCCGTTTGGTAAGTCCAAACAGCACTTTGGATTTTACTTTCGTCAAATCCTTTGGAATGGTTACATACGCCAATTTATCAAGCCTCCTTAATGCGCTCCGAACAGGCTCTTAGAGAGGCTGCCGGTCTTGAACAGGGCGAAGCACAGCAGGACCGTGTAGCCCATGCAGGCCCATATCGCACCTGAAATATTTCCGTCCGTGGCGATACTCTGTACCAAAACAGAGTAGATTCCCACGCACACCATGATCAAAAATGCCTGGAACGCCAATGCAAACAGGGATTTCAAGTAGTTCTGCCCCGTATGGCTCCAATCCCGGTTTGTCATAGTGGCAAGTGGGATCGGTCCAACGGAAGTCGTCAAATACACCTCGATCATGCGGCCGTAAATGACAAGCATGATACAGATGGAAAGGGCGTTCATGGTAAGCCCTACGAAAAGGGACTGGAACCACAGCCCAAACAGTTCTCCCGTGCCCAGGGCTTCAAGCTGCGCCTCCATATCCGTGATGACGCTGCTGATATCAATGGAGGTATTTCCAATGATGACGCCCGCGCTGCTGTTCACAACGCTTTGCCCCACATCGAAGATACCCATGACGATATTCCATGTGTTCGTCACAATGAGAACGGCACAGAAAGTTTTGAAAATCCACTTGAAGAACATCCAGGTGTCTACATCGTGCAGATTGTTTTTCTCTGTCACAAGCTGGATCAGCTCATAACACATTACGAATGTCAGGATAACCCCGGCGATTGGAACGATCACCGTTTCAGAGAGGTTTCGGATCATAGAAAAGACGCCGCTGTTCCATGCCAGCGGCGTCTGTCCCACTTCACCGGCGATCTCGCCTACTTTGGTATTGACCGTATCGAACATGCCCGACAGGTTTCCCGTGATCCCCTCGATGAGCAGCCCTCGGAGCCATTCATCGAGTTTGTCGAGTATGCCGCCCATAAGCGATCACCGCCGGACGATCAACCGAACAGGCCGGAGAGCAGAGGTACAAGGGTGATGCCGATGAGGGCGACACCGCCGCCGGCCATCAACTGTTTCATGCCCTGGCTTTTGGAAGCAGGGTTGTCCTGACCGTAACCTTCCAGAAGGTTGATAACGCCCCAGATACCAAGACCTGCGCCCAGGGCCACTACGAGAGTCTGCAAAACACCAACTGCACTGTTGAAAAATTCCATAAAATAATCCTCCTAAAAAATGTTTTTGATTTTGGGTTAAGTTGTTGCGTCAATCTCGTACACATCGAAGGTGTCCGTGGGCTTTACCACGGCACGCTGCTTCTTCATGTACCGTTCCATGTCAAAGACATTTTTAGGGTCGGCGTCGGCCGTATATCTGTAATGCGGGTGTCGGGTGAGGTCGTACTTGTCCGAAAGGAACGGGCGCACGCCCCGCAGCATGAAGATACACTTGCCGCCGTCCATCACTGCCAATTCGTCCTGGGTCATCAACTCCTTTCCTAATTTCTGATAACTGAGGCCGTGGGAAACCTGGCTACCCCGGTTTTCGGACTGGTTATAGAGATCAATGGTCTCTTTCCCCAGCAGCTCCGATATTTCCTTGAGCGTGGATTTCTCTTTGCCTCCCAAAAACAAGGTGCTGTCACAGTTACCGACGATGGTATCTGCCGCGTCCTTGTAGATGGTCTTTAGCTGACTCTGCGACTGCAAAATAATAGAAGCCGATATTTCACGGCTTCGGATGGTGGCAATCAGCTTATCGAAGTTCGGTATCTGGCCGATGTTGGCAAACTCGTCCAGGATTAGACGGACATGGACGGGTAGCCGTCCGCCGTAGAAGTCATCCGCCTTGTCGCAGAGCAGATTGAAAAGCTGACTATACATGAGGGCAGCCACGAAATTGAAAGTGCTGTCCGTATCTGACAGGATCACAAACAGCGCCGTCTTTTGGTCGCCCAGGGTATCCAGTTCCAGTTCGTCATATTCCATCAGGTCCCGCAGCTCCTTGATATCGAAGGGAGCAAGCCGGGCACCGCAGGAAATGAGGATGGACTTTAAGGTCTTGCCCGCCGCCATCTTGAATTTGCGGTACTGCTTGACGGCAAAGTGGTCCGGCTCCCGTTCCTCCAACTGAGAAAAGAGCAGGTCCACCGGGCTTTGATAGGTTTCGTCATCCTCTCTGGCTTCACTGGCATTGATAAGGTCCAGAAGCGTGATGAAATTCTTTTCTTCCTCCGTGGCCTCATACCAGATGTAGCCGATCAGTGCGGAATAATAGAGGCGTTCTGCTTTGACCCAGAAATCTTCCGAAGATTTTTCTCCTTCTCCCTTCGTGTTCATAATCAGTGCGTTCACCAGCTTTAAGATATCCTTCTCTGATCGAATGTAGGCCAGCGGGTTGTATTTCATGGATTTTCGGAAGTTTATCAGGTTGAGGCACTTGATACGGTATTTCTTCCGTTCCAGGAAAGCGCCGATCTCCGGCAGCAAGGTTCCTTTCGGATCAGTGCAGACATAGGACGAATGGGCTTGCAGCAGAGATGGCTTACAGAAGAACCGCGTCTTGCCGCTGCCAGAACCGCCGATCACCAGAATGTTTTTGTTTCTGGCATACTTCGGATGCTTTGGGCGGCTCGCCATTGTGATCCGCTCCGTCTGCGTCATAGGGATGTTCTGGAAAAAGTTCTTGTCCATGTAGGGAGCGATATCTGCCGCCGTACCCCAGCGGGCAGAACCATACTCAATCCCGTGGCGATACTTCTTAGCGTTCTTGCCTTTCAGGTAGACCGCCATGCGAAGGACCACCGCACCGGCTATGCCGATCAGCAGGTCCGTGAGATGGAAACTGAGCCACGGTGAGGAAAATGCTGCCGTGAAGCCGTCCCCGATAGAAAGCAGCTTGTCGGAGAGGTTAGCGCCGGGCGCAAGCCGGAAAGCCTGTGCCAGCTTATCGAAGGGATACACGAACAGAAGATACGGAAGGTTCAGCAAAAACAGCTTTTTCATGTTCATCTCTGCACGCTCCGATCTTTGACCTTTACTTTCTCCCGGTCAATGGTGCGGTGTTCCGTTTTCTCCGCCGCCTGTTCCTTCGCCTGGGTCAGCCGTTCCCGAATGGATGGCTTTTCCTCACGGCTCATTTTGCGGCTGGCGAACTCCTGAAACGCCGCTGTGATGGCGTCCGCATCCCGGCTTTTGAAAAAGACCAGGTAACGGGGCTGCTCTGCGGAGGTGCCCTTCTTCAAGGCAAAATCCACATGGTATTTCTTCGCCACACGGGAGAAAGCCTTGATATTCTTGTCACTGATCTCGATATTGGCAAGACCGGCGTTCTGGCTGGCAAGCTGTTTAAGGCTCTGCCTGCCACGGTAGATTTTGGGCTTCTGGCTTTTCTGGATTTCCTCCAGGAACTTTTTGACGGCCTTTTCAAAGACCTGCTCACTTAGCTTGGCTCCGTCAACAATGAGCGTTACGGCACCCCGCGTTACTTCCTCCTGCATTTAGCCTCGCCCCCTTTGCCCGTCCCCGTACATATCGTGCTGCACCAGGGAAGAATAGTAGCTGTTGATGGTGGTCGGGGCGTTATACAGCGCCGCCAGAAGGTATTTCTTGATATTGCGGACATAGGTGGTGTTGTCCTTCATACAGTCCATAACATACTGAACATGAGAACTGTCCAGCTTCATAAACCGGGACTTTACCACCTCCGCCGGATAATCATCTCCGGCAATGCGAATGATTTTGCGGGCAGAACATACGGTATCCACGATCAGGTCAACGATCTCGTCAAGCTGCTCACGGTCGATATGGCTGTCCTGCACCAGATAGCTGTACTCGATGTTGTCCAAAATCACTTCACGATAACATTCTCTGGCTCCCATCCGATCCGTTCCTATCCTTGCCCCTGCGGGGGTAGGGGGATTTGATCGGATAGGATTTGATACTTTCGTACTTGATAAATCAGTTCTTGATGGATAGTTACTTGATTCTTCTTTATTTAATTGGGCGGGTTCTTCCTGAACAGGCGTGACCAATGTTCCGGGGTTTGCCTGTACGGGCATTTTCCCGTATAGGTTTTTCCTGTGCAGGTGTTGGCTCTTTAGGCTGCTCCAGAATGGTGTACTCGATCGAACCAAGCTGACCGTTTGCACCTCTCACGCGCTCACGGATCAGATAGCCGTGTTCCTCCAACTCTCGGATGCCGCCGCTGATACTGTCGATGCCGTCCTTGCAGATACGGGCAAGCCCCTTCATGGTGTAGTCCCATTTCTCCGGCAGGGACAGCATGAGGGATAGAAGGCCCTTTGCTTTCAGCGACAGGGACATATCCCGCAGATGGTGGTTTGACATGACCGTGTAATCACGGGTCTTTTCAATACGGAAAACTGCCATGCCTGATACCTCCTTCCTCATGGTTTGAAAAGTGTTGATTTTCGGTGTTTCCTCCGTCTGTATCTCTCCCATACCCTTCACATGGGAAAACATCCATGCCCCTTTCGGTTCGTGGCACAGAGGGGAAGGAACAGCGGATTTTCCACCTTTTTTGATACAGTTTTCAGTTCCCTACAATTCACGGTCTTTGTGGTCATAGCGGAGGTTGCCAGCTATGACTTTCGCATGGTTCTTTATTTTGATAAATCCCTTGTCCTGGTTCTCCAGGGCCTTTCCGTATCCGGCTTCGGTCAGGAACAGGCGCATTTTATCACCCTTGTATCCCATGGGGGACTCATGGGAGAGGACGTCAAAGACGATCATGTGGCGGGTATCGGGATCGAACCGCTCCAGGGCCATGATATCGTGACCGGCCATCTTCTGGGCACCGGATTGCTGCCTGGCCTCCGCCAACATTTCCCCGATAGTCCTTGCCTTGCCGGGCAGACGGTAATTCTTCTGAACATCCCGGATCACATCCATGCACTCCTTATCGGAGAGAGGACGGAGCTTTTTCAAAAGGCCTTCCGCCGTGTCCTTCATGGCCTTGTCAGGTGCATAGCGCCAGGTCATGTAAATCTCATTCAGAGCGGCCCCCTGGCTGGTGCCCTCGACCTGATAGATCATCCTTTTTTCAGCTTCACTTAAATTCATTTATCCGGCTCCTTCCTAAAATGGGCAATAAAAAAGCCACAGGTTTTTTATGCCTGCGGCTTGTGCCATGCTTCGCTTATGTGGGAGCGGAAGACAACAGAAAAGGGATACCATTCGTGAAAATAGTATCCCTGCTCTGTAAACTTATTCAATTTTTGATGGTTGCATTGTCTGTTACTGTCCACAAAGCCTTGATTTTACTGGTTTTTTACTACCATCCTTATCAAAGCCTTGCATTATGCAGGTTTTCGAGGGTTCGAAAACGAAAAAATCTTTGAGTTCTCCCCATCAGTTCTCCCCATTTTCCAAAGCGGATTGGGTGAAGATACAACTTGGAGGGTTGTCCGAGTGGTCGAAGGTGCGACTCTCGAAAAGTCGTGTGCCGCAAGGCACCTAGGGTTCGAATCCCTAACCCTCCGCCAACCTGAGAAGCCGGTTTTGCCGGCTTCTCTTTTTTATTCCCGGTTTCCTATCCCTAAGCCAGCAAGCATTGCATCTGCGGAGATAACTTTTGAACTGTACTCAAGGTGTGCGTAAATGTTTGCCGTAGTTGAGAAGTCGCTGTGCCCGAGCCATTCTTGAATCTGCTTCATCGGAACGCCGTTGGCGAGAAGCAGCGAGGCGCAGCTATGTCTCAAATCGTGATAGCGCACTCTGCGCAATCCGTGTTCCTCCAGAAGCTTCGGGAATCCGCAGGAAACATAATTAGGCTTGATGATATCTCCGATTTCATTGATACACACATAGCCCGTGTAATCTTTTTTCACATAGGATCGCCCGCATAAACGCCGGTTTTCCTCCTGTTCTGCTTTAAGCTCCAGAAGCCGTTCCTTTACGAAAGGAACCAGTGGCAGCGTTCTCATGCTGGACTTATTTTTCGTCCGATCTTCTGCGACCGTAATACGCTTTCCATCAAGGGCAACGGTTGTAAGCGTATGCCGGATGGTGATTGTGTCGCGCTCAAAGTCGATGGCATCCCATTTCATACCGAGGGTCTCGCTGCGCCGCATTCCATAGAAAGCACCAAAGAGAATGGGGATTTCAAGTTTGGTGCCTTTGGAGATTTCAAAAAGCCTGTTCACTTCATCGGCATCGTAAAAGTTTGCCATAAAACGCTCCTTCTTTGGTCTTTCGATCTTATCGGCAGGATTACTGGAGATTAGGTCGAGCTTGACAGCATACTTCAACGCCTTGTGGATGTTTGCGTGATAATGAATAACCGAGGACGCGCTCACACGTTCCAGTTCCTTCAGGTAAAAATCCATGGATGTGTTTTTGCCGACAGCTCCTGCAATGCAATCTGCCGTTCTCTGAAATACGGCACGATTACTTTTTTGACCATATTGGAGTATGAGGCGAAAGTTGTCACCGCCACGGAACTCTTTATTACCGTAAGCCATTGTTCCATGAAGTCTGCAAAAAGAACGTCTCCTGTAATCGGCACATCTTCCGGAAACTGCGCCGCTGCTCCTGTAAGAACGCCTCGGCGCGTTTCTTGTTGCCTTTGACCGCAAGCCCTGTTGCGATCCACTTTGTTTTGCGGTTTCCGTGTGCGTCTGTGTAGTTTAGTACGGCATAAAAATAGCCCTTTTTTCTCACGAAGGTGTCCTGCCACCATAATAAGATATCCTCCTCTCTTGTTGTGGGCAACACCTGCCGTTGACCTGAGAACAGTATAAATCATTCGAACTGATGCGGAAAGGATGCCGCCAATCGGATTTATTTCTCCATGCAGTCAACAGCCGATGCATAAGTAGGTAAAAAGATGTGCTTTGGGGATACGGTATCATTTCGTCGGAAATGAAGCTGGCATAGTCGCGCATGAACAGAACGCGCCCAAACTTGCCGCCCATTTCAAAATAGCCCGCGCGGAATTGCAGTCCGTCCGGGCAGATCAGGTCGCGGAAGTCGATGCCGCGCTTGATGTTCGCGGACAGGTCAAACCGGAAAGACGCTTCTTCGCCAGGTCGGAAGAAGTCATGCAGGAGCCGCAGCCGGTCAGCGCAGGAAATGGCATAGGCCCCGGAATCCAGCCGCCCAAAGCTGGCAGACAAGTTGGTATCGACGCGGCGGAAATAGGCGCGGGTCTGCTCGATCTTCCGTAAGCCGATTGACAGTGTGATGTACTTTTCCTGCACCAGATTGTTGCTTTCAGCCGCTTTGTCCAAGATGATCTGGTTGTACTCGCCGCGATAGTAGTCCAAACCGTCGCTGCACTCCGGCATGAGCATCGTGCGCTGGAAGTCAACCGGATTTAATCTTCGGTTAATGATCGTGATTTTCGCGGTCGCATCGGTCGGCAAAGAATTGAGAACAGCACCATACGAACGGAAGATACTGCGTCGGTCGTCTAACGACGATGCGGCGTAATTTATATCCGAAAAGCGCCACGTTTTACTGTACTTCTGCCCGACCTGCCAGATACCGTCCGTATAGATGCGTCGGATGGGAATGGATTGCTGGACGCTGTGGGGAATCCGAAAAGAATCTTTTTCGCTGCGGTTTGCAGCCAACAGGGATTTCATCATTCCAATGTGTCCTCCATAATGCTTGCAAAGACTTCCTCATGTAGATTCACGGAATCGAATCGGCGCGGGCCTGCGCACAGGATTTCGGATTTGATAAACGCCCATAAGAATTGTTCAAGCGTCATGCCGTTGTAGTGGAAAAATCCTGCGATAGCGACTGGTGCCGCCGCCAGCAGGCAAAGCCAGCTTGCAGCTTCTTTTCCGATGATATTTCCCAAACCGAGATAGATACCGGCCGCCAGACCGACGGCAAGAATTGCGCAAATAAACTGCCGCGCGGACAGACCGAAAAAGATGGTCTCCCGGTGCGCGCGGATTTCTTTTGGAATTTTGACTTCTATAAAAATCGCCTCCGATTTGTTGAAAATTTGACAGAAATTTTAGGATATGAGATAATATTTATAGGTAAAAACTTGACAAAAAGGAGAAAAGCGCTATGAACTCTACACTCATTTTATTCAAGGAAATCGGTCGCCAACTCTTGATCGTCGGTCTGGTGCTGGGGAGTCTGCCAATAGCAATCCGCATCCTCTGGAAACTGCGGCTTCTGCCACTAGGCTGCTACTTTGTGGCAACGAAACTCTTCTGGCCACCGCGCTTGGCACACCGAACCGCTTGTATTTTGATCTTCATTGCCTGTGTGCTGTTTTTCGTCTTGTGCTGGACAATCCGCTACATTCGCCAGAAGCGCGAAGAACAGATCATGGCAGAGCTGATACACCACTACACAAAGGACCTGAAACCAGGCGAATCCAGGACACTGGAATTTCTCTGAACAGTCAGAAAGAATTGCGTCCCGACTTGGGACGCAATCTCTCTTTTATGCGCCAAGCATTTCATGCACCAGCCTGTCAGAGCCCTTGACAAGGCCAGTCAGCACCAGCATATTGAACATGAGCTGTCCGATGTACTGCCAGACCATCGTGACGGCGGGCAGTGATTCATCCAGCGCCGTACTGCCGCCAGATAAAAAAGCGGAATAGATCACGCAGGATAGTACAATGACCGCGCCCTCCATACACACGCCGACGTAGCTTTTTAGAAACGTTTGCCCGGTGCGCGAGGTTGCTTCTCCTGCGAACGATGCCAGCGGCAGGGGCGCAATGGCAGTGTAAATGAAGATTTTGAAAAAACGGCCATAGACAGTCAAAATCAGCACATAGGACAAAATCGTAATCAGCAGACTGCCCAGCAGTGACACCAGCCAGAGCGGAATGGATTCCAGAAAACTCACATCTTCAATGGCTTCGACGATTTTATCTGGCAAAGTGGCTGTTGTAGAAATCGCAGAGCCGATACCACCCATGACGGTACTGACCACGCCGCCACAGATTTTGTAGATGCCGTTTATCAGTTCCAGTGATGAGCCGACTGCCACTTTCGCCAGCAGAAATCGAATAAAATGCCGCAGGGCAAATTCCGGCCTTTGCAGTTCGCGGAAGCTGGCTGCCGAGCGAAACACACCCATTGCAAAAAACAGCACCAACAGACCATAGCCAAGGCCTACCAGAGCGTTGTGGATACTGACAATGACCGTCCATATCTCGCCGCCGCGAAAACTTTCCGGTGTCTGTGAAACAAGCGACCAGATTTCAGCCAAATGGTCATTCCAGTTGGAAAGCGCGTTTTCAAGGGTTGATACAACCCAGTTATCACTCACATGATTTCATCTCCGTTTCTATGCATATTTTTATGATGGAGCGACTATACTTCATAATGCTATGGCGAGTAAACGTAATTTTGTTGCCTGTTCTCTGGTTGACAGATACAAAATCTTGCGTTATACTTACCGTAGTGATCGAGTTGCAGATGCTCGCGGGGCCTGCAACCGGGGGAGTCCCTGCGGGGGCTCCCTTTTTCACACCTGAGAGGATGGTGTAAATGCCGAAACCGTTTCTGACATATCCCCAACAGATTCAAAAACTGAAAGACAAGAACCTGACAATTACGGATGATGCCGCAGCAGCTATCACGCTGCACCACTATGGATATTTTGCGCTGATTTCCGGCTACAAGGACTTGTTCAAAAATCCCACGACAAAAGATTACCGCGACGGAACGACGCTGGATGATATTGTTGCGCTCTATCGTTTCGATGAACAGCTTCGGGAACTCACGCTGCGCTATTTGCTGCAAGTGGAGCGACACATCCGCTCTGCGTATTCGTATGCGTTTTGCAGTCAGTTTGGAGAGAGTCAGAACAGTTATCTGGACGCAAATAACTATAATCTCATGGGGCGTATAAACCCGCGTGAGGTTCAAAAGTTGATTACGCGGCATTTACAACCGTTTCTTTCGCATACGACAGACTATCCGTATATCGAGCATCATAAACAGGTACATGGAAATGTGCCGTTATGGGTACTGATCAATGCGCTGACGTTTGGAACACTATCCAAGATGTACGCCCTTTCTCAGTCTAAAATCCAAGCTGCAATCAGCAAGGAATTTGTGGGCGTTCGGGAAAAGCAGTTAGGCTCCATGCTGGAGGTGCTAACTAAATTCCGCAATGTCTGCGCACACAATGAACGCCTTTTCTCCTACAACACAAAGAATGACATTTCGGACTTGCCGCTCCATAAAAAGATGCAGATTCCGCAGAATGGTCAACAGTACATATATGGAAAACATGATTATTTTGCGTTGGTACTGTCTTTTCGCTACTTGCTGCCAAACAAAGACTTCCTGACATATAAGGCACAGTTAGCCAAGCTGATTGATAAGGCGGATCGTGAAAATCGTCAGTTAGCCGGTACGGATCTGCTTCGGCTTATGGGATTTCCGGAAAACTGGAAGAAAATTACTGCATATAAGAAAGTATAGTCTAGCTGAAATGCGTCCCAAGTCGGGGCGCATTTTTTTGTTTACACCACACCGATGGCCGTCAAAATTTCCTTTGCAAAGGCGATCAGTAAGCCACCGAACAGGCAAAGAACACCCTGCGTTCTCTGCGTCGCGTCGTGGGATTGCACAGACATACCGAGCTGCACAACGCCCCAGCCGAGGATGATAATTCCAATGGCCTTGATGCAGGAAAAAATGAAGTCGGACAGGTTATTTACGATGGTCAGCGGATCGCTGTCAGCAGCAAAAGCCGAGGTCGTAAACAGTACCGTTGTCAGCACAAGGCTTGTCCAGACGGCCATAATGCGGCGCTCCTTGCGCCGCAGGGTTAATTCATATTTCATGTTAATCCTCCAAAAATTCAATATCGTCGATGTTTTCAATGGGGAACGAGAGATCGTCCGCTGCGAACGCGCGCAGCGGCGTGTGAAGATACGGCGGCGCGCCGCCGTCCTCCGTGCGGTGAATATTCGGGTGCTTCAGGATGTCATACTTCTCGTCAATGACCGGCTTTTCGCCGCGAATCAGGACGATTGCATCTTTGTTGTCGAGCCG
>VOFJ01003266.1_pt1 | contig 37538 bp, 58 predicted proteins | sample 5384081 | NCBI WGS metagenome assembly VOFJ01 (sample SAMN12384729, study PRJNA508395) | human gut metagenome | isolation source: healthy gut I | host: Homo sapiens
ATGACAGTAACCATGATGCCGGATATGGCGGTTTGGGCAGAAGAGAGACAGACAATGGGGTGGCTGATGAAGCACAGAATTGTGGCTATGAGCAGCCAAAGGCCATCAATGTCGGAGAACTTGATGAGGATGAAGCAGAAGATTTACAATAGTCAGGGGGCACAGTATAATGCAGCAGATGCATCTTACTGGGCAGTATATGGCTCCGACTATTATTATAGTAAGATGTCTGGTGCAGAGAAGCAGTTCTATCAGGCACTTTATGATGTGAATATGTCATTCCTTACAGGAAATAAGAGCGCCGGCTATAAGACCTTTGATTCTACGAGACATTATCATTCGGGCTTTGTTTCAATCGGTAGTCTGGATTTGGATACTGCACTGGAAGTAGCAAAATTCTCAGATGTCCAATCCGCAGTTCTATTTTGTAAATGATGAGATGCTTTATGGTGTGAATTCAGATGGTAAATATCAACTGGCATTAGGCGTTTACAATACCTGCTCAAATGGAAGTGCAAGAGCGGATAAGACGAATGGAATTAAAAACAAGCTGGATTCATGGGTAGCATCGATTAAGAGCAAAGCGACAATTCTTGATATGGAGCAGGAAGCACATGACATTATTATGCAGAATTGCTGGTACTCTGAGGAGGGAAACTATCATCAGAGCAGTGCCGGAGTTCTGTTAGAAGGTAAAAGCAGTATGTGCCGGTTATGCGGAAACCTTTGAAATGCTTTGCAATGCAGTTGGTATTCAGACGGTATGTGTTACCAGCAGCAGTCATGAGTGGAACAAAGTAAAATTATATGGCAGATGGTATGTAGTGGACTGTACCTGGGATGATGATGCAGATGATACAACCGGAACTGTCTATAGTTATTGGTGTTTTAATGTATCCGATAATTTCAGTGATGAATATGGCAAGTGGTCACATGCAGCAGAAAGCTGGTGGAGCAGCTATAGTGTTCCGGTCTGTGAGAATGACAAAGTAATTACAGATAGAGATTATAACTATCAAGGAGTGGATTATTCGTCAGTATTTGATGTGGATTATTATTTGAAAACCTACCCGGATATTAAAGCAGCTTTTTGGTGCGGATGAAAATCAGGCATTTATGCATTTTATTAACTGCGGAATGGCAGAAGGACGTCAGGGAAAATCAAGTTTTAATGTAATCTCTTATAAGAACAGGTATAAGGATTTAAGGATGACATATGGCAATAATTTACGCTCTTATTATTTACATTACATATCAAATGGTAAAGCAGAAGGGCGTAAGGCGACAGGTGATGTGACGATTACGGATGGTGTCTCCGTATATAATGGAGTAGACTATTCCGCAGTATATAATTACAGCTATTATATTAAGAAGTATCCAGATATTGCAAAGGCGTTTCCAAATGATGATATCAGTACACTGGCTCATTTTGTGACATGCGGCATGAATGAAAAAAACGTCAGGGAAATATGAACTTTGATGTGAATTCTTATTACAATCAATATGCTGATTTACGGAGTGCGTTTGGTACAAACTGGAGAGCTTATTATCTTCATTATATACAGAATGGCAAGGCAGAGGGCCGGAAAGGAACCGGAACTAAAACTATGCAGGGAACTACTGTATACAATGGAGTAGATTATTCTGCAGTTTATAATATGAGTGATTATCTGAACAAGAATACAGATGTGAAGAAAGCTGTTGGTGGGGATGACCTTGCTGCGATTGCTCATTTTGTGAATTATGGAATGAAAGAAGGACGTCAGGCAAGCAGTAAATTTGATGTGAATTCTTATCGTATGCGCTATAAAGATTTGAGAAGTGCATTTGGTTATGATTTGGCAAGTTATTATTACCATTATATGAGTTCCGGTAAAGCAGAAGGTCGTCAGGCAACCGGAAAAGTAACGGATATTGACGGGGTTACAGTATATAATGGAGTGGATTATGCTGCAGTTTATAATTTTAATTATTATGTGGACGCAAATCCGGATATCAAGGGCCGCATTTGGAAATGACGATCTGGCTGTATTGTCACACTTCGTGAATTATGGCATGAAGGAAGGCCGCTGTGGTTGTGAAGCATTTAATGTGTTGACCTACCGTGAGAAAAACGGAGACTTAAAAGCCGCATTTGGCGATGACTTGAAACAGTATTATATCCATTATATGAACTATGGTAAAAAAATGAAGGAAGAAAAGCTGCATAGATTGGAATGCAGATAAGAAAGGCTGTTGCATAGGCAGATGAAATTCGGCGGTGCAGCAGCTTTTTTCCATTTTGTGACAAAATTCTTAAGATTTTCATAATGACAAGTAGTAATTCTTTAAAGTAGATTCATATCGTGTTACAATACAAACAGTTGTGCAAATAGAAAAATATGGAGAAAATACTTATGAGAAAAACATGGAGACGACAGCTTGCATTAGGGCTGGCAGTGGTGACAATATGGACGAGTGGAAATGCAGAACATTTCTATGCGGGGCAGAAAGATTGTGAGACTACGGCAATCAGTACAGAGAGACTGGCAGATACAGAACAGAAAATCAATCTAGATAAAGTCAATTATCAGGTGAAGAAAAGTGCGTATGCACCTGTTTTTGATGCATCCTATTATGCAAAGAATAATAAGGATTTAAAAATAGCATTTGGAAATGATGAAAATGCACTTTTTCAACATTTCCTAAATTACGGAATGTCAGAAGGCCGTCAGGCAAGTGCGGAATTTAATGTGAAGTCTTATCGGAATGCTTATGCAGATTTACGACAGGCATTTGGAAATGATTTAAAGAGTTATTATCTGCATTATATGAATTATGGTAAGGGAGAAGGCAGAAAGGCAGCCGGTGTTACAATCTTGCAGAATCCGGTTACAGTATATAATGGCGTAAATTATTCATCTGTATATAATTACAATTACTATATCAGCAGGAATCCGGATGTCGCAAGGGCATTTCCAGATGATGACATCAGTACTCTGGCACATTTTGTGAATTATGGAATGACAGAGGGACGCCGGGGAGCACAGAATTTTGATGTAGCATCATACCGGAATGCGTATGCAGATTTGAGACAGGCATTTGGAAATGATTGGAAAAGCTATTATCTGCATTATATGAATTGTGGTAAGAGGGAAGGAAGAAAGGCAACCGGTGTCACTTCATTGCAGAATCCGGTTACAACATATAATGGAAAAGATTATGCAGCCGTATATAACTATGATTATTATATTTCAAAATACAGTGATTTAAAGAAAGCATTTGCCGGAGACGACAGTGCAGCAATCCGCCATTTCGTGGAATGCGGAATGGAAGAGGGCAGACAGGCAAGCAGCGAATTTATACTGAATGTATATAAGAGCAATTACAGTGATTTGCGAACTGCATTTGGCAATGATAATAAGAGCTATTATCTTCATTACATAGATTGTGGTAAAAAAGGAAGGTAGAAATGCAGTAACGAAGATTGGTACACCGACGAAGCCAGAACCGAAACCAGAGCCAAGCCCGGCTCCAGGTCCGGAACCGGAAGAGCCGGCAACAACGGAGGATAAGATTAAAGCAAAGGTTGCAAAAATCAGTAACGATTATGGCGTGACAGTCCTGACTGGAGATTCGGCAGGCTTCTATTGGACGGATACTTATTGTTCCGGAGAGACAGACCCGGAGACAACGCTTACCTGGATTACAATGGTGGATGAACAGATGGCAAGATATCCGAAAGGTTTTTTACAGACATGCAGGATATTACTACAGTAACCATAAAGCTGGTACATAATTTGGATGCCGGCGGAGGTTCTTTTGCAGGAGTGACAAGCAGGGAGTATGGAGATCAGATGTTTATTGCACTAAATACATCCCAGTCCTTTTTTACTGTCTGATAGAACCTTTAATCATGAAATGATGCATCTGATTGAATATTATATAGAAGCAAAATCATGGAATGCTTCCACACAGCAGTATGAATCACCATTAAAAGCAACGGAAGCAATTAGACCGGGATGCAGAAGTGAACAGTACAAATAGTGATTATACCACATCGGACTATAACAGAGGGTGTGAAGAACAATATTATATTTCTGCTTATGCCAAGACCAATGGAAGGGAAGACCGGGCAGAAACATTCACAGATTATATGTTCCGTGCCTATAAGAAGGACTATATGATAAGGGCAGACTATCCGATTCCAAAGAAACAGCAGATTATTGCCGACTGTATCAGACAGTATTTTCCATCAGCAGCAAGCCAGCCGGCAGGCAGTCTTTCCTGGGAAAAGTGGTTGCCATAATCAGATAAAGTGTTAAAATAGATAGTTAGTAAAAAAAAGAAACAAGTAGTAAAGCAGCAAAGGAGCAAAGACAAAATGAAAAAAGAAATGGAGCAGAAAAGCAGCCCTTTTGCTGGCAGCAGTAACAATTCTTACCAGTCTGCCTACAGAATATCTGTATGCAGCACAAACGCAGGAAACACATGATACTGTAACGCCAGAAGAGCAGAGCAATGAGGAAACAGTAGTAGACACAGCCCTTACCGGACAAGAGAGTGTTACAGACACTGAGCAGGAAACGACAGAGACAGTAGAAGGAACAACCGCTACAGAAGAAATTGCTGATGGAACAGAAGCTGCCGGAGAAATAGAAACACAAAGTCTGGATTCGCAGACAGCAGTTGCAGAAGATGTGCAGGAAGCTCAGGATTTATTGAATTATCTGGTATTAGATAATGCGTACATAGCAGTTGGCGGTACACAGAATGTAGTTGTCAATATCGGAGAGGATACTTTAACCATCAGCGGCGGCAGATTACTGTATCACAGAGTATCTGATGGAGCAGCTTATGAGATGGCAGCCACAGAGACGGATGGAAATGGTCTCAGATTTTCAGAGACTTTTGCGGATGAGAGCCGTACCGGTGAATATGCACTGGACGCTATCATTTATGAGAAAGATGGTCAGGAATATCAGATTAATTTATCTGATGCAGGAATGGATGTCAGGTTTGGGTGTCAATACAGAAGTGGAGACCAATCCAGATGCAGAAGTAGTAGATGAAGCGAACACAGATGTAGATATGGATGTAGTAAGCTTTGATGAAAATGGCAATCAGACATCAGAAGCTTCGATTGAAGATGCCATTGCAACCCAGAAAGCAGAAACAGCAGAATCCGGAATAAGCACAGCACGTTATAATGGAAATGTGGTTGTTGTCTTAGACCCGGGGCACGATGGAACCCATAGCGGAAGTTCTGCAAATGGATTCGTGGAAGCACAGCTGAATCTGAAAATTGCACAGTATTGTAAAGCGGAACTGGAAGAATACTATGGTGTGACTGTATATATGACGAGAGATTCTGCCTCCTGCCCGAATGGTGGGGGAGATAATAAATCCTGTCTCCAGCGGAGAGCTGATATAGCAAGAGATATGGGAGCAAATTTTTTGTCTCTCTACATAATAATTATTCCAGTGCATCAAGTGCATCCGGTGCAGAAATCTGGTATCCAGAACCAGAATTATAACCCATGGACCAGTCAGGTGGGTGGCTCTGCAGCATCCTGTATATTAGAACAGTTGGCCAGCCTCGGATTAAAAGACAGAGGGACACAGATAAGAAATGCAAAGGAGGATAAATATCCGGATGGTTCAGCAGCAGATTATTATGCAGTAATCAGACACTGTAAGGAATATGGTATCCCTGGAATTATTGTAGAGCATGCTTTTATGTCTAATTCTTCAGATGCTGCTAACTTCCTTTCCAATGATGAAGGATTAAAAAAACTTGGTGTGGCAGACGCAACCGGAATTGCACAGTATTTTGGGTTAAAGAAAGAGAAACAGGAAGAATATTCAGCAGTATTTGATGCTGCATATTATGCAAATCGTTATCCTGATTTAAAGACAGCATTTGGCAATGATGACAGTGCACTATTACAGCATTTTATACAGTATGGTATGGCAGAAGGACGCCAGGGAAGTCCCCAGTTTGATGTATATTCATATAAGAATTTGTACCCGATCTGAGGGCAGCATTTGGTAATAATTTAAAGAGTTATTATATGCACTATATTAGTAGTGGAAAGGCAGAAGGCAGAAAAAGCCACAGGTGTAAATACATTACAAAAGCCGGTAACGACGTACAATGGAATAGATTATTCTGCCGTATACGATTATAATTATTATCTGAAAAAAGTATAGCGATTTGGCGAAGATATATACGAATGATGATATAGGATTACTTGCTCATTTTGTGAATTGTGGAATGAGTGAAGGCCGCCAGGCAAAAGACAGCTTTGATGTTTTCTCTTATCGTAACCAATACCAGGATTTGAGAGTAGCTTTTGGAAATAATTTAAAGAGCTATTATATGCATTATATGAGTTCTGGTAAAGCAGAAGGCAGAAAAAGCTACAGGTGTGAAATCTATTCAGAATCCAATAACAACATATAATGGAGTAGATTATTCTTCGGTATATGATTACAATTTTTATATCAAAAAAATATAGTGATTTAGCAAGAATATATACAAATGATGAAGTAGGACTGCTTGCCCATTTTGTAAATTGTGGGATGGCTGAGGGACGTCAGGCAAAGGCTGATTTTGATGTTTTCTCTTATCGTAACCAATACCAGGATTTAAGACTGGCATTTGGTAAGGACTTAAAGAGTTATTATTTTCATTATATGAATAGTGGCAAAAAAAGAAGGGCGGACTGCTGCCGGTGTCAAGGTACTTCAGAATCCGGTAACAATTTACAATGGAACGGATTATTCTGCGGTATATGATTACAACTATTACAACAGTAAATACAGTGATTTGAAATCTGCTTTCAAGGGAGATGACATTGACCTTTTAGTCCATTTTGTAAATAATGGAATGAAAGAGGGACGTCAGGCAAGCAAGAAGTTTAACGTTCAGATATATAAAAACAATTACACGGATTTGCAGCAAGCATTTGGCAATGATTTAAAGCCATATTATATGCATTATATCCAGAATGGTAAGGCAGAGGGCAGAATTGCAGAATCACAGATATATCATTCTGTAATAACAAAATCAACTACAACAGTAAATCAGATGGTAAATTATTATAATGCCAAAGCTTCTTATCCGGCATACTACGGAAATGCCAATGTTCCTGATATCAGAAGCTTTTGCCAGATTTATTATGATGAAGCAACGGCAGAAGGAGTGGATCCGGCATTGGCATTCACCCAGGCAATGAAGGAGACGGGTTTTTTTAAAATTTACCGGACAGGTAAAAATTGAACAGTTTAATTTCGCAGGAATGGTGTAACAGGTGCAGGCACGAATGGAGATTCCTATCAGAATGTAAGAGAGGGAATCCGGGCACATGTGCAGCATTTAAAAGCGTATGCAGTAAAGAATCCAGCTTTTGCAAATCAAGTTGTAGATAAACGTTACAGTCCCTGGTTTGCAGCAAACCGCTCTGGTACAGCTCCATACATCGAATGGTTTGGTATATCAAAAAATCCAGCGGATTTGGCTGGGCTGCAGAAAAAGGATATGGTTATAGTATTTTAAATGATTATATGAATCAGTTATATAAGTATTAAAAAGAATAATAGAAAAAGAACAGGAGCCGTATGGTCATTATTTGACCATACGGCTTATTTTTGGTACAATATAGAAAGCTATGATTTCTTTTTAAGAACGGAGGCAGCTATGGCAGAACGTGACTTTGTTGCAGAATGTATCAGACTGCATGCGCAGGATAAAAACAATTGATTATTCGCGGATTTTTCCCGGAGGATAATCCAGAGGGAAGAACGCTTAAAGTATATGTAAATCAGAAAGAAGTCCCTCTTTCAATTACAATGGCAGAAGGACCGGAAGTGCGGAGAAGATATCTTCGTTACCGGATGAATGTAGGACAGGAAATTACAGCAAGCCTGCAATTAACCGGACAGGTGGTGACGGATTTTAAAATATGTAGTTGCCTTGGAGAGGAAGAAGCAGAGGCTTATCGTACCAATAGAAAGCAAAGCAGTTTGAAAAGCTCATTCGTCATCTGGATAGCAATCTTGAAATGGAACGTTTTGAAGAGAACCAGTTTATTCTGACCGGCTGGAGTATTGCCGGGGAAGAGACAGAATGCAAAGTTCTCGTAGATGGAACTCCGGTATCTGCAGAAGTTCACTGGAAATACCGGAAGGATGTGGTAGACGTAATTCCGGAGCTGTCTTCAGATGCAAAATGCGGCTTTGAGATATATGTGCCGGATAAGGGTGGCAGCAAGCTGACTTTGGAATTAAGTGCCGATGGAAGAGAAAGCACTTATGTTGCAGCATTAGATAAAATAAGACACGGAGAAAACGGTCAGGATACCGCGAATATTTTTCAGAAGACTTTGCGCTACTGGAAGAATTATGGACTGAAAAATACTATAAAGAAGGTCTGCCAGAAGTTAAGTGGTCAGAGAGATTATGGAAATTACGAGGATTTTCTGAAAAAATATGGTGTAAAGGAAGAAGAACTGGCCCGCCCAGAGACAGGAAACTTTTTGAAAATGGCCCATGTTTCTCGATTGCAGTTCCTCTGTACCAGACAAAGAGAAATATTTGCGGGAAATGATAGAATCGGTACAGGCACAGACATATACCAACTGGGAACTTTGTCTTGCGGATGGAAGCGGCAGGGAGCACAGCCTTCAATCTGTTGTCGGGGAATATATTGCAAAAGATAAAAGAATTAAGTATTGTCTTTTTGAAAAGAATGAAGGAATTGCCGGTAATACCAATGAAGCGTTGAAAATGGCAACCGGTGATTTTATTGTATTAACAGACCATGATGATTTGCTGTCGCCGGAAGCACTTTACCAATGTGCAAAAGCAGTACAGAGGGAACCTCAGACAGATGTGATTTATTCGGACGAAGATAAAGTGGATATGAGTGGAAAGGAATTTTTGAGCCACATTTTAAATCTGATTATAATATTGATTTGTTGTGTACTATGAATTATATTTGTCATCTTTTTGTTGTTCGCCAAAGATGTGATGGAGCGGGCGGGGCTATTTGAAAGCTGTTATGATGGTGCACAGGATCATGATTTTATTTTACGTTGTACAGAAAAAGCAGAGCATATCGTGCATATTCCAAAGGTACTATATCATTGGCGCTGTCATGCACAGTCAACCTCCGAGAATCCGGAAAGCAAGTTATATGCCTTCGAAAACGGATGCAAAGCGGTAAAAGCACATTATGACAGAATCGGAATTCCGGCAGAGGTGGAACAGGGGCCATTCTATGGAATGTATCGTACCCATTATCTCTGGAAGGAGCAGCCGTTAGTATCTATTTTGATTCCGAATAAGGATCATGTTGCGGATTTAAAAAAAATGCATGGATTCCATTGAAGAGAAATCCACATACCGGAATTTTGAATTTGTCATTGTAGAGAATAATAGTATAGAAGAAGAGACCTTTGCTTATTATAAAGAGATTGAGAAAAGGGATAATGTCAGGGTTTTATATTACAAGGAAGATTTCAATTATTCAAGAATTAATAATTTTGGGGCAAAAGAGGCCAATGGGGGAATATATTCTGCTCCTGAACAATGATACAGAGATGATTGAACCGGACAGCATGAAAGAAATGCTGGATATATGTATGCGTCCGGATGTAGGAATTGTGGGAGCAAAATTATTGTTTGAAGATAATACCATCCAGCATGCCGGAGTTATCATTGGATTTGGCGGTGTTGCAGGGCATGCCTTTATCGGGCAGGACAGAGATGATAATGGATATTTTTCAAGAATTATAAGCGTTCAGGATTTGTCAGCAGTAACGGCAGCCTGTCTGATGGTAAGACGAAGTGTATTTGATGAAGTAGAGGGCTTAAATGAAGAATTTAAGGTAGCCTTTAATGATATTGATTTTTGCCTGAAGGTAAGAAAAGCGGGCTATCTTGTAGTATATAATCCATATGCACAGTTTTATCATTATGAATCAAAATCCAGAGGGCAGGAGGATTCCGCAGATAAAGTAGCAAGATTCCAGCAGGAGATAGGTTTATTTGGAGAACGATGGGGAGAACTTTTAGAAAATGGAGATCCGTACTATAATCCGAATCTGACTTTAGACAAGGCGGATTTTTTCGTTAAAAAGAGTAGTAGGAATTTATTGTGTTATGGAGTAAAAAAGTCATATAATGACGTTAATATACAATGGAGGATGAAAAATGATTAATTTCAACGAACCACCTTATATGGAAAAAAGCATTGACTATATCCGTAAGGCGGTAGAAAATAAGAAAATATGTGGGGATGGAGAATATACCAAGAAGTGTAATGCCTGGTTAGAAGAACATACAGGAACAAAAAAGGCATTGCTGACAACATCCTGTACCCATGCAACAGAGCTTGCAGCGATTCTGTCAGAAATCAAGCCGGGAGATGAAGTAATCATGCCGTCTTACACTTTTGTGTCAACAGCAGATGCTTTTGTATTAAGAGGGGCAAAGGCGGTATTTGTAGATATCCGGCCGGATACCATGAATATCGATGAAAAACTGATTGAACATGCAATTACGGATAAGACAAGAGCAATTGTTCCGGTACATTATGCCGGGGTATCCTGCGAAATGGATACTATTCTTGCAACTGCAAAGAAATATAATCTTCTGGTGATTGAAGATGCAGCCCAGGGTGTGATGGCTTCTTATAAGGGAAAAGCACTTGGAACCATGGGAGATTACGGATGTTATAGTTTCCATGAGACAAAGAATTACAGTATGGGAGAAGGCGGAGCACTTTCGATCCGGGATGAGAAAAATGTAGAGAATGCAGAAATTGTCCGGGAGAAAGGAACAAACCGTAGTAAATTCTTCCGGGGACAGATTGATAAGTATACCTGGGTAGAAGCAGGTTCTTCTTATCTGCCAAGTGAATTGAATGCAGCATATCTTTATGCACAGCTTGAAGTAGCGGATAAGATTAATGAAAAACGTCTGTCTATCTGGAACCGCTATTGGGATGGATTGGAAAAATTATCCGATGAGGGTAAAATTGTCCGTCCAACGATACCGGAGGGCTGCGTACATAATGCACATATGTTTTATCTGAAAGCAAGGGATTTAGAGGAAAGAACAGCTTTAATCAGTTATTTAAAAGAACAGGGGGTACAGGCAGTATTTCATTATATTCCATTACATACAGCACCGGCAGGTCAGCGTTATGGTGTGTTTGTTGGAGAAGACCGTTATACAACGGCGGAAAGCGAGAAACTGGTCCGCCTGCCATTGTATTATAATCTGTCATTGGAACAGGCAGATTATGTGATTGATAAGGTTAATGCATTTTACAAAGAGCGATAAATGAAAATACAGGAAAGAGGACAGAGTAAATGGTTATTGTTATTGGGGCAACAGGATTTATTGGAATGTATACAGTAGACCGCTTCTTGGAAGAAGGTTATGAGGTGCTGGCAACTGGAAGAAATGCAATCATGAAGCAGGAACTGGAAGCAAAAGGCGTTACCTGTGTGTCATTGGATATTTCAAAAAAAAGAAGATTTTGATAAATTACCAACGGAAGGCGTAGAGGGTGTTATTTTACTGGCAGGTCTGCTTCCGGCAAATGCACCGGTGGATATCAGCGCAGATGAGAATGCAGCTGATTATATCCGAATTAATGTAGAAGGAACCATAAATGTGCTGGAATACTGCCGTAAGAATGGCATTAAGAAAGTGATTTCCACCAGCAGCTATGCAGATGTAAGAAATGCATGGAAAAAGGCGTTGCCTTAAAAGAGACAGAGCCGAGATTTCATGTATACCGGAGACCATGCGGTATATGTGATTTCAAAAATGCAGCCAATGATGTGATGGAATATTATAATGAGCAGCATGGCATGCAGTGTGCATCTTTCCGTTTGCCGCCGGTATATGGAGTAGGACCTCATTCTGAGATTTATGTGAATGGTAAATATTATAAGACCGGAATCAGACCTTTATTGAGAATGCAGAAGCCGGAAAAGACATTGAAATCTGGGGTGACCCACAGATTTCCAGAGACATTATTTATGTAAAGGATGTTGCAAGAGCATTTGTGCTGGCATTACGCAGTGATAAGACCTATGGTCTTTATAATATGACATCCGGTACAGAACTTACTTTAGAGGAGCAGGTGCAGACCGTTATTGATGTATTTGGACCGGATAAGGGCTCTAAGATTGTATACCGCCCGGACAAGCCAAATAATACACCATCCTTTTTGTTTGACATGACAAAGGCGAAGGAAGATTTTGGCTTTGTACCGGAATATCTTTCTTATCGTGCAATAATGGAAGATTATAAAAAAAGAATTAGAAAGCGGAAGATGGGATAAGTTCATCGCAAGCCGCCGCAAGAAAAGTTAAGTGCCGGGAGGATGGCAATATGAAGAAAATTGTAATTATAGGAGCGAATTCTTTTTCAGAATCCGCTCATTTTAAAACAAAAGAGATGGGATATGAGACACATGTATTTGCATGGAAAGATGGCTCTATCGGAGAGAGGACAGCAGATTATTTTTATCCTATCAGCATTGTGGAAAAGGAAGCAATCTTAGAAGAATGTCGGAAGATTCAGCCGGATGCAGTGGCAACGATAGCATCTGACCTTGCCAATATTACCGTGCAGTATCTGGCAGAGCAGCTTGGATTGCCACATAATTCTGACAATTGTATCTATATATCTACCAATAAATTTGCCATGCGGGAAGCTTTCGCAAAACATGGTGTGCCGACTCCGGGCTTTGTCAGTGTATGTGAAGGGGATGATTATGCGAAAGCAGTAAAATCTATGCAGTTCCCGATGATTGTAAAACCGACCGATCGTTCGGAAGCCGCGGTATTATGAGAGTGGAGAGTCTTGAGGAGATTGCTCCGGCAGTAGAAGAGGCAGTGCGTAATTCCTTTGAAAAAGAAGGCAATTATTGAGGAGTATATCGAAGGCAATGAATATAGCTGTGAATGTATTTCTTATCAGGGCAGACATCATGTACTGGCGGTGACAAAGAAATATACCACAGGATATCCTCATTTTATTGAGACTGGACATATGGAGCCACCGGAACTTTCTGAAACAGAGATGAACCGGGTGAAGGAATTTATTCCGAAGGCACTTACTGCTCTTGAGATTGAAAATGGTGCTTCCCATTCGGAATTTAAACTGGATGCCGATGGTAATGTAAGAATCATTGAAATCGGTTCCCGTATGGGTGGCGACTGTATTGGCTCCCATCTGGTATCTTTATCTTCCGGATATGACTTTGTCCGTATGGTAATTGAGACTGCTTTGGGAGAAGAACCGGATCGACACCGGCACATGAGCCGATGTGTGCGGGTATCCGCTTTGTGTTTACAAAGAAGGATCGGATGTTTTGGAAGAGATTAAGAGCAAAAGTCCGGAACTGCTTCAGATGGTAAGTGAAATGGAAACGGTAGGTGAACACCAGGTAGTAGACAGTGGAAGCCGTTTTGGTTATTACATTCTGGGCTGGAAAAAATCAGGCAGAGATTAAGGATTGGTTGGAACGATGAGTAAAGTAGAAGGAAAGAAAAAGTGGATACTGCTGATTTTATTGCAGCTGGTAATCATGATATACACATTATCCGGTGTGGCAGCGAAGTTTGCAGCGGGATATGAGTTCTTATCCATGGGATTTATTCTGTGTTACGGGTGGAAATCTGCATCCTTGGATTGTATGCCATTTTCTGGCAGCAGATTATCAAAAAGGGTTGACTTGTCGGTAGCATATGCAAACCGGAGCATTGCGATTTTGTGGTCTATGATCTGGGCGGCATTGATTTTTTGGAGAACATATTTCGGTCCAGAATATTATTGGTGTCCTTCTGGTAATTGCCGGCACCATGATTGTGAATAAGGAGGGATAGAAGGATGATATACTGGCTTTTTTCTTGTGGCATCCGTAGTAGTGGCTTCCTTTTCACAGATTTTATTAAAGAAAAGCGCCGCAAAGAAATATGATAATGTATTAAAGGAATATTTAAATCCTTATGTCATTATCGGATATGCCATGATGGTAGGAACTACTGTATTAACAATTCTTGCATATCACGGAATTGAGTATAAGAATGGCCCGGTCATTGAATCACTGGGTTATATTCTGATTATGATTTTAAGCTTTTTCTTTTTAAAGAGCCGATTACAAAGCGTAAAGTGTTTGGAAATGCACTGATACTGCTTGGCATTATCGTGTTTTACTTGTAGGAGGAAATGAAAATGGATATATCAGTTGTAGTTCCGGTGTATGGATGCCGGGCAGCACTTCATGAATTGCACAGACGTCTGGTGGAATCGGTAAGTACCATCACTGATGACTTTGAAATTATTCTGGTAAATGATGCCTGTCCGCAGAATTCCTGGGAAGTAATCGAAGAAATCTGTAAGGAAGATAGTCACGTAAAGGGGATTGAATTATCCCGGAATTTCGGACAGATTATGGCAATTACCGCAGGACTGGATGCCTCAAAGGGAGACTGGGTAGTGGTGATGGACTGTGATTTACAGGACAGACCGGAAGAAATCCCGAATCTTTACCGCAAGGCTCAGGAAGGTTATGATGTGGTTTTTGCCAGAAGAGCACATAGAAAAAGATTCTTTCTTAAAGGTATTGGTATCTAAAATATTCTATAAGATTTATTCCTTTGCATCGGATGGACATTATGATCCGGCAATCTGTAATTTCAGTATCAGCAAACGTGTGGTAATTGATAATTATTGCAAAATGCGGGAAGTACACCGTGCCTTTGTGATTTATGTAAAATGGCTTGGTTTTAAGCAGACAGCGATTGATGTGGAACACGATTCCCGTTTTGAAGGGAAATCCTCTTATAACATGAAGAAGCGTTTTAAGATGGCGGGAGAGATTTTAACCTCCCAGTCAGATAAGCTTCTGAAATTCACCATGGGCTTCGGATTTTTTGATGTCCATCATTTCAGCACTGGTGATTATTGGACTGATTATCTATTTATTTTACCGGTCATGTGGCAGCAGGCTGGACCAGTATTGTGGCAACCAATTGCCTCATCGGAGGAATTATTATTATGGTAGTCGGTCTGGTAGGCATTTATGTAGGAAATATCTTTATGCAGTCAAAACAAAGACCATTATATGTGGTACGTCAGATGCTGAATGAGGAGAAGAAAGAAGATGCAGATTCAAATAGATAGGAAGAAATGGCTGAAAAATGCAGGAGTATTGCTTGCGGAACTGATTCTGATTATAGCAGGACTGGTTCTGGTGGGAACGGTTGGAACAAGAGGTTTTGACAATCTAAAGGTATATACCACTATTTTTCCGCAGTATCAGGATATGGATGAGGTGTTAGCAGGGGCTAACGACCTGATTCCATCGGAGGATGGAAATGGTTATGTAACCGGAGAAGATACTTATTTTGTGATTCCGGTGGATTCGGATAAGTTAATTGATCTAGAGATGAGTCGTATTGAGGGCGAGGGAATCTTAGGAGAAATCTGGCAGTCGGAAAACGAGACCTTTGCAGAAAAACCGTCTCCGTATACCTTTGAACTGGGGCACAATCCGGTTCAGGTAAAGAAAACAACAAAGTATATCCGGGTTAAGATTTCTTCACAACCCGGAGTTCATTATAATCTGTCAAGGGTATCTTATCGAAATCCATTTTCTGTTTTTGCAAGAATAAATAAAAGTTCAATTATAACAACAGCCTTTGCATTATGGGGCTATGTATTCTTTTTTTTGCAAGTTATGCAATTAGTATTCAAAAAATTGTAAAACGGGTCGCAATTTTTTGCATATAGTATTATACATTGGTTTTGTTGGAATAACTATAGCATATGTATTTCATGATTTTATCTGGGGAGAGAAATTGTTCTTATATACGGATATAGGTTCGGATACGATGCAACAATATTATCCATATTATATGAACTGTGTAAGAAGAATATCGGAAGGTTCATTTTCTATCTGGAACTGGGATTATGGATTAGGGACCAGTTTAATCAATAATATTTCCCAGACATTGGATCCTTTTGGTTTATTTGTAATTTTAGGTGGAGTTGTTTTTCGGAATAGGAAAAGTAAAACGACTTTTAGTAGTTGCACAGATATTGAAAATTATTCTCTCGGCATTGTTGTGCCGGTACTTCTTAAAACTCTTTCATGTAAGTGAGAGGGCTGCTTGTATTGGTGGATATTTATATGCATTTAATGGATATTTGATGCTTTGGGGACAGCATTATCTCCTGGGAACAATCTGCATTTATCTTTTGTTAATATTGATTTTTTTTAGAGAAGCTGATACAGGAATTCAAAGTAAGGTATGTTATGGGACTTGGTATTTCTGTTGCAGCATCAATAATTTACAGTTATTACAATACTTATATGGCATTGCTGTTTGTTGGCATTTATTGTGTCTTGCGCCTTTTAAACCCAAACTTGAATTGGACTCTAAAAAGAGCGTATAAAACGTGCATTTACAATTTTGGGAAGGTATTATTTGTGGGGTACTGGCAGGGGGCAGTATCATTACTTCCGGCAGCATCATATCTTACATCCAGTTCATCAAGATTAGATTCAGATATGTCGGCGTTGACAAAATTCTTTCATGGATTATTCTCCGTATACTCTATAGAACAGAATTCAGAAATAGCGGGGCGGATGATATCAAATAATCTATATTACATCAATGACATAAATGCTAGTAGTGGCTGGGGAAATTATTATGAAATGCCTAATATATGCATTACAATTTTTATTTATTTTTTCCTTGGGCAGTTATTAGTACAGAGTATAAAAAAATGTAAGAGTTATAAGAATGCATTATACGGTATTCTTATAACTTTTGTTGGAATTCTACTGGTGTTTAATCCGGGAATGGCAATTGCATTTAATGGATTTGCTTATGCACAGGCAAGGTATACATTCGTACTTATGCCGGTTGCAGCATTACTTGTAGCAGTAGAATGGGATAGACTGACAAGAAAAAAAAGGAATTTAGTTTTATTGGTCTTGGTCTGGGACTGATAAGCAGTTTGTATATTGTTATAAAAGCGTATAACAAGGCATCATTAGAGGTAAGGGAGTTATGATGCAGAAATCATAATACTGCAAATATGTTTTGCATTTCTTTTTGCTGGTAATGTTTTTTTGGAAAAATAAGCAGGGGCGTAAGATTGTAGAAAGCTTACTAATAGTGTGCGTGCTGCTTTCAACATGTACAGAAACCTATATGACAACTAGCCAGAGAGGTACTGCTTATACAACGACAGAGGAAATTGGCTATGATGGTAAAACAATGACGAATGATACGATAGAAGCAATCAGATATTTAAAAGAGAATGACAACACCTTTTTAGAATGGACAAAACATATACATTTTTTTATCAACTTTTGGGGATTCTCAGGTAGCAGGTTATTCTGCTGTGACAGACTATAACAGTACGATTAATCGCAATCTGTCAGAATTTTATAATATGTTATATACAGGAGCCAATGTGTGGAATGTAGCACATCGCTTATCCATATACTCGGATGAGTCTGAAGTATATCCAATGAGTTTGATTAATTTAAAATATGTCTTGACAACAGAAGAAGTGGGATATCCATGGGGAGAATTGATTAGGAAAATTGGTGGTGTTTATATTTACCGGAATAAATATGCAGATTCCGCAGCATCCTTTTATACCAATACGATTTCTAAGAGCGAATGCGAGTCTATGGATGAAACAGAACGGCGGCTGCTTTTAAAGGATACCTTAATCGTTCCGGATGGACAGGATGTGCTGCATGATACGGAAACCGGAGAAGTGACACTGGGTACTTTTGTGGCAGATGGAAAATATTTTACCGGAACTATTTCGAATGAAAAGGAAGGCTTTCTGCTTCTTACAATTCCAGACCAGGATGGATGGGAAGTTTATGTTGATGGTAAGAAAACAGAGACTATCAATGGAGATTATGGTTTTCTGGCAGTGAAACTTACTGCTGGCAATCATGATATTAAAGCAGTTTATCATATTCCATATATGAAACAGGGAGCGGTAATGAGCGTATTTGGTGTATTGCTGCTGGTAGGATATTGCTTATGGTTATATCGTAGAGATAGAAAGAAAAAACAGGGGTAAGGTAAATGAAAGAAAAAGTTAAAGAAGATACCACCAAAAAATATATCGTGGCAGGGGTAATCCTCATTGTTATGTTATTGCTATTGATAAAACATCGCAGTATTTTCTATAATTCAAGGCAGGACAATTACAATGACATGAGTGGTGAAGAGGAAAATATTGCAGCAGAGAATGCTGTGATTTCTCAGTATTTTACTGTTTCCGGTAACATGCAGAATATTGCACTTCTTATGACGAATGATTCCGGAGAAGACGTTACGATTCAGGCGATGCTTAGGGATGCAGAGACAGATGAGGTATTAAGTGCAGTAAAATGTAATGTGCCAAAGTCTACTGGAACAGAAGAAGTAGTAAGCATGGAAAACTGACCTTAGATGGGGTAGAGGGAACACGTAGTGTTTATCTGACGTTAGAAGAGGGAACCAGGGCATCGGAGGTATATTATTGTGCCTTGGCCGGAGATTATGAACAGACACTTCTTGTTAATGAAGAGGCAACGGCTGCAAGACTTCGTATGTCGGTAGTCTATGGTGGTGGACTCAATAAGACATTTTTCATTCTGTTTGCGCTAGGAATGGCAGTGGTAATCGGAATTTTTGTAATGCCGGTAAAATGGGCAAAACCGGAAAATATGGTGCTGATACTGGTTTCTGTGATGGGACTTAGCATGGCAGTAATCAATCCGGCATTTCAGGAGTGTGACGGACCTTCCCATTTCTATCGGAGCATGGACGTGTCCTATGGAAATATACTTGGTTCTTTCGCTAATCTCACACATGAAGATGGTGTGATTTATGTGCCGGAAAATGTACAGGAAATTGCTTATCGTAAGCTGACACCAAATGGGAGTGAAGGAACAGGGTAATCTGGAGTATTTACAGACACATAAGTTTTCTAAAAATAAGATAAAGATGACTTATTATGACAGTGTAACTTCAGTAGTATACTGGCCACAGGGACTTGGAATCTTCCTTGGAAGGACGTTCAATCTCAGTATTTATAGTGTGATTCTGATGGGACGTATCTTTAATCTGCTGGCATATATGGGCTTGGCATATGCGGCAGTACGGTTTATGCCGTTTTATAAGAATCTTATGGCAATGTTTGCAGTGATGCCTTTAAGCATTTATCAGGCATCCTCTCTTTTCCCAGGATGCAGTATTAAATGGAGCTGGCTTCCTTTTCGTAGCACTATGCTGCTATTATGCTTTTGATGAAAAGGTGAAGCTGAACTGGAAGAAAACACTGGTGCTTGGACTCTTACTATTGACGATGTTCTTAAGCAAATATGTCTATGCGTGTCTTGGACTTTTTAGTATTTATGATACCAAAAGATAAGTTTAACAGCAGAAAAGATTACTGGAAAATCCTTTTATAATCGCATTACTTCCGTTCGTCATCTTAGGCGGCTATGTCATGTTCCGGGTATCCTCCGGAATCAGCGGGTTACAGGCCGGTGCTGGTGGCGGTGCAGACACCATGACGCAGATGCAGTATCTGAAAGCGTATCCAATTGCTACGGTTAAGGTAATTATTTCAACATTAATAGTAAACCTGAATGATTATTTGCAACAGTTGAATATGCTTGGCAGTATGAATTATCCATTAACTTTGCTTGCGGTAATTGGACCTTGCTTCCTTTTTTAGGTGTTGGTCTGTTAGACGGTCAGGAAGTAAGAGGACGGATTAAGATACGACACCGGATTATTATGCTGCTTGCTTTTATAATCACTTTTGCAGCAATTATGATGGGACTTTATATCGGGGACGGCATTGCCAATCCGGTAGGTTCTTCTGTCATCAATGGTATTCAGGGAAGATATTTTATTCTGATGCTGATATTACCGTTTCTGGCGCTGGGAAAGTGACCGGGTGAAACAGGACATCAGATATTTTACGGTAAAATGTTCCGGAATCATGGGCATCATGCTTTTATATGCAGTATTTATGCTGGTGAACACCTGTTACTAAAGGAAGATAGAATAAAGAAAAGCTAGAATAAAGAAAAGTTGGAACAAAGAAAAAAACAAAGGAAGACTTAAGGAAAAGGGAGAAAACATACGATGGGATGGAACCTTGGAACTACAATTTTTATGGAATAGCAGTGCTGGTACTTTTGAGTGGAGCCTTTTTTAGCTATAAGTCAGAGCGGAAGCAGACAGGAATGACATGGATTGCATTGTTGTTGATTCTGATGAACTGTTATCACACATTTTGGGCAGCAATCCTGAATGTGATTCATATTCCGGTCAATATTATTTCAATGGGAATCATTGATTTGCTTACCGGCGGATTGCTCTGGTTCTTTATCGTAAAAAAAAAGAAATGGCAGAGGTATGAATTTGCCATAGCAGATGCAGCATTTCTTGTAACCGCATTGGCAATTATTGCAGTATTTGCAAAGGTAAGATATGGTGGAATGGCTCTAAATATCAATTTCCTGACCATTGACCCGGCAAACCATTTCCGGGCAGCGATGGATTTAGTAGATACCGGAACCGTAACCAGTATGTTTTATGAGACGGTGTTAAATGGACTGCTTTTTGAATTCTTAGCTCCATTTGCACCGGTGGATTATTTCTATCGATTCTTCGTCTTAAGTGAACTGATGCAGCTATTGATGTCGGCATTTATCTTCTATGGAATTGCAAGAAGGTTAAGCAAAGACCGGTTTGGCAGAGTGGCAGCTTATGCCCTGTCCTTTATCTATATGATAGGCTATCCGATGTGCTCCATGCTCTATGGCTTTGTTTACCTTGGCATGGGCGTAACGGTTATCGGAATGATTATTATTTTGACAGACGTTTATTTAAAGGATGATATGCCAAAATGGCAGAATATTGTATGTCTGATGTTAGGCTTGTCTGGCTATCTTTGAATGCTATGTGATGTTTATGCCGGTTACCTTCTTTGCTTTGATTACCTGCATTTTTGTAAAAACAGTTTAAAGTAAAGAAACTGGTATCCAAAGATACCGTGGCAATCTGTCTGACGGTATTCCTGTTCCCATGCATCGTAGGCTTTTTTTATTATACATATGCAGGTATCTTTACCAATGGCGTGACGGTATCTTCTGCACTGGTAAATGAGGGAGCCTGCTACCGGGATTTGTTTTCAAACTTTGTACTGTTTATTCCATTGATGCTCTTTGGATTCTATGGGATGTGTAGGAAGAAGGAGAATAATCTGGTATTGTTTTTAGCACCGTATACGCTTCTGTTTGCTTTATATCTTTTCTTGAAGACAGTAAATGGACAAGCATCTACCTATTATTTTTACAAGATTCATTTCCTGTTGTGGCTGATTGCGTTGGTATTGGTCTATTATGCAGTTGTTTATGCAGAAAAAGCAGACAAAGGTATTGATAACCGGAAGCTTTGTGATGTGGGCATTTTTAACAGGAATGTACCTTGGCAAGATAGAGGAGAAAATTGCAGTCCATAATGATTTGATGATTTCTACTTATAAGGCAGAGGATTTTAATGATATTTTGCGTTATAATTATGTATCATTTGGCATGCCGGGTTATTCTAAGGAAAAGGAAGAACTTTATCACTGGGTATATAATGAATTAATCAGCAAGGGTGAAGAAATTGTGCCGATGGCAGGATACTGGGAAGATGATTTATGGTATCAGGCAATTTCAGACCAGCGGTATTATGGCTGGGGACAAAGTGACCCGGATCATACGGATTATTTCAATCACCTGAATGCGTCTGATGCCAGCTATATTCTGGTATTAAAGGACAGCCAGATTTATGCGGATGAACAGGCTTATTTTGATTCATTAGAGAGAATATATGATACCGGGATAGGTTTTGTGGCAAGAAAGGAATTGTATGAGTAAAAAGTAAATGTATTATTCGGCTGCTTATAACGGAGAAAAGTATATTAAGGCGCAGATTGACAGCATTTTAAATCAGTCTTATCCCAATGTGGAGCTTTATGTCAGGGATGACGGTTCGAAGGATGGAACCCTTGCAATTGTAAGGGAATATGAAGAAAAAGGGACTGCTTCATTTAGAGGCAGGAGAGAATGTCGGCTTTGTAAAGAGTTTTGAATGGCTCATTGCAAATGGCGGCGAAGCAGATTATTATGCTTTCAGTGACCAGGATGATGTCTGGTTTGAAGACAAGATTAAGATGGCTGTGGAAAAATTAGAACATGCAAGGGAAAAATGTGCCGGTATTGTATTTTTTCCAATTATGATTTCTATGACGGAGATTTAAATTTCATGGCGCACCGGGATGGCAGGACGCCGAATATTTCTTTTGTGAATTCATTGGTGGATTGTGTGTGTCTCTTGGCTTTAACAGTGTATTTAACCGCAAAGCAAAGGACATGGTGACAGAGCAGATGCCGGAAAAATCTACCGGACATGACTGGTGGATGTATATGGTCTGTGCCGGAATGGGAGAAGTAATCTATGATGAGCGTCCGACGGTAAAATACCGCAGACACAATAATAATGTCAGTGATGGTGGGGACAGCTTTATTAAGTTTCAAATCTGGCGTTTTAAACGTTTTTTCTTGAATCACTATTTCCATCATATTCATGAGCAGATTAAGGAATACAGTGAACTTTACAATGAAAAACTGACCCCGGAAAATCAGAAGGCACTGGCACTTTTTACCAGGGATGGTTTTCATCCGCTGATTGCACTGCGCAAGGTTTTTTATCCGAAGAAGTTAAGACAGAAAGTCGTAGACGAGATATTTGTGCGTCTGGTATTCCTCATCGGAAGGCTATAAGTTGCAAATTTTAAGAAAACATAGTAAACTGTATAAGTTAACAAGAAGGAGCAACGATGAAATTTACTGTTTTAATCGTAACCTATCATCCGGACTGGAAGAAATTATTAGTTACACTGGATTCTGTCATGGCACAGACCTTTAAGGATTATGAAATCGTAGTCTCAGATGATGGTTCAGAAGAAAAACTGTTTTGATAAGATAGAAGCATATTTTGCGGCACACCAGTTTGCAAAATTATACCCTTATTCCTCATGAGAAGAATCAGGGAACAGTAAAGAACCTCATAGATGGTCTGGCAAAAGCAAAGGGTAAATATGTCCGGGACTTTGGACCGGGGGATGCATTCTATAATGAACATACCCTGCAGCAGGTGTATGATTTTATGGAAGAGAACCGGTATGAGTCCTGCTTTGGACTGATGCGGGGTTATTGCCGCAGGGAAGATGGCGGTGTAGATTATGTGGAATTTCCGCATCCCTTTGATTTATCTCCATATAAGAACTGGAATGAGGATAAGATTGTAAAGAATCTGGTGCTGTATCGGGACAATGCTTCCGGTGCATGTACCTGTTATACCGTAGACTATTATATGACTTATCTTAAGAAGATAGAGGGAACGGTCATTTATGCAGAAGATATTTTTCAGATGATGGCAGGCTTAGATGGCAGACCGATGCATTTCTTCCCGGATTATCTGGTATGGTATGAAGCCGATACCGGAGTATCCACTAAGAAGAAAAAGCAGCTTCTCAGAGCTTCTTGCACAGGATGTAGACCGTTTCTATGCCATGATTCAGGAGCAGTACAGCGATAATCCATATGTGAAGAAGCAGAAAAACGTATTGGGATTATATAAAATCAGAAACCTTTATCTTCGTACTTTGTTACGGCTGTTCCGCAATCCGGATGCCATCCGTTATCTTGTAAGCCATATGCTGCAGGTACGAAAAGGTGCATACCGGCCATTACATCAGCAGAAGGGATTTTTGGATAATCCGGAATTCGGCAAAAAAAAAGCAGAGTAAGAAAAAAGAATTAAAATAGAAAGTGAAGCACAGCAATGTGGAAGAAGGAGAATGTCCATGGAAGTGATTAAGTACAGATTTCAGCAGCAGCATGGGGATGAACGCGGTCAGCTGGTAGCATTGGAAGAGATGCGTGATATTCCATTTGAAATTAAGCGTGTTTACTATATGTATGATACCGTAGATGGTGTACGAAGAGGCTATCATGCACACCGGTGTTTTAGAACAGATTCTGATTCCGATTCATGGAACCTGTAAGATTCATCTGGATAACGGCAGTGAGACGGCAGAGGTCTTATTGGACAAGCCATATGAAGGCTTATATATTGCAAATAATATGTGGCGGGAAATGTATGATTTTTCCGAGGATGCAGTGCTGATGGTACTGGCATCAGAATATTATGATGAAAATGATTATATCAGGGATTACGATAAATTCCTTGCATTTGTAAAAGAGGAAAATAAGGATAAGTAAAGGAGAATTGCCATGAAAATACCATTTGTGTCATTTGAGAAAATGCATGATGAAATCAAGGACGAACTTACCGGAAAATTTCAGCAGGTTTTAGCAAAAAACTGGTTTATCCAGGGAGAAGAATTAGCAAAGTTTGAAGAAGAGTATGCCGCATATTGTGGCGTGAAATACTGTGTCGGTGTAGGCAACGGACTGGATGCACTGTTTCTTCCACTGAAAGCATATGGAATCGGGACAGGCGATGAAGTCATTGTTCCATCCAATACCTTTATTGCAACTGCACTGGCAGTTTCTTATACAGGTGCAACTCCGGTATTTGTAGAGCCGACTTTAGAGTCCTTGACATTGACCCGGCAAGAATCGAAGAGAAGATTACCGATAAGACCAAAGCAATTATGGCAGTACATCTTTATGGACAGCCGGCACCAATGGATGAAATCATGGGGATTGCAAAACGTCACAATCTGAAAGTAATCGAAGATTCTGCACAGGCACGTGGCGCACTCTATAAGGGAAAACATGTGGGAAGTCTTGGAGACGGAGCCGGATTCAGCTTTTATCCGGGCAAGAACTTAGGTGCATTAGGAGATGCCGGAGCTTTTTTTTTGTAACCAATGATAAAGAGCTGGCAGATAAAGTACGTGCCCTTGGCAACTATGGTTCTGATTATAAATATCATCATATCTATCAGGGAAATAACTCCAGACTGGATGAGATGCAGGCGGCTTTCTTAAGAATTAAATTAAAGAACTTAGACCGCTGGAATGCAAACCGTATTGAGACAGCAGAGAAATATCTTGCCGGAATTAAGAATCCGGAAATCGCTCTGCCAACTATAATGCCGGATACGAAGCATGTATTCCACATCTTTGCAATCCGCTGTGCACGCAGGGATGAATTAGAGAAGTTCTTAAATGAAAAGGGAATTGGAACCAATAAACATTATCCGATTCCAATGCATCTGCAGGGCGCATATGAAAGCCTTGGCATCAAAAAGGGAGAGCTTCCACTGGCAGAAGAGATTTCTGCAACAGAGCTTAGCATTCCGATGTATTATGGAATGACAGAGGAAGAAACCGGATATGTCATTGATGCAATCAATGCATTCAAATAGAAGAGGAGAGACTATGTTTCGATTTGAAAAATATGAGGACAGTTTAGAGGAACAGTGGGATAAATTTATCACAGAAAAATCCATCAACGGAACCTTTTTACAGAGCCGCCGGTTCTTCAATTATCATCCGGCAGGCAGATTTAAAGATGTATCTTTGGTAGTATATAATGAGAAAAATAATATCGCAGCCCTGATTCCGGCATGTGAATTGGAGCAGGATGGGAAAAAAAGGTATTTTTCTCCCACAAAGGAACCACCTTTGGCGGTATCATTATCGACAAGAAGCATCACAATGCCAAACATGTAGTGGTATTAGTAGAAGAATTAAAAGATTATCTTAAGGAGCAGGGCTATAACGAGGCTTATCTTAAGATGACTTCCGATATTTTCTCAGAAGTAGAAAGTGATTTATTCCAGTATGCATTCCAGCATGCAGGCTATACGGAGCATAAGGAACTGAGTACTTATGTAAACTATGCTACCTATAAAGAGGCAATTCTATCTAACTTTGCACAGGGAAAACGTACCAATGTACACAACTGTGAGAAGGAAGGTCTGGAATGCAGACCGCTGACGACAGATGATGAGATTAAAGAATTCTATGATATTCTCTGTGAGAACCTTTCCAAGTATGATACCAAACCGGTACATACTTTAGCAGAGCTTTTAGATTTCAAGAATGACCGTTTTCCGAAGGAATGTGGATTCTTTGGCATCTTCAAAGAGGAAGAAATGTTAGCGGGTTCCATGATGTTTTATTTCGATAAAGTAGGCTGTGCCCATACACAGTATCTTGCTGCAAGACAGGCGTTTAATAAATTAAGCCCGATGACCTTTATGTATTATTCCATGATTGTGGAAATGAAGAATCGTGGCTATAAACGGATTTCCTGGGGAACAGCAACCGAAGATTTGGGTAATTATCTGAATATGGGACTGATTACCAGTAAAGAAGACTTCGGAAGTTCCTATTGTAATAACCTGACCTACTCAATTTACATTGTAGGCACTGGAGGATAGTATGAAAGTAAGCGTCCTTGTGACTTTTTATAATCAGGAAGATTATGTGGATGAGGCATTGCAGAGTGTTTTTGACCAGAAATGTGATTTTGATTTTGAGGTGCTGATTGGTGACGATGGTTCTACCGATGGCACCATGGCAAAAATTACAGAAATGGAAGCAGAAATATCCGGACAGAATGGAAATCTATGTGATGGACCGGGAACCTGGTGTGAAATACAACAGCAGCCAGCGGGCATCAAGAAACCGTCTGAATCTTTTGCAGTATGTAAAGGGAGAGTATTTTGCTTATCTCGATGGGGATGATTTCTATATCGATGACCATAAACTGCAGAAGCAGGTAGAGATTATGGATCAGCCGGAAAATGCAAAATATGCAGTCTGTGCCCACAATGTCTATGCCTATGATGAGAAGACGAAAGAAAATACACCATTTTTAAACTGCAATCATACGATGAAATTAAAGGGAAAAACCTACTGGGGACGTTTCTATTTCCATCCGGATTCTATTCTGATGCGAAGTGCCTATATCAAGGATATTCCGATGGATGTGGTAGCAGATTATTTTAATGATAATACCATTACGTTCTGTTTTATCAAGCATGGGGATGTATATTATATGCCGGATATTATGGCGAGCTATCGTCAGACCGGAGACGGCATCTGGACGGAAATTCCCGGTTTATCAACTATCTTAGAAATTTGATGGACTATGACTTGGAACAGAAGATTGCACCGGAATTTATCCGCTACAGTCTCGTACGTCACCGGGCAGATATGAGTTTCATGCATAAATGTAAGGAACAGCCAGCCGGAGAAAAGGTGGCTTTCTATGAGGAAAAGATAAAAAAGACGGACTTACAGTATCCGAGGCGTGGTTAGAATATTGCAAGACCGGAAAGATGTCTGATAAAAAGGCATTAAAATTATACCGGAAGGCAATGCTTTGGTATTTTGTATGCCATGTAAAATGGCTGTTCATTGACAGTTTATTATTACACAATTAGGATATCTGGAATGGATGGAATCAAAGATGAGTGAGAAGAAAAAATTTGGCTTTGTGGTATTGCATTATTGCACTCTTGATATGACAAAGAAGTGTATTGCGGCAATTCAGGAGAAAATGGCACAGGCTGATTATGAAATTGTGGTAGTAGATAATGCGTCCGGCAACGGAACCGGTAAAGATTTAGCAGAGTGCTATAAAGACACAGAGCATGTAAGTGTTCTTTTGAGTAAGGAAAATCTCGGCTTTGCCAAAGGCAACAATCTTGGCTATGTATATGCAAGAGAAGATCTGCACTGTGATTTTATCTGCGTGATGAATAATGATGTGATTTTATTGCAGGATAACTTTGCACAGCTGGTGGAGGCAGCCTATGAAGCACATCAGTTTGCAGTAATGGGACCGCATATTGAATTAAAGGATGGCAGGGAAAATGCCATGTATTATGAAATTGCATCCATTGAGGGTTTTGGAAAAAAGAACGCCATGTATATGAGACGAGATTAAAACACATTACCTCTTCCATTTATCCACTTTGGAATCTTTGGGACAGAGCAAAGCTGCTGCTTCGCATTTTCCTTGGAAAGATTCATGTGATGCCGGAATTAAAGAAACATGAAGACTGCACAGAAGGCTCCTTGGAATATCAGGATGAACTGGTACTGCATGGCTGCTGTCTGATTTTCTCGCCGATTTATCTTACAAAATATAAAGATGCATTCGTACCGGATACCTTTATGTTCGGGAAGAGGAACTTTTATATTTAAGATGTAAAGAAGCGGGAATACCGATGGTATACTGTCCGGAGGTAAGAATTCTTCATCTTGAGGATATCTCTACGGATTATATTTATAAGACCGAGCGCAAAAAAAGAAATCTTTAATCTGGAGAATCAGATTAAATCGCTTGGAATTCTCTTGGAACATTTAGAGGCAATGCAGAAGTAACAGCGAGGACATATTGTGAAAGAAGTAAAATCAATCAAATTTAACTTTATAATGAATCTGATTCGGGTTTTGATGACAATAGTATTCCCGCTGATTACCTATCCATATGCAACGCGGGTACTGAATTCTGCCGGAGTGGGACGGGCTGCCTATGTAGCATCCATTGTCAGCTATTTTCAGCTGGTAGCATCCTTTGGTGTTAATAATTATGCCATTACAGAGGGTGCAAAAATCCGTGACGATAAGGCAAAATTAAATAAATTTGCTTCGGAGATGTTTTTCATCAATCTGGTATTTACGGTGCTTGCTTATATCGGATTTGCAGGTGCGTTGTTCCTGCCGAAGTTTGATGGTTATGAAATGCTGCTGTTAATCAGCAGTTCTACGATTCTATTTACCACCCTTGGTATGGAATGGCTCTATGAACTGTTGGAAGAGTATGAGTATATTACGATTCGTTCTGTCATTTTCAGGTAGGTAGCACTTGTAATGCTATTTGTGCTGGTACGGAATGAAGGTGATGTGGCATGGTATGTGGCATTGACTGCGGTATCTACCGTTGGCTCCGGTGTGCTGAATTTTATTCACAGCAGACATTATATCCATTTATTTGAAACAAGAGTCCATTGGGCTGATATCAAGGTTCATATGAAACCGATGGTATATATGTTTGGCGTTTCGATTGCATCTGTTATTTATCTCAATTCCGATATTACAATGTTGGGATGGATGAAGGGAGATAAGGATGCGGGAATCTATACAACGGCATCGAAGATGAATCAGGTTTTGTGTACGCTGATTAAATCTCTGAGTACGGTTATCATGCCCCGGATGGCATATTATCTTGAAAATGACCAGAAGGATAACTTTGACCGGCTGTTAAAACAGGCATTCCGTTTTATGATGATGTTAATTGTACCATGTATGGTGGGTATGCTTTTGATTTCACCGGAAGTCATTCATCTGATATCCGGTAAGAATTACAGCGAGTTTTTTCCCGAGTGTTACAACATCGAGAATTCTTGCCATCAATTTGTTCTTCTCGCCGATTAACGGCTTTATTGCATATCAGATATTTATGCCAAAGAAGAAAGAGAAGATTATTTTCTGGGCAACCTTGGGTGGCGCAATCAGTAACCTTATCATTAACTACCTGCTGATTCCGGTATTAAGCTACGATGGAGCAGCAATTGCTACCGTACTGGCAGAGGCAATGGTAATGTTAATCTGCATTATCTTAGGACATAAGATGATACCGTTTAAGGGAATGATGCAGGGTGTCTGGAAATATGTCATCGCATCCGTTCCGATGGTCATTGCATATGTGCTGTTTCAGAAGGTAACTTTCAGCAGTTATTTGATTTATACGTTACTGATGATTATAATTGAGTAGTAACCTATGGCATTATGCTTTTAATCTTAGGGGATGAACTGGTGCGTGAAGAAGTACGCATGATATTTGGAAAATTGAAACACAATGAAAAAATAAGGAGGATACACATGAAAATTGCAGTAGCAGGAACCGGTTATGTGGGATTGTCAAATTCCATTTTATTAGCACAGAATAATGAGGTATGGGCAGTCGATATTGTTGAAGAGAAGGTCGATCGATTAATCATAAGAAATCTCCAATCGTCGATAAGGAGATTGAAGAATATTTAGCAGAGAAACCATTGAATCTGCGGGCTACCACAGATGCAAAGGCAGCATATGAAGGAGCAGATTTTATTATCATTTCCACTCCGACCAACTATGATGAGAAGAAGAATTACTTTGATACATCATCCGTAGAAGCCGTAATCAAGCTGGTTATGGAATATGCACCGGATGCAATTATGGTTATCAAATCTACAGTTCCGGTTGGCTATACCGAAAAAGTAAGAGCGCAGTTTGGCAGCAAAAATATCATCTTCTCTCCAGAATTCTTAAGAGAAGGAAGAGCATTATATGATAACCTCTATCCATCCCGTATCGTAGTGGGATATCCGAAAGAGGATGAAAGCTTAAGGGCAAAGGCAGGAAGAGTTTGCCGGCTTATTAAAAAACAGGGTGCTATCAAAGAGGATATTCCGGTATTATTAGCACACCTCACCGAGGCAGAAGCAATCAAATTATTTGCAAATACTTATCTTGCACTGCGTGTTTCCTATTATTTTAATGAGCTGGATACCTATGCAGAGGTAAGAGGATTAAATACCAGACAGATTATCGAAGGCGTAGGCTTAGACCCACGAATCGGTAATTATTATAACAATCCATCCTTCGGATATGGCGGATACTGCCTGCCGAAGGATACAAAGCAGTTGCTGGCAAATTATGCGGACGTTCCAAATGATATTATCGGAGCAATCGTTGCAGCCAATACGACAAGAAAAGATTTCATTGCACAGCAGATTTTAGATAGAAATCCTTCTGTAGTAGGTATTTATCGTCTGACCATGAAGACCAATTCCGATAACTTCCGCCAGTCTTCTATTCAGGGCGTTATGAAACGTCTGAAAGCAAAGGGCATTGAAGTAGTGATTTATGAGCCAACCTCAAAAAGGATGACAGCTTCTATAATTCCAAAGTAATCCGTGACTTAGACGAGTTCAAGAAGATGTCCGATGTTATTGTATCCAACCGTAACAGTGCAGACTTAGAGGATGTGCAGGACAAGGTATATACCAGAGATATTTATGACAGAGATTAATTTTAGAAAAAATAAAGCTGCCTGATTAGAACGACGAGATTAGCGCAGTGAGATTAGAGCAGTGAAAAAAAAGGAGACAAGATGAAACTGAGCCTTTATAACCTCAGAAAAGGTTTCCGATATTTAAAAAAAATTATGGTTTAAAGGAATTCTTCATCCGCCTGAAAGAAAAAGGAGAACCGGAGCAGATTTCCTATGCGGAATATGCAGCAGGCCATAAGGTAACAGAAGCACAACTTAAGATACAGACAAAGAATCTGATAAGTGGTCCTATCGACCGCTTATCAGTTGTGTTTATATGGGAGAAAATAGAGAAGATGCGTTGGCTATGTTAGAACAGCAGAGCTATACCAACTGGAATCTAACCTGTATCGATAAGCTCTGTACCGGAAAAGAAATAGAACTTTCCGGGGAATATGCAGCGCTTATTGAGGAGGGTGACACCATAGAACCGGATGCTTTATACGAGCTTGCCCATGCTATTGCTTTCCCAAAAGAGACAAAGCAGTCAGGGAATTCACTGGGAAGAAATCGGAAAGCCGGATTTGATTTATACGGATGAAGATGTCAGATGTTCGGATGAATCAAAGACAACAGAGACAGCAGAGCCTCTTTTTAAAGCCGGACTTCAGCCCGGATTATCTGGAAAACTACTGCTATATCAGACATTTATGCTGCATCAGAAAAACGGTATTCCTGCAGACTCTGAAAGAAAATGACGGAAATCCTGCAATAGAAGAACCGATCGCCGGGCGGCAAAGCAGTCCAATAGTATCATCCATATTCCCAAAGTGCTCTACCATACAAAGGCGGAGCATGCACCGAGAAGTAGAGCATGCATCTATGGCAGCAGGCAGTCACGAAAAGAAGCAGCCACTGGTATCTATTCTGATACCGAATAAAGACGAAAAGCTTCTTTGGAAAAATGCATCACATCCATTCGGCAGGGCAGCTACCGGAATTATGAGATTATCATTATAGAAAATAACAGTAAAAGCGAAGAAATCTTTGATTATTATAAAGAGCTGCAGATGCAGTATCCGGATATCCGTGTGGTAGAATGGAAACCTGAAATACCGGGTACTTTTAATTATTCAGCCATTAATAACTATGGAGCATCCTATGCAAAGGGTGAATATCTTTTGTTCTTAAACAATGATATTGAGATTATAACAAAGGATTACATGGAACGGATGCTTACCCTGTGCGGAAAAGAAAATACCGGAGCAGTGGGGAGCAAAGCTTTATTACCCGGATGATACGATACAGCATGCCGGAATTGTCATAGGCATCGGTGGACATGCCAGAGGAATTGCAGCCAATATGTGTGTAGGACAGGTACGCAGCGATAGTGGGTATATGTATAGAGCCAGCCTGCGGCAGAATTTAAGTGCAGCAACAGCAGCATTTTTATGGTGCCGGCGAAGGTGTTCCGTGAGGTGGACGGATTCTGCGAAGCTTTATCAGTAGCATTTAATGATGTGGATTTGTGTCTTAAAAAATCCGGAAGAAGGGTTATCTTATTATATATGAACCATCCGTAGAAGCGTACCATTATGAATCAAAAGTCCAGAGGACAGGAGGATACAGAGGAGAAAGTACGCCGTTTTCAGGAAGAGATTGAATATATGAGAACCCGCTGGATTGATATTTTAAAGCAGGGAGATCCCTATTATCATCCCGGACTGACACGTTACCGGACAGATTATTCCCTGGGACAAAAGCACTAAGGCATTGCAGAATTTGTAAGAAAGTGGTAACTTTGTAACTGAGTATAGAGAAAACAAGTAACAGGGAGGTAGAGTTACACATGATGAAAGTTTATATTTGTCCGAAATGTGGCTGGATACGGACGGTTTCAAGAAGAAATGAAGTGGAATGTTTTAAATGTGGAAATGAAAAGATGGTTCTGGCAAAGATTCCTTATGAAAAATATGGGAAGATGAGTGAGAAAGAACGGAAAGATTATTCGGAAAGCTGGCTGTACATTCACAGAAACAGCATTTGACAGAAGAAGAACATACTTTTTTCACAGAAAATTAAGAAAGAATTCGGTTGTACCTGACAGGGTAGGACTGGTATAATATTCCTAAAAAAGATGGCTTGTATTGCATAAGAGGGAATAGATTATGTATAAAAAAAGAACGAAAAAGCTGGATGAAGCATCTTGACTTTACGATTCTGGATATTATCTGTCTGGAACTTGCATATGCCTTATCCTATTTTATGCGTTTTGGAAGAAAAAAATGAGTTTTTAAATGAGGAATATCAGCGATTAGCGGTAGTCCTTATTTTGATTGATATCTGCGTGGTATTTTTCGGCGAATCCTATAAGAGCATTCTGCGGAGAAAGAATACGCAGGAATTTAAGCATGTTGTTGTTCATACAACAATCATTGTTGCCGGAATGATGGTATATGGATACTGGACCAGAACAGTCTGACTTTTCCAGACAGATTTTCCTGATGTTCTGGGGACTGTCTATGATTTTTGAATTTGTCGGCCGTTCCGGGCTTAAGAATTTTATTAAGAAAAAGATGATGAATGACAGAAATCTGTCTGCCATGATAGTGGTAACGACAGATGAACTGGTGGAGAGCTGTCTTAAGGAATTTGAAAATCTGCCATATCGGGGAATTTGCCGTGCACGGAGTTGTTGTAGTGGATGCAATGCGTAAGGGAGAAATTATCCAGGGGCATTCCGGTGGTAGCAAATGCAGATGATTTCTTTGAATATGTAAAAAAATAATGTGGTAGATGAAGTGTTTATTAATGGCAATACTATAGCCAGCAGCCAGGCACTGGCAGATGATCTGCTGGAAATGGGCGTTGATTACGGTGCATTTTAATCTGGTACATGCTTCCAAGCTGATGCCGAATAAAAGTAATCGAGCAGTGTGGAAATTATATGGTCTTAACTTCCAGTATGTGTATTGCAACACCACGTCAGTTGTTTTTTAAACGTCTGATGGACATTGTTGGCGGTTTTGTGGGATTGGTGATTGCCGGTATTGCTACCATTATTTTTGCACCGATTATTAAGAAGCAGTCACCGGGACCGGTTTTCTTTTCTCAGATTCGTGTGGGGGAAAAATGGCAGGAAATTCGCTTTTATAAATTCCGTTCCATGAATGTAAATGCAGAAGAACAGAAAAAGAGCTGATGGGGCAGAATGAGATGTCAGGGCTGATGTTTAAGATGGAAGATGATCCGAGAGTATTTCCGGTTGGCAGGTTCATGCGGAAGTTTTCCATTGATGAACTGCCACAGTTCTGGAATATTTAAAAAGGGGATATGAGTCTGGTAGGCACAAGACCGCCAACGGAGGGAAGAATTTGCCGGATATGAGGCAAGGCACCGGGCAAGACTCGGAATTAAGCCGGGGCTTACCGGAATGTGCGGGTCAGTGGAAGAAGTGACATTACGGTTTTTGAAGAAGTTAATTTACAGCTGGATACCTACTATATTACAAACTGGTCACTGGCATTGGATATTAAAATCTTGTTTAAGACCATTCAGGTTGTTGTAACAGGAAAAAGGATCGAAGTAAGCAATGGGATTAACGAAAAAAGGCTGCATATGCAGTTGGAATGATACGCAAGCATGGACTCCGGGGGACTGGCGATTAAAGTAATGGAAACAAAATATGAGCCCCATAGACCATGAATATACGAAAAACTGGCAGAATTATATGGTGACAAAAAAGAAGAATGGAAGGTGCAGCGGAATACGTTGTTTGAACATATGCCGCTGGTTTCTGTTGTTGTAGTACCATTATATGAGACACCGGAATGCTTCTACGGGAACTGATAGAGGGGGCATGCTGGGACAGTCCTATGAAAACTGGGGAACTGTGTCTTGCAGATGGAAGCCCTACCGATAAAATCGAACGTTTTCTTGCAGAAAAATTATAAAGAGGATGCAAGAATACGTTACCGCAGACTGTTGGAAAATGGTGGGATTTCAGAGAAGCCAATGAGGCAGTTGGTGATGGCAATGGTGAATATATCGGATTATTGGACCATGATGATGTGCTGGCTGCCAATGCCCGCTTTATGAAGTGGTGCGGATGTTAAATGCCCATCCGGATGCACAGGTGATTTATTCCGATGAAGATAAAATTGATGCAGAATCCGAGGATACACAGCCGGCCACATTTTAAGACGGATTATAATCCGGAATTGCTGATGCATTATAATTATATCTGCCATTTTCTGGTAAAAGAAGACCATGTTAGAGAAGGTGGGGGATTTCAATCCCTGCTATGATGGTGCCCAGGACTATGAACTGGTGCTCCGCCTGACGGAGCAGACGGATGCCATTTATCATATTCGAAAGATTCTTTTATCATCATTGAGAATACACAGTGGTTCCACGGCAGGCAGTTCCCTGTCCCGGCGATTATGCCTATGATGCGGGAAAGCGGGCATTGAAGCTTACGTGCAGAGGCGGAAAATCCCGGCAGAGATTAAAGAAGCCCAGGGGCATAATTCTTATGAAGTGATTTATGAACAGGAAGTTCCGGAGCCGGAGCTTATTAATCTTGCGGAAATAAAGGAAAAGATGCTTTTAAATGAACTGGTAGAAAAACAGCACAAGGGAATATCTTTTCATTTATGACAGCCGTCGCACCAGATTGCTTGGGGGAGAGAACGAAAAGAACTGGCACAATATGCCTGCTTAAATAAAGTGGGACTGACGGGGTGTCCGGTTTAAAAGCACCGGAAGTTAGTTTCGGCAGGCATTGGCGTATTACCGGATGGAAAGAAGGGATACTTTTTGAAAAACTTCCGGTCTGCTTCAAGGGATATTTCAACCGGGCAGTGCTTCCGCAGAATGTCAGCGCCGTTCCGGTTGGAACAGTGTATCAAAAGAAAGAAGCATATCTTAAGGCTGGCGGAATTGCTCTGGATAAAGAACCGCTAGAGAGAGCAATAGATTTTGCCGGACGTCTGCAAAAAGCGGGATATCAGATTATGCTGGATGCAAAACTTACAGCAGTTTATAAGGGATAGAAAATGAAACATGTATTTATTATAGGCAGTAAAGGAATTCCGGCGGCTTACGGCGGGTTCGAGACATTTGTAGAGAATCTGACCGGACAGGCAGTCAGTGAAGACATTCAGTACCATGTGGCGTGCATGTCTGACCATAATGGAAAATTTACTTATCATAATGCGAAATGCTTCCGGGTGAAGAAGGTGCCGGATATCGGACCAGCAAAGGAAGCCGTGTATTATGATTTGGCAGCATTTCGTTACTGCATTCAGAAAATTAAAAAAAGAAAAGATGAGGATGCTGTTGTTCATGTGCTAGCATGCAGAATCGGACCATTTTGTGGGCACTTTAAAAGGCAGCTGCACTGGTTGTCTGGTACACTTTATGTAAACGGATGGACATGAATTTATGCGAGGCAAAAGAGCCAGAATAAAATGGTTCGTAAATACTGGAAATATTCCGGAAAGGAATGGTAAAACACGCAGATTTATTGATCTCTGTGATTCAAAGAATATTGAACAGTATATCAGGGATGAATATCATAAATATCAGCCGAAGACCACATTTATCGCATATGGAACACCATCTTATAGTGAACCAGTATTCCTGCTTTTGGTTAAGTGTATCAGAAGTTTGATATCAGAAAGAAAATTATTATCTTATTAAAATGAAGATTTAACCCGGAAAAATAATTACGCACAATGATTGGAATCTTTTTTATAGCAATCTTTGATTCCAAAAAGATCTTGTGAATCATATAAAGAAAAATGCTTTTTATAAGAAAGTTTAAAAGAGAAAACCGGCTTTTTAAATGACAAGCGATTAAATTTTGCAGGAACCGTGTATGATGCTGCATTGCTGGCAGAAAACCGCTACTTTGCTTATGGATATTTCCATGGACATGAGGTCGGGAGGAACCAATCCATCCTTCTTGAGGCATCAATTACCACAAAAACTGAACCTGCTTTTAGATGTGGGCTTTAATAAAGAAGTGGGGAAGATGCCGCACTGTACTGGAATAAAGAAAAACGGAAAATCAAAGCCACTCCTGATTCAGAAAGCAGATACTATGGATGAAGCAGAGAGGGAAAGAACTTGGCCGGAAAGCAAGGACAGAATGAAGAAATGGTATAGCTGGGGAAACAATTGTACAGCAGTATGAAACACCTGTTTCTTACAGGAGAGGAAGAATGATATCGGTCTTAGTAAGTAACTATAACGGAGGAAACCTATATCAGAGAACAGATAGACAACATGCCAAAATAATATCGGACTGGGTGATGAACTGGTATCGGATGGTTCACTGGATGCTACGAGGGGAAATCATAAGTCTATCAGGAACAGGATGCCAGAATCCGTGTTATGGAAGGACCGGGTG